>Ga0209937_1000548_pt1 | contig 11742 bp, 14 predicted proteins | sample SalPon1_B_H2O_MG_FD_185699 | JGI IMG/M metagenome (GOLD analysis project Ga0209937, IMG submission 185699) | Salt pond water microbial communities from South San Francisco under conditions of wetland restoration - Salt Pond MetaG R1_B_H2O_MG... | ecosystem: Environmental > Aquatic > Non-marine... | reverse complement strand
GGAATTCGTGCAGCCTGCAAGGTTATGAAGACACGTTATTCTAAGCCGTTCGAAAGTGTGCAGGTAAAAATTCCTTACGACTCGGGAATGGATCCGTATTCGGGACTTATTGATCTTTTCGAAAAGAAAGAACTGTTACAAAAAGATGGAAATCGACTTAAATACATCGACATTAACGGCGAAGAACACAAGGAATATCGTAAACAGTGGACGGGCGAAAAGCTCGATATGATCATTGACCAGTTCGACGCAATTACTGAAAAGAAAGCAGCAATTGAACTTGCTAAGCGTAGCGAAGAAATACAAAAGACGGAGAGCGACAGTAATGAATGAAGAGATGATTGGCGATATTTGGCTGGTAGCAGTAGAGCACCTTCCGGATGACAAAAAAGATAATGTAGCTAACGACTTCATAAACGTAGTTATGGATCACGGAATAAAAGAGTCGATACTGGTTGCATTGCGGGGCGTTGATCCGTATCTAGACGGTGCGATTGATTATGCTATCGACGACGACGAGGGTTCAGACGAGTTGTTCGACTAATGTGGTATGATCGAGTAACTAAAGATGTTTCTGCAATTCCGAATGCGATCCAACATTTCTATAATGAGCTAGATGAGGCAAAAAAAGAAACTAAGATTACAGGTCGGATCGAAAGGGCCGCAGCAGAAATGCCTGCCGTGGTCGAAACTCGATTTAGCCAGCTACAAGAAATTGAAGCTATTTTAGAATATCTTAATATTGAACTAAAGCGGTTAAAAAGCCAACACTTTAGAAAGTATCTAGAAAATTATCAAAGAAGTCTAAGTAGTAGAGATTGTGATAGGTTTGTAGAAGGCGAGGCAGACGTCGTTGATTTTGAAAAAATTATTAACGATTTTGCATTGTTAAGAAACAAGTGGCTAGGTATTACAAAGGCGCTCGACATTAAGCAATGGCAAATAAGCAATGTTGTAAAATTAAGAACAGCAGGGTTGGATGATGCGACATTATGATGGATAGCTTAGTAGAATTACGCAATGGATGGGTCTGGCCGAAAGATGACTCAAATTGTTGGAATTACATGATGTCTCATCCAGACCTTCCTAAAAAAATATCTTCGCATGTGCATAGGAAAAATGTTTGCATCCAAGCAGGCGGAAATGCAGGTTTTTATGTAAAACAATATGCAGATTGTTTTTCTACTGTCTACACGTTCGAACCTGAGCCTCTTAACTTTTATTGCCTAAACAGGAATATAACAAACCAAAATGTTTTTAAATTTCAAAGCTGCATAGGCAACAGCAGAGACCTTGTAAAACTAAAAATAAAAGCAAAGAATCGCGGAAAAAACCATGTCGCGGGCGCCGGCGACATACCTACACTATTAATCGACGACCTAAACTTAAATGAATGCAACCTTATCCACCTCGATATCGAAGGCTATGAATTCTTTGCATTGAAAGGCGCGGCAAACACTATCAAAAGATGCAGGCCGGTTATAGTGTTCGAATATTTTGAAAAATGTATAGAAAAATTTAACTATTCGTTAACCGATGTCGAATTATTTCTTTCGAAATTAGGATATAAATTAGTTCAAACATATAACGAAGAGCGGGTATACAAACCTAAAATAGGTACTTGAACGTATCTATATCCTTTTCATACAGCGACCCTACTAACTTTTTAGCACTGTCATTATAAAATTCTCGATAACTCTGTTTGCTATTTTGAGATCTATTGTTAGCTGGAAGTTTGTCGAACTCCGTAAATGGAATTAATTTAAGATCTTTTATTAAGGTTTCGTACCTTACAATTTTATCAAACTTAAAATTAGATATCCAGTCAGACTGTTGATTAGATATTGCAAACCAAGTAAAATCCCAAGGCTGATCTTTATAACTCAACAGCCATGTTTCTAAGCCTTTGTTCATCGCATTCAGTTCCGTAATTATCGAATTCTTGTCTCCTGCAATTTTTTTAAATTTCGCCCCTCGGTTGCGAGCAGCCAGTGCTTTTTCTAAAATTTGTTTTCTAAATAAGAACCAACTTGTTACTCGATCCCACGGATTTCTTACTACTGTAAACTTGTAATAATTAACAATATTCCCAATTTGCAGTTCTGCATCTCTAATAGTACTATGGTAATTATTTTTTGATGTTCTATTATTCGTAATAGTAGAAACAGGATAAGTTTCAGATATTTTTGAAATTATGCTGTTGCCTGCGGTCTTTGGAATATGTATAAAAATAGAAGGCTGCGGTGATTGTATTAATATACTCATGCACTTATTTATGAGACGAAAATTTCCACGTCAAATATTATCTACTATAAATATGACAATGAAACTTGTACTTACTACTGGCGGGTTTGATCCGATCCATTCCGGACACATATCCTACCTTAAATCAGCTAAGCAGCTAGGCGATAAATTAGTCGTCGGGTTAAATTCTAATGAATGGTTATCTAGGAAAAAAGGAAGACCTTTTTTATCTCTAGATGAACGCCGTGTAATTTTAAGTGAACTATCTTGCGTTGATGATGTTATTGAGTTCGACGATGCTGATGACACTGCATGCGATGCGATAACAAAAGTCTTACAATTAAATAAAAATAATGCTTACTCAGAAATTATATTTGCCAACGGCGGCGACCGAGGAAAAGATAACACCCCAGAAGAAATGCATTTTGAAAATGAAATCGTTTTTTTGTACGGAGTAGGCGGCAACACCAAACAAAATAGTTCCAGTTGGCTGTTAGACAGATGGAAAACACAAAAAACAGAAAGAGAGTGGGGCTACTGGCGCGTGCTTGACGACAGGCCCGAGAAGGGTTACAAGCTTAAAGAACTAGTGATATATCCGGGCAAAAGTCTTTCAGATCAGCGTCATTTCAAAAGACAGGAGCAGTGGATTGTGCTAGAAGGCGTTGTAAAGATGAAGACCGAATACCAGCAAAGAATAGACACCATCCACCTAACAAATTTAAGTACGCCTTACAGCATCGGCAAGGAAGTGTGGCACTGCGCAAACAATCCAGAAGACACGCCGACTCACATCTTAGAAATTCAGAGAGGAACGGAATGTATAGAAGAGGATATAGAAAGGAGATAGCATGAAAGTATTTGTAGGTTACGACACAAGAGAAGACATCGCATATCAAGTCTGTAAACACAGCATCACAAGCAAGCAACCAAATGCAGATGTTATTCCTTTAAAACAGAACGAACTAAGGAACGACGGGTGGTACTCGAGGTCTGTGGATAAATTAGCAAGCACCGAATTTACCTTTACTAGATTTCTTGTTCCGGAGCTGTGTAATTTTAACGGCTGGGCAGTGTTTATGGATTGCGATATGATACTCACGACCGATATCAAAGAGCTGTTCGACCATGCAGACGACAAATATGCTGTAATGTGTGTTCAACATGATTATACGCCCAAAGAAGGCATCAAAATGGACGGCAAAACACAAACATCTTATCCTAGAAAAAACTGGTCTAGTGTCGTGCTTTTTAATTGCGGCCACCCGTCAAATAAAAAATTAACTAAGGAATTAGTTAACGATCCAGAAATTACAGGAGCATATCTTCATAGGTTTAGTTGGCTAGAGGACTCGGAAATAGGAGAGCTAGACAACGAATGGAATTGGTTAGTTGGCTGGTATAAAGAACCAGAAGATGGAAATCCCAAGCTTATTCACTATACCGAAGGCGGTCCGTGGTTTGATCAAGACGTATACCGATATTGTGAATATCACCAAGAATGGAAGAATGAATTATTTGATATGATGTCATGATATTTTTAAGCAAGGATGGCCTAGATCCGTATATTAATGATTTCGCCCGCGGCTGTGGCGAAGTACCAGTGTCAACCGATGAGTTTGTGTACGATGATTCTGATCAACCGATTGTTTTGCGTGGTATATTAAAGAAAAAAATTATTCGACGTTGCTGGAGCGAAGGTAGAGATTTCTATTACATGGATACCGGATACTTAGGAAATGAAGCGTCACAGGCCAATCCCAACGGGTGGAAGTACTATCATAGAATTGTAAAAAATAATCTACAGCATCAAGATATAATTCCTCGCCCCGACGATCGATTTCGAAAGCTGGGAAAAAAACTAAAGGCGTGGAACACATCCGGCAGAAATATTCTTATTGCATGCCCGGACGAAAAACCATGTAAGTTTTACGGCATTGACTTAGATTCTTGGTTAGACAACACAATTGCTAAAATTAAAAATAATACCGATAGGCCTATAGTGATAAGAAAAAGAGAAAAAAACAGACTATCTAGAACGATAGCTAAACCGTTTCTCGAGGCATTAAACGACGACGTACATGCACTTGTGACTTTTAACTCTAATGCAGCCGTGGAGGCAATATTTAATGGAATTCCTGCGTTTGTAACCGCACCCGTGCATGCTGCAATGCCGGTAGCAAGGACCGACCTTAAAAAAATAGACGATGCCTTATATTCGGATTATGATTTAAGGTATGCTTGGGCTTGTCATCTTGCATATGGACAGTTTCATATTAACGAAATACGTAACGGAACAGCTAGACGTTTACTAGAAGACAACCAATGACTAAACCATCTCTAGAACAATCTTTTATTGAATCGGCGAGCGGCGAGCTGGATAACGCTGTTGTGGTAAGAGGAGTAATTAAAAAAGATAGGATACATGAAGCTCGAAAAGCACAAGAGAACTTTTATTACATAGACACAGGATATCTAGGTAATTTTCCTTCGAAGGCGAATCTTGGCGGAAAGAAAATTTATCATCGAATAGTCAAAAATGACGTACAGCATTGTACCATAAGAGATGTTCCAAATGATCGATGGAATCGTTTGGTTCAAGGGGATCCGACTCTTGAGTTTAAAGGAAGAAAGCACTTCGATAAAAAAATCCTTCTTGTGATGCCAAACCCCAAGGCTTGCCGTTATTATGACATTGAATACGACGCCTGGGTAGAAAGCACCCAACAAGAGATTAATAAGCACATTAACCTCCCAGTAGAAGTGAGAGTCAAAGGATCTAGAACATACAGGAATAGAGAATATAGCATTTATGATGCATTTAACAGCGGTGTTTATGCAACAGTATGTTTAAATAGCATTGCTGCATTAGAGTCTGTTTTATATGGAATCCCAGCATTTGTAAGCACGCCGTGTGCAGCATCACCGTTAGCAAACACCAATCTAAAGGACCTTGCCGATCCTTTTTTCCCCGACAGAAGTTTAATTGCTAAGCAGTGTCATAATATAGCATATGGACAATTCACAACAAACGAAATAGAAAATGGAACAGCATGGAAGATAATAAAGAAATACGAAAAATAAAATTACTAATCAATAACAAAGAGATTGCACATTTTTTATTAAGTTTGATCGATTATAAAAAGCGTGTAGAAAATCTTGAATTTTCTTTTACGGATTCTCGTGAGTATATTGAAAATTTTAAACAAAAACACGATAAAAAACGCCTTCCGGTAAAGCGATTTCCGCCGCTAGGTAAGAAAAAAGCATGGGATAAAATAACAAAATGCGTTGCTAGAGATACAAGAAAACACGTTGAAAAGGTAAAGGAATACCTTGTGCTAGAAAAGAAACAAAATTATGATAAAGTTCATAATAATATAGAACAGTTTATCAACCACTTTGGCATAGAATACATTTTCGAAATGTACATGAAATCGCCAAAAGAAAATTTTGTTAAGAGCACAGGAAAATTATTAAATTCAAATAACTCGCTTATTAGAAGAAAAGACTTTATTAATTATAAAGAAGATTGTTTAATAAGAAATACCACCGGCAACGAAGATCTGCTTGTTACCAAAATAGATAAAGGATATCCTTTTTGGTTTATTGATAGCGGATATACAAACTTTTTAGAGCCAAATAAAAAATGGCATAGAATAATTCGAAACCACATGCACTACGGCAAATTTTTTGAAGCGCCGGTTGATCGATTGGGTAATTTTAAAAAGTTTCCTAAGGCGTGGAGAGACGACGGAAAGTATATTTTAATTTTAGAGCCCGGACCTTTTGCTGCTAACGTGTTTCATGTTGATCTAGACGGGTGGGCTACTCGGGTAAAAGAAGAACTTGCACAGTATACAGATAAGAAAATAATTGTGCGCGATAAAAAACCGTTACGTAAAAGAAAAAATCTATATCAAGAGCTGTGCAACGAAGATTATCACTGTGTTGTTAGCATAAATTCTAACGGAGCAACAGAAGCACTATGGGCGGGAGTTCCAGCAATAACATTAGGCAGGCATATCACCAATCCTGTAACAGTAAATAGTTTATCAGAAATTAATAATTTATACAAAGGTGATTTATCTCAATGGCTTTGCATGTTAAGCTACAGTCAATTCACCTTCGAAGAACTCACCGACGGCCGGGCATTGGACATGGTAAATCAGTATCATGTCTAAACTTAAAGCAGTAGCGTACTACGCTGGTATTCCTGCTAGAAATTCTAACATGGAAAAACCACAGATACTAGATAATTTTCTAGCAGGTGTAAGAGCATGTGGAGATATTGCAGTTCCGCATAAAGGCACAACCTTGATAGACGCAGACGTAGCTCTAGTTCAAGGCTTTGTGCACGAGCATGGCAAAAAGGCCCCGCATCTCCAGGTCCGTAGAAACGCAATAGAGCATCAAGCAAAAAATCACAAACACTCTCTAATAGTAGATTCAAATCTTTTTTTATATAAAGATGCCGGAAACAAAAAAAGATATCTGCGCTATAGCTTCGACGGTGTTTTCCCTAAGACTGGATTTTATTTTGATAGTCACGTTGACGACAATAGATGGGAACAAATAAAGACGGATCTAGGTATAGACTTAAAACCACGGAGATCGAACGGCGAGCATATTCTTATTTGCCTACAACGGAACGGCGGATGGAGCATGCGGGGTACAGATGTGATCGCGTGGATGAATTCTACAATTCAGGAAATACGAAAATATGAACAAAATAGGCCAATAATTGTAAGGGCACATCCCGGCGATAAAAAGATAAGAAACTTTTTAAAAATACAACACAAAAATGTAAAGCTTAGTAATAACCGAGATATCACAACCGATCTTAATAATGCCTGGGCCACCGTGGTCTTTAACAGTTCACCGGGGGTTGCTAGTGCTATCGAAGGCGTGCCGGTTATAATTACTGACCCGATACCAGGACATAGCCAGGCAGAGTCTATAGCAAACATGGGCATACAACATATTTCTACCCCGATACTGCCCGATAGAGAAGCATGGGTAAGAAAACTAGCGATGTGTCATTGGAATTTCGAAGAGCTTAAAAATGGTTCTGCCTGGCAGTTTTTTAGGCAGCACATTACTTAAATTGCTGCCAATACGACTCTGATCTCTTTACTACTAAATCTTGCCTCTTGCTTTTACCGGCACTTTTTCTTCCGCCTTTGAGATGATCAAGGAACGCTCCCCATTTGCTGTTTATAAGAGGATGTCCTTCGCCAGTTATTAGACCTTGCGCCCAATCAAGTTCTCTCAATTGTCCTTTATACTTGGTTCGAATTTCGTCAAACACGTAACTGTCGTGCCATTCTGCCATTTGAAAAATACCCTGTTCTGCGTTATCATACGAGTTTTTAAAATCATCAAGAAATCGACGAGTCACAGGACTTGTAAGGTTAAGAGCATATAAACCGCACTCGGAAAATTTGCCGCGCCTTCCTAGAAAGCACACGTCTTTAGTGTCAGGAATAAAAGATTGTAATTGACTTAAAGTTATCGGGCTATGGCATATTGTATCGGCGTCCATCCAGAATAACCAATCTGTTTTACAGTCAATGCTTGCTTTGTGAACAGCGTATACCTTGTTTGCAAATCTTACAGCGTCCCATTTAAACCCCTTTCCAGAATCTCTTCGTTTACTTCTAATAGGGTCCTGAGACACATCCCCGTTGGCTTTGGGAACATTTTTCCATGTATCCTTAAATGCAACAAGATCATTGCAAGACTGGTGCAGGTCAAATACCTGTAGGTTTTTTCCTTTCTCTTCTACGTGCGTGTCCTCGGCATACACAAGTAGATTAACTTCACTGGGCCAGTTTTCTAGAAAGGTTCGGATCATGTTTTTTCCGTAGGTATCGTACCCCGACTTATGAAAAGTAGTTAATACACTAATTGTTATTTTATTTTTTTCCAAATGTGAAATATTCCTTGTTGAGATACAGCTCTGTATCCGTTTTTGTAAAACGGCTCTGACCTATCTCTTTCTATAACAGCATTTCCTTCCACAAAAAAATCCGGGTGCTGCGCCATGAGCCTAGGAACAATTTTGTCTAAATCATGTAATTGGTCTAACCCTACATATACAGCTGAAATATTCGGAAGTTGATTTAAATCCGAACCCGGCATTCTATATACTAAATTTTTTGCAGTTATTTTAGGATACTCTGTGTCTTGAATAAAAACAGTTTTATAAATTGCAAGCAAGTCGTCCACGCAGCCGAAGCCCGAACCCACAACAAATGCATTTTCAAAAGATGTTTCGATTTTCTGAAGACGCTTAATAAATTTATTCATAACTTAAATACGTTATATTTATTGGTATAAACATGAAGTTTAAATTATATAGAGAAAATGGAAGTCTAAACTCTGCACCGGTTTTCGGAGCGGTAGAACAAGGATTAAAAAACCTAGGCCATAGTGTAGTAAATTCTCACGAAGATATTCCGGTAATCTGGAGTGTATTATGGCACGGCAGGATGGCAGCCAATAAATCAATATTTGAAAAATGTCGTAAACAGGGTAGTCCAGTACTAGTTTTAGAGGTAGGCGGGATCTCTAGGGGCGAAACTTGGAAGGTTGCTCTTAACGGCGTTAATAATGAAGCAATTTGGGGTGACTACTCTTGGGACGGGTTAAAAAGAGCGCACGAACTTGGATTAACACTTCGGCCTTGGCGTTCGTTTGGAAATCATATTCTTATTTGCGGCCAGCATGAAAAAAGTCATCAGTGGCGCGGGATGCCGCCTATGAGTGAGTGGTTAAGACAGACAATTACAACTATACGTCAGTATAGCGATAGACAAATTATTGTTAGACCTCATCCGCGATGTGAGGCGGTAAACATAGGAAATGATTTTGAAAATGTAATAAAGCAAACCCCACAAAAGGTTGCAAACAGCTATGATAATTTTGACATGCAGTTTGGTAATGCGTGGGCTACGATTAGTTGGAATTCAAACCCGGGAATTCAAAGTATTATCGCTGGTATCCCTGCGTACACCGGACCTAGCAGTCTTGCATACGAAGTTAGCATGAAAGACCTGTCACAAATTGAAGAACCGCGTTTGCCCCAGCGAGAACAATGGCTTTCGAAGTACTCTCATACAGAATTTACAATATCTGAAATTGCAGAAGGAATTCCTTTTAGAAATTTACTAAAAAAACTTGATTAACACAGAAATTTATTGTATAATAGTATGATGATTGGATACACATATGTTGAAGAAGCCTTCTGTGATTTTTATGGACTTGTTGCCAATCTGTATATTATTATAGAGAAAAAAGATCGTGCTCCTATAAAAAATTTTGCAAGACTGATATATGCAAATAAACAGTTGACACAAAAGCAAGGTAATTTTATACTTGCGCTTCTTAAAAAATATCATCTTACTTCATCTGAACTAGGAGTTAATTATTCAGATATTCTTGCTAATCCAGAATGGGAAAGAGAATTTCGCGTTGTAGATGAGAGTAGGAGCGTCTGGGTTGAAACAGATGACAATGATGCTGTATGGATTTGCCTGCGATTTCCGTATCAATTCAAAACAGAGTTAGATAAGATAGTAGTAAAAAAAACGTGGTTTTACAGCGACATTTTTGACAAAGAACGCAGTACGCGAATGCTGCTGGCTGCGGAAACGGACGTCGAAGCAGTAGATAATTTTGTGAAAAAACACAAGTTTGAGCTCGACAGCACATATATCGACCTAATAAAATTTGTTAAAAAAACCGTTAACGATGCCGAGGATATCGTCCCTTATTTTAAAAAAACTAACAATGGCATAGCACTTGTTAATTGCAGCCAGCATGCTTTAGACGCGTTTACACGTAGATCTGTAGGGGTACAGGCTACAGACATGTTAATAGCTAAATCACTCGGCTTAACACTACGCGACTCTGGGTCAGAAACTATAGATAATATCTGTAGAGAAAATGCAGATCTTTTTTGGATACAATCGTTTGAACACTTTTTAGCTGTAACAGAGAAAGCAAACGGACCTGTTGCCTTTGTAAAAGATCGAATCCTAGATAAGCAGGCATGGACAGAAACATTTCTAGCGGCAATTGATAAATTAGAAATACCAAGAGATTCAATATTGTTAGGATTTAGAGGCGATAACGAGTTTAACGAGTTTATTAAAGAAGCTGGAATAACCGGAAAGGTATCGAATCAAAAATATTTTATCTTTGAACACAAACCGCCCAAGTGGTTGTTTACTGCATCAAAAGAGTTTATAATAATAGGAACAGATGTAATGTACATATGCAATAATAAACTATTGCAACACTGGTTGTATTCTCATCCTTGCGCTGTGTATGTAAATGATTCCGCCCAACCAGTAACCTCATACTCTATAGATCCGGAGACAAATATTGCCAAACTGTAAACTAATAATTAAAGACGAAGTCAACTTTAAAGTAGACGGCTTGGCGGTTGACGTGCGTCGTAAATGTGTTAATGCATTAAAATATGAATTGCCATATGCAAGACACATGCCGGCATTTAAACTAGGCAGATGGGACGGCACTGTGAGTTTTTTTGGGATCGGCGGGAACGGATATCTTGCACATCTTGATCGCATACTACCTATAATCGAACACAGCGGATACGAAATTGATGTAGAAGATCAGCGAGAGCCTAGGAAAATATCATTCGAAACGGTCACCGAAAATTACTGGACAGACAGAAACATTTGTTGGCCTGAGAGCCACCCAGACGCCGGCAAGCCTATTGTTCTTCGCGACTACCAATATGATGTTATAAACAAATTTTTAGAGAATCCACAAAGTGTGCAAGAGGTTGCGACCGGCGCGGGCAAAACAATTACAACAGCAACGCTGAGTCATCTTTGCGAGCAATATGGTCGAACCGTTGTGATTGTTCCAAACAAATCACTTGTGGTACAGACAGAAGAAGACTACAAAAACTGCGGACTTGATGTAGGCGTGTATTTTGGTGACAGAAAAGAACTGGGCAGAACGCACACAATCTGTACTTGGCAAAGCTTAAATGTTTTAGAAAAGAAAAAGTATGACGACGAAGCACTAAGTTTGGCAGAGTTTGCCGAAGGGGTAGTTGCTGTAATTGTAGACGAAGTACACCAAGCAAAGGCAGATGTGTTGAAAAAACTTCTTACCCAAAATTTTAGAAATGCTGCGATACGATGGGGTCTGACAGGAACAATCCCTAAAGAAGAATGGCAATTTCAAGGAATCTTAGCCGGCATTGGTCCAGTAACTAATCAAGTCACTGCATTTGAATTGCAGGAAAAAAATGTTCTTGCTAAGTTGGATATTAATATACTTCAAACTAAAGACATTGAGACATTTCGAAATTTTCAAGAAGAATACAAATGGCTTGTTACTGACGATAAAAGATTAGATTGGATTTCGGAGACTGTAAAAACAATCAAAGAAAGCGGTAACACATTAATACTTGTCAATCGAGTAGACACTGGAAATAAGCTAATCGAAAAACTA
>Ga0209937_1000547_pt1 | contig 11756 bp, 9 predicted proteins | sample SalPon1_B_H2O_MG_FD_185699 | JGI IMG/M metagenome (GOLD analysis project Ga0209937, IMG submission 185699) | Salt pond water microbial communities from South San Francisco under conditions of wetland restoration - Salt Pond MetaG R1_B_H2O_MG... | ecosystem: Environmental > Aquatic > Non-marine... | reverse complement strand
CGCAATAGGGGGCCCGACCTCCGCACTCTTGCTTTCGGTGTGGTACGCTCGCCGGCGCGACCGGATCGACGAAAAATACGGTATCACACAGCCGTCTGCCGACACAGCCACTGAAACCGAGCCGGACGCCGAGCCGACAACCGCAGTAGACGGAGGTGTCGAGCCGTGAGCGCGACACCCACTGTCCTTCAGGCTGACCTGCTCCCGGAGGGGCTCGAGATTGGATTCAAACTCGTCCCCGCAGTCATTGTCGTGGGGATGATGGCGTTGTTTCTCGCGATCGGCTTCGCGTTCAAAGTCGCAGACACCGACGACATGTGGGTCGCCGGTCGCTCGATCGGGAACCTCGAGAACGGAATGGCGATCGGCGCAAACTGGATGTCTGCGGCGTCGTACCTCGGAATGGCCGCGCTTATCGCGCTCTCAGGCGTTTACGGGCTCGCGTTCGTCGTCGGGTGGACGACCGGATACTTCGTGTTGCTCATTTTTATGGCCGCACAGATGCGCCGCTTCGGCAAGTACACCGCACCGGATTTCGTCGGGGACCGATTCAACTCCGATACCGCGCGGGCGCTTGCCGCGGTCACAACGTTCCTCATCGGATTCGTCTACGCGATCGGACAGGCGCGCGGCATGGGGCTCGTGGGGATGTACATCCTCGGTGACATCACCCAGGTCGTCCCCATCCCCGGACTCGACGCCTACCAGGCGATGATGATCTTGTTCATGGTACTCACGATCGGCTACCTCACGCTGTCTGGGATGCTCGGTGCGACGAAGAACATGGCGCTGCAGTACGTCATCCTCATTGGCGCGTTCCTCGTCGGGCTGTTCGCGACGGGGTGGGCCGCCGGCTACTCGACGTTTGTCCCCCAACTCCAGTACGGAGCGCTGATCACGGCGTTGGGCGCGGAGTTCTCCGCGCCGTTCGCCGGTGGGAGCTACTACCTTTGGATCGCTACCTGTTTCAGTCTCGTCTTTGGAACGTGCGGGCTCCCGCACGTGCTTGTGCGATTTTATACGGTCGAAAACGAGCGGACTGCCCGGTGGTCGTGCGCCTGGGGACTGTTTTTCATCTCCATCCTTTATTTGAGCGCACCGGCGTTCGCCGCGTTCGGGACCTCGCTGTACGGCGACCAGGTCGGTGCGGTCTACGGTGATCCCGGGATGAGCAGCGCGGCCGCCGACGTCATTGTCGTGTTGGCCGCACAGCTCGCAAACCTTCCTCCGTGGCTGGTCGGCTTCGTCGCTGCCGGCGGGATCGCCGCGGCCATCGCGACTGTCTCGGGGCTGTTCATCGCCGCTTCCTCGGCGATTTCACACGACATCTACGCGAACATCATCAACGAGGACGCCACGCAGCGACAACAGGTGCTCGTCGGCCGCCTGAGCATCGTTGCCATCGGCCTCCTCACCATCGTGTTCGCGCTCGATCCCCAACAGCCGATCGCGGCGCTCGTCTCGTACGCGTTCTCACTCGCCGCTATCGTGTTGTTCCCGATGTTCTTCCTCGGTCTCTGGTGGGAGAACACGAACCGGCAAGGAGCACTTGCGGGGATGACCACCGGGCTCGCTGTCTGGTTCGTACCGATGCTCAACGAGGCAAACTTTGGGCTCCTCACCACACCGGAGGGACAGACCGCCTTCATCCCGTTCCTCGAGACGTGGATGCCCGCGATCGGCGCGGCGCTGGTGGGCGTGCCAATCGTCTTTGCGGTGACGATACTGGTGTCTGCGGTCACCGACGAGCCACCGCTGCGGACCAAACAGATGGTACGACAGTGTCACAGCCCGGAGCCAATGCCGAAGAACACGACGGCCGCTGAGGTCGTCGCCGACCGAACCGGTGAGACGCCGGCAGACGACTGATCATGTACGACGATATTCTCGTTCCCACCGACGGAAGCGACGTCGCGAATGTGGCCGTCGACCACGCGGTCGACATCGCGAGCAAGTACGATGCCACGATACACGCCCTGTTCGTGGCGGACACAGATATGGTGGCGTACAGCCTCGGTACCGAGCAGGTCGACCGGATCCGCCAAGGGAACTTCGCGGAGATGACTGAACTTCGCGAGGACGCCGAGGCGGCGACGGGCGCCGTCCTTGACCGGGCGACGGCAGCCGGCCTCGACGCGGTCGAGCGGCACGCCGGGGGCCGGCCCCAGGACGTCATCGCTGACTACGCAAACGAAGCCGACGTCGACCTGATCGTGATGGGGAGCCACGGCCGGTCGGGGGTTCGGCGGGCACTCCTCGGGAGCGTCACCGAACGGACCCTCCGGTCCACGCACGTTCCGGTGCTCGTCGTCGATTACGTCGAGGAGGAGTCGTGAGCGGCCGTCTCCGCGACCACGTCCGAACGCACCGGACTGGGATGCTGTTCGACCTCGTCTTCGCGCTCGGGTGGGTGACGCTCGTCTCGTTGTTGTTCGAGTACCCGTTCGCGACCGCCCCGCGGTGGGCGTACCTCATGTTCATGCTCGCCGGCGTCCCCGCGTACTTCGGGTTCGTGCTCTCGCTGTCGACGGCAAAGGAGACGGCCTGACCGGGTTGGTGCCCGCAGACAGCGAGGCTCACCGCTCGGACGCGTCACAGCCATCAGGGCCAGAGGTGGACGCGCGGCCACCGGCGACGGGTGCCGCGACCACAAGGGCGAGGAGGTGGGCCGTCGTCCGACTCGGCATGACAGACGATTCGACCACAGCGAGAGACGGCGCCGCCCCGGTTGACCGCGCGGTGACGGCACGGCTCGACACCTACCAAGACCGGCTCTTCGAGCTGCTCTCACAGCCGAGCGTCTCTGCGACTGGCGAGGGGATGGAGGCGGCCGCACCCCTCGTCGGTTCGGTTCTCGGCGAGTGTGGCATGACCGTCACGCAGGTCGAAACCGACCGATACCCGCTCGTGTACGCCGAGTACGTCCCCGAAGCGATCGACGACGCGTCGGCGGTCCCCACCGTCTTGTTCTACGGCCACTACGACGTCCAGCCACCGGGCGACCCGGCGGCCTGGACGACTCCCGCGTTCGAGCCGACCGTCCGCGACAACGCAGTGTACGCCCGTGGAGCCGGCGACAACAAAGGGCAGTTCACCGCACACGCGTTCGCCATCGACGCGCTCCGCGCCGCGGACGCGTTCCCAGACGTTCGGGTGAAGCTGCTCGTTGAGGGCGGCGAAGAAAGCGGCAGCAAGGGGCTCCGTGAGTACCTCGATGGCGACCCCGACGAGCTTGCCGACGTCGACCTCGTGATGGTCGCCGACGGGCCGCGGCACGCGGTCGCCGACCGCGACGGGACGCCCGCCGGTGTTCCCACGTTGTTGTACGGCAACCGCGGCGTGCTCTCCGTTCAAATCGACGTGCGAACGGCAAACACCGACCTCCACTCTGGCAACTTCGGCGGGCCGGTCCCTGCCGCCACAAACCGACTCGTGGAGCTGCTGGCGTCGATGCGCGCCGACGACGGCGACGACATCGCTGTCGACGGCTTCCACGACGGCGTCGCGATCACCGCAGCAGCCCGGGCGCTCGTCGAGGCGATTCCCGACGACAGCGCGGCGATCCGCGAGACGCTCGACCTCGATGAGTTCGCCACCGACGATCCGTACTACGAGCGGCTCTTAACTCGACCGAGTATGACCGTTAACGGCCTCGAAGGCGGCTATCAAGGAGAAGGAGGCAAGACCGTACTCCCGGCACGAGCATCGGCGAAGCTCGATTTCCGGCTCGTCCCCGATCAGGATCCACTGGCAGTTTTCGAGGCGGTTCGCGACCACCTCGAGGCCCGCGAGCCTGGCGTCGAGGTTCGATATCGGAGCAGCTTCCCACCGATGAAGACGCCCGTCGACACGCCGGTCGCAGAGCCAGTTATCGCGGCCCTGCAGGCGGTGTGGGGCGAGGAGCCGGTCGAACTGCCCCTCCTTGGGGGCAGCCTGCCGGCCGCGTACTTCCGCACTGTGCCCGCACTCGCCGACGTCCCGGTGCTCATCGCACCGTACGCGAATCACGACCAAGGAAATCACTCACCGAACGAGCATCTCGACCTCGACTGCTTCGAGAACGGGATCCGCACGAGCGCCCGGCTGATCGAGTTGCTCGCCGAGCGGTGACCGAAACCGATCGCCAAACGAAACAAAGACTGCCGACACTCACTCGGCCCCGTCAGGCGAACAGCCGACGGAACGGACGGGTGAGCAGGAACCGGTAGTCGTGGTCCGGCGTGTACCGCCGGAACGCGAGGCTGTTCGTCATCACTGACACCGACGACCCGGCCATCGCCGCGCCGGCGACGGCGGGATTCAAGAGGCCGAGTGAGGCGAGCGGCACGAGCGTCGCGTTGTACGCGAGCGCCCAGAACAGGTTCTGTCTGACCTTCGCGATGGTCGCCTCGGAGACGCGAAGCGCCTTGAGGACGTCACGCGGGTCGTCACGCATCAGCGTCACGTCGGCGGCTTCGATCGCTACGTCGGTCCCGGAGCCGATGGCGATACCCACCGTCGCGGTCGTGAGCGCCGGCGCGTCGTTGACGCCGTCGCCGACCATGATCGCGTGACTGCCGTCTGCCTGAATTGATTCGATGGCGTCGGCTTTATCCTCGGGGAGGACCTCGGCGCGGACCCGGTCCGGGTCGATACCGACCTGCGCGGCGACGGCTCGCGCGGTACGCTCGTTGTCGCCGGTGAGCATCGACACCGCGACCCCTCGATCGTGGAGTGTATTGACCGTCTCGCGGGCGCTCTCGCGAACCGTGTCGGCCGTCGCGACGACGCCGAGGAGTTCTCCGGCCGCGTCTGTTGACCCGGTGTGTGCGACGGCCATCGCGGTCTTCCCCTCGCGCTCCAGTCGACGCATCGTCTCCTCTGCGGGGTCGGGGTCAACGCCGTGGTCGCGAAGGAGCGCGCGGTTGCCGACGACCATCTCCCCTGTCTCGGTCGTCGCGCGAACACCGTGTCCGGGAACGGCCGTGAACGCCGTCGGTCGCTCCACGTCGATGCCGCGCTCGTGGGCCCCGTCGACTATCGCCTCGCCGAGCGGATGTTCGCTGCCGGACTCGGCGGCCGCGGCCGCACGGAGGAGCCGCCGCTCGGGCTCGGTCGCCGGAGCGGGGGCGTCGTCGCCGAACGCAGCAGGGGTGTCATCGCCGGCGTCGCTCACATCCGAATCAGCAGCCGGGTCGACCGCGACCCCACCGTCTGGGGTGGGTGTTGAGCCGTCGGTGGGGGCGGTCTCACTGACCGGTTCGCCGTCCGCGAACGCGACCACGTCCGTGAGTGCCATTGCCCCGTGGGTGAGCGTGCCCGTCTTATCGAAGACGACAGTGTCGACGTCACGAACCCGCTCGAGCACGTCACCCCCATCGAAGAGGACGCCGTTGGTCGCTGCGACCGTCGATCCGACCATGGTCGCGGCGGGCGTCGCGAGACCGAGTGCACAGGGGCACGCGATGAGGATCGCAGAGGCGAAGACGACCATCGAGAACTCGAGGATCGACACCCCGCCGGCGACGGGACCGCCACCGACCGGTGTCCACAGCGGGAGCCACTCCACGACGGCAGCAAGGGTCTCGGGGAATAGCGCCCAGAGGACCGCCCACAAGAGCGCGTTGGCGATGACCGCCGGAACGAATACACTCGACACGCGGTCGACGAGCCGCTGGACGTCTGGCTGCCGCGACTGCGCCGCCTTGACTCGATCGACGATTCGGTGGACTGCCGTGTCACTGCCCACCTGCGTGGCCTCGACGAGCAGCACCCCGTTCTCGTTGACCGTGGAGCCGACGACCTCGTCACCGGGCGTCTTCTCGACGGGCACCGACTCGCCGGTCAACATCGACTCGTCGACCGCCGACTCGCCGTCGACAACCACGCCATCGGTCGGAACGCGCTCGCCGGGGCGCACCTTCGTGACGTCGCCAACGTCGACCGCCTCAACCGGGACGGTTCGCTCGGTTCCATCGTCGTCGACGATCGTCGCCTCGTCGGCACGCAAGCGGAGCAGCTCGCGTAACGCGTCGCTGGCACGGGCCTTCGAGCGCGCCTCAAGCCAGTTACCGACGGTGATAAACCAGAGGATGAACGCGACCGCCTCGAAGTACAGGTCGCCGACGAGCGGGGCACCAACGAGCGGCGAGACGAGCACCGCGGTACTGAAACCGTATCCCGCGGTCGTCCCGACCGCGACGAGCGTGTCCATGTTCACGTCGTGACCGTTTTGCCAGGCGCGCCAGGCGCCAGCAATGAACTCCCGTCCCAACGTCGCCATGAGCGTCGTCGCGATGGCAAACTGGATCCAGCCGAGATCCACGCCTGCAACCGTCTCGGGCACAGCATAGAGCCCGACCATGTGGCCCATCAGATACCAGAACGGGAGGGTGAGGAGGCCACCGGCGAGGACGAGTCGTCGCTGGTGTACGAGCTCTCTCGTGGCTGCACTTTCGTGAGACTGCGATTCGCCGGCGTCTCCGTCCGTCGCATCGACGGAGTCACCGCTTGATGCATCCGTGATCGGCTCGAACCCCGCGTCGTCGATCGCGGTGTAGACGTCCTCGAGTGATGTCTCGACTGGATTGTACTCGACGCGCGCTTCGTCGGTCGCGGCGTTGACGTCAACGTCGATCACGCCAGGCACGTCGTCAACCGCCTCCTCAGTGGTCGCCGCACACGTCGAACAGCTCATGCCGGCGACGCCAACGGTCACAGTTTCGGCGACCGGGTCGTAGCCGGCGTCGCGGACCGTCTCGAAGAGCTGATCGAGCCCGACGCGATCGGGGTCGTACGCGACGGTCCCCTCGTCCGTCGCGACGTTTACCGACGCCGTCTCGACGCCGTCTAGCGCCTCGAGTGACTCTGTGACGGTCCCTGCACAGGTGGCACAGGACATCCCGCCGATCTCGAGGTGGGTGGTTTCGGTGGTCATGCTAGGTATAGATACGTGTCCCCTACTCATTCCGATTGTGGTTACGATACCTCGGCTCTCAAAAAAAGATACGTTGGATTCCAAAGTGCATCTCGGACACCGGACCGGATTTGATGTGGCGTGAGGGGTGCTGGTCGACCGTCGGCCGGGGAGTCGGTATGGCAAACACTTATTATGTGGTTTTGCGTCTATCTGGGTGCGATGGCGACAGGCAAGGTCGACTTCTTCAACGACACTGGCGGTTACGGATTCATCGAGACTGACGACGCTGACGAGGACGTGTTCTTCCACATGGAAGACGTCGGCGGCCCGGACCTCGAGGAAGGCCAGGAGGTAGAGTTCGAAATCGAGGAGGCAGACAAGGGGCCGCGCGCGAAGAACCTCACCCGCCTCTAGGTCACCGACAGGCGTCCGTCAGGACTGCCCTCGGACCGCGTTTCGTGTATATTTCCTGCCGAGCGGCTGCGCTGGGTATGCGCCCTCGTCGTGGTAACGCTTAACACGAGATGGAACAGATCGAGAATCGATGTCCGACGAGACGGTCGCCACCGACAGACCGGCCGATGCGCGTGAGCAGAGCGACCGCGACACCGTAGACGAGGGTGACCCCGGGTCGGCGGACGAGCTCTACGTCGTACATAGCGAGCCGGATCCAGAGAGCACGTATCACAGTGACGCGCTCGCCTCGTGGTTCCCCGAGGCGACGGCCATCGACTTCGTGCACGGCGAGCGAGTCCCCCTCGATCGGGCGGCCGGCGTCGTGCTCACCGGCAGCACCGCCGGGGTATACGAGGCCGACGACCGACCGTGGATAGCCGATCAAGCGGCGCTCGTCCGCGAGCTTGTCGACCGATCGATTCCGACGCTCGGGGTCTGTTTTGGCCACCAGATCGTGAACGCGGCGCTCGGGGGGACGGTCGAGCCGGTCGGCACGACGGCCGCGCTCGTTGAGGCCGACCTCGCGACGGACCCACTGTTTGATGACGTCACACCGGTCGTCGTCTCATTGCACGGCGACGCTGTCACCGAGGTCGGCGAGGGGCTCTCGGTCATCGCCCGCGCCGACCACGCGCCGGTGTTCGGTACCCGTCACCAAACGGCCCCCGTGTGGACCGTCCAGTTCCACCCCGAGATCGGGACACACCACCGCGAGACCCTTGTTGACCGCTTTGGCTGGGACGAGCGTGACCACACCTTCGCGGACGTCACCCGCGGGCGCGTGTTCGAGAACTTCCGCCAGCTCGTCGACAAGCACCACGCCGAAACGCGAGCAACTGAGACAGAACGCGCGGCCGGCTCACCGGGCGAACAGTCGCTCTAAGAGGGTCACGAGAAGGTACGAGGCGAGCCGTTCTGTGCCCTCAGTCGGGTCGTACGGCGGAGCCACCTCCATGAGGTCGACCGCACCGACTGCGTCGTGGTCGCCGACGACTCGCATCACCTCTAGTGCCTGCTGTGCGGTCAACCCGCCGGGCGTGGGGGTTCCCGTCCCGGGCGCGACACTGGGGTCGACAGCGTCGATGTCGAACGTCACGTACACCGCGTCGGTATCGGCAGCGGCCGACTCGATGGCCGCAGAGACCACCCGACGGATACCCCGATCGTGAACGTCTCGCATGGTGTACACAGAGATCCCCCGTTCGTCTGCGAACTCGAAGAAGTCGGGTGATTCGTAACCACGGATGCCGACCTGGCTGATCGACGTGTAGTCCACGCCCGGAAGGTCGACGATGCGGGCGGTACTTGACCCGTGGAAGTCAGTCCCGAAGACCGGACTCTCGGAGACGGTGTCGGTGTGAGCGTCGATCTGGAGGAGCCCCACGCGCTCGTACTCACTTCCCTCCAACAGGCCGCGAACCGCCGGGTACGTACAGTAGTGATCGCCACCGAGCATCACGGGCATCGTCTGTGCGGCGAGCGTCGCGGCGTATGCCGTGATACTCGCAGCGGTCGTCTCGGCATCCATCGGGAACACCGGTACATCGCCCACGTCAGCGACGGCGAGGTCATCGAAGTCGACCTGATCACCGGTCTGTACGTTCGTCAGTGCGCCTTTGTAGTCGGAGAGGTACGCCCACCACCCGCTCGCCCGTCGAATCGCCGCCGGTCCGTACCGGGCGCCCGGTCGATTCGAGACGGCACCATCGTAGGGGACGCCGTAGACGGCGACGTCGGCGTCCGCGACGTCGTCGATCGCTCGCGGGTCGCCCTTCAGGAACGTCCCTCGGCCCGCGTACGCCAGTTCCACGTCGGCGCCGGTGGTCGCCGCCGTGAACGCGGCAGCGCGGTCGATCGGGTCGGTCACGGCTTGCCCTCCGCGATTGGGTGGGTGGTTGGCGTCCCGATAGCGAGCGGTCGGTGTGTTTCGGTGAGTCGGCTACCCATCGTCGTCCGAACTACCCGACTCGGAGAGTATGAACGATTCGCCCGTCCGAGTCGTGTGTCACGCGTCGTCGAGATTCACCACGCACACCGGCTCCCGATTGAACCCCTCCGGTGACCCGCGCCATCGCCACGCCCCGAGTACGGGGTCGGCCGTCGGGGTCCAGATGACGTACGCGTAGCCGCGCCAAGTCGCCCGCGCGGCATCCGTCTCGCTCGGCTCGGCAGGGCCGGTCGGGTGTGAGTGGTAGAACCCGATGACATCAAGCCCTTCGGCGTCGGCCCGCTCAAGTGCCGCGAGCTGTTGTTCGGGGTCGATCCGGTATCGCGTTCGGGGCGTCTCGGCGACGTTTTCGGTGCGGTACACGTCAGTCACGCGGTCGCTCTGAGCGTCGCCATCGGACTCCGGAGACTGCTCGTGAGAGCCTGCAAGGATCCCACATACCTCCGATGGTGCGCCCTCGCGGGCATGATCGGCCACTGCGTCCGCGGCCGATCGGGTGAACGTGAGCATGGTGGATGGCCGGGTGAAACGGAGATAAATCCGGTGGCGAGTGTCCGGCTGCATGCTGTCAGCCGGTCAGCATTTCAGTGGGATCTGTCGGGCCAGTTCACTTTCACCCCGCTGGCGGTTCGTTTTTATCCCCCTCGGCTGAAGGTAGGGGCACTGAATGACGTCCTTCCAGTCGAGTCTCGGCGAGGACGAGGGGATCGCCGCGGAGCTGGCCGAGAGCCAGCGAGAGATCTCCATCGCCGAGTTCTTCGAGAAGAACAAACACATGCTCGGCTTCGACTCGGGCGCACGCGGGCTCGTCACCGCCGTCAAAGAGGCGGTCGACAACGCCCTCGACGCGACCGAGGAGGCCGGCATCCTCCCCGACATCTACGTCGAGATCGCGGAGGTGGGCGACTACTATCGGCTCGTCATCGAAGACAACGGGCCGGGCATCACGAAAGAACAGCTCCCGAAGGTGTTCGGGAAGCTGTTGTATGGGAGTCGGTTCCACAAGCGCGAGCAATCGCTGACTCCGGACCAACAACTGCTCGTTAGACGGGACGGAACCGTCGAGTACATTCCCATCGGGGTACTCTGTGACGCGTTCCTCCCGGGCGACGGAGACGCGACTGCACCCATCCCCGACGCGATTGAGGTTCCGTCCTTCAATCGCGAGACGCAGGAGATGAGCTGGCAGCCGGTTACTCACGCGATTCGCCACGAGACGGACGAGCGTACGTACGAGATAGAGACGCAGAAGGGAAGAACGGTCGAGGTGACCGGGAACCACAGCGTGTTCAGCGTCGACGCGAACGGCGACACACAGGAGGTGAAGGCCGGCGAACTCGGACCCGGAGACACGCTCCTCACGCCCCGTACGCTACCGTCGACCGACCGAACCGTCGAGGAGATTAATCTCCTCGAACACGTGGACCGCGGAGCGTTTTCGGATCGGCGCGTCTACGTCTACGGTTTCGATCGAGAGACGCTCAAGCAGCTCAAGACCGAAGAGACAATTCGCCGGAGGCCGTCGGACGAGAGCGACCGAAAGCGGACGTACTACCGATACGACGGTGTCGAGATCCTGAAAGACAGCCTCGATCAGAACTACCTCGAGAGGGGGTACCTCCCGGCGGAAACGGTCTTGGAACTCGGTTGGGAAGAGAAGGCGGCCGACTGCGAGTTCAAGACGTACCGGGTGGGCGGCGACGAAACGACGCTCCCGGTGTCGTTGCCGGTCGACGAGTCACTGGTCGAGATGCTGGCGTACTACGTGTCGGAGGGACATGCGGGACCGCGACAAGTCGGCTTCACGTTCGGAAGTCACGAATCCGATCTGATCGAGGCGACGGAACAGGCGGTACAGACGCTCGACGGGGCGACAACGACGGTTGAGCGAGAGCGCAACTCGACGCGTGTGAAGGCGTTCGGTTCGCCGCTGGCGTTGTTCTTGAAATCCGTCTGTGGTGATGCTGCCAGGAACAAGCGGGTTCCGGAGTTCGTATTCGACCTCGATCCGGACCTCCAGCGTCGATTTATCGGAGCGCTCTACGAGGGAGACGGGTCCGATTCGCACCCGAGCAACGAACTGTCTCACACGACGCGAAGCGAGACGCTGGCTCGGCAGGTCTCGACGCTCTGGAACATGCAGGGCGTCCTCGCGAGTACGGAGGTTTCAGAAGACAGTGACGGGTACGGTGACGGTATTTCCACGAAGTATCGGACGAAGGTGTACGGGTCTGATATCGATACCGTCGATGCGCTCAAAAGCTCGGAATCACCGCGAACACAGCAGTACAAGCGAGTCCCGACCGCGCTACTTGACGAGGTTCGCGTCAGCGAATCCGATACTGAGACGGTGCCCGATACGATTCCCGGACTGCTGATGGGTGCTGGAGTTGGATCGAAACGCACGCATGCAGAGACGTATGCCTCACTGATCGAACGCGCTCTGGACGGGGT
>Ga0209937_1000546_pt1 | contig 11772 bp, 22 predicted proteins | sample SalPon1_B_H2O_MG_FD_185699 | JGI IMG/M metagenome (GOLD analysis project Ga0209937, IMG submission 185699) | Salt pond water microbial communities from South San Francisco under conditions of wetland restoration - Salt Pond MetaG R1_B_H2O_MG... | ecosystem: Environmental > Aquatic > Non-marine... | reverse complement strand
GATTAGTTATGACTATTGAGGAATACATCCACAAGCACCTTGAGTATAGAGATGGACACCTTTACTGGAAGAACTTGGTTAAGGGATCACGCTACAACGGTACAACTGCCGGGGTAAGTAACGGAAAAGGTTATCTTCAGGTCAGGGTTGCTGGCAAAGCCATCTACGCTCACAGGCTGATCTATTTTATCTGCACTGGAGGATGGCCTAAAGATCAGATAGATCACATAAACAAGGACAATACAGACAACCGTATAGAAAACTTGAGAGAGTGTAGCCGATCTCAAAACCACATGAACAGGAAGACTAAGCCCGGCAGGACACTACCGAGGAACGTGTATCTTGACACGTCAACTGGACATTACAGGGTTGTACTGACTAAAAACACTAAGAAGATACCCATAGGCTCATTCGTTGACATTGAGATGGCAGAGATTGCAGCCAAAGAAGCAAGAGAAAAATACTACGGAGAATTTGCATCATGACCACTAGGATGTACACGATTGACATAGAGACTGACGGGCTGCTTGACCAGATGACCACAATTCATTGCGCTGTCGCCAAAGACTACAAGAGCGGCGAGGTTCTCAAGTTCAGGCCGAATGAGATTGAAGACTTTGTAGAGCTTGTTTGCGACAACGTGGTCATCGGCCACAACATCATCAACTTTGACCTCCCAGCCCTAGACAAGTGGTGTGATCTAAATGAACAGCCTTTTTTCTGTCCCAAGCCTAAGATGGAGATTGACACACTTGTGATGTCTCGGCTGCTCAATCCTGACCGTGAGCGTCCCGAAGGACTGCCGCAGAAGGTAGGGCCACACAGTCTGAAGGCTTGGGGTTATCGTCTAGGCTTTTACAAAGGTGAGTACGGACAGCAGGAAGATGCTTGGGTTGACTTCAACGAAGATATGCTGGCATACTGTGTTCAAGACGTTGAGTTGACAGAGCAAGTTTACAAAGCACTAATGAAGGAGATGCAGGAATGAGCGCTGAATACAAAGATGATATGTATAAAGAAATCTTAGAAAGTATGGAATTCGTTAGACTGAAAACAGCAAAGTTGTCCAGTCTAAGTGATGATTCTTTTTCTGGTTACGAGATTGACTATGTCAACGACTCTATAGCTTACATGGAATCTGCTTTAGATGAGCTAGAAAAAGCAGAAGCATGTAATAAAAACTGAAGATCGATAAAGAACTAGAGGAACTTAACGATGAGCGTAGCTAAGAAACATTTGCCTGACCTTGACCAGCAGAGTTATGACGACATGATCCGTCAAGCAGATGCACTGATCCGGTCAATCAAGGAATGGACAGAGCAGTTTTATGACACGGATAAGTCTGCTGAGGCAGAGACTTGCCGTGATGCACTGAACTCATCGCTTACAACTTGTGTGCGACTGCTTTCAGCAAAAGCGCATAACAAACATGGAGATAAAGTGTGAAAGTCGATTGGAAGCTGCCGATGCGTATCGAACACCGGGTCGCTAGTATTATAGCGGCACAGGAGCGTGCGGGCTGGCAGTTTCGTCTTGAGCAGGCCAAGGATCGTGTTTCAGAGCTGGAGCAGATGGCTGCTGAGATAGAGCCTGATATTGCTGAAATGCTAGGCTTTTACTACGTAACTAAAGGTCAAGTGGACAGGCCCTTCACTAAGTCAGGCAAGTTGGCCGTGAGGGCCGACATAGGCCAAGACGTTGGTGGGCCTTTCACGAAGATCGAGTGGCAGCAGATTGAGTTGACACAGCACCAGAAGGTAGGTGCTAGGCTGATGGATTTAGGCTGGAAACCAACGGCTTACACTCCCACAGGACACCCCAAGTTAAAGGTGGACGGTGAACCCTGCCCTAACCTGTTAAAAATGCCGTATAGCGTGGGTGAGAAGCTCGCAAAGTACAGCAAAGTCATGCACCGCATGAACCAGATCAAAGGGTGGATAGATGAATGCAGAGAGGATGGCAGAGTGCCAGCGGTTGCTAACCCTAATGGCACCAACACGGGCCGTATGACACACAAGATCGTTGCCAACGTGCCCAAGGCCAGCCCTGATGTGTTCTTTGGTGAAGAGATGCGCTCTTTGTTCACTCACAGGGGCGATCCCTACAAACTGGTAGGCTTTGACGCTGAAGGACTAGAGTTGCGTATTGCAGCGCACTACATTAACAGCGAGGCGTTTACTGATGCCCTCATCAACGGTGATAAATCCCAAGGCACTGATCCACACACGAGAGTTCTGGACGCTTGTCGGGAGTTCGGTGTGGAAACACGAGATGAGGCAAAGTCTTGTGTCTATAGCACTGTGTACGGCGCTAGTCCTCGCAAGGTTGCGTCAATACTTAATCTTAGTGAAGCCGACGGAGATAAGATCATTAAGGCAGTGGAGCGGGTGTTCCCCGGTATTTCGACACTCAAGCCAAAGGTCGAAAGGGCCGCCAGCCGTGGATACCTGATTGGACTAGACGGGCGCAAGATATGGATGCGCCGCGACTCCGACGGCAAGATCATGAAACACAAGGCACTGAACTATCTTTTTCAGTCAGGGGGTGGCATAGCCATGAAGGTTGTGCTATGCTGTCTTGACAAGCACATAAAGGAGAGCAAAGCAGATGTGACATTTGTAGGAAATATCCACGATGAAGTGCAAGCAGAGGTTGCAAAACACTGGATTTCGTGGTATACTGATAATGTCTCCAGATCATTTGAACAGGCAACAAAGATTCTAGGGCTTAGGTGCCCGCTTGCAGGTGAAGTGATCTCTGGGGATGATTGGTCTGAGACCCACTAACGGAGTTAGGAAAAGATGAGTAAGACGATTGTAGAAGGTAAGATTGCAAAGATTTTCGTTAAGGACTTTGAAGAGGTTGACCAGTATGGCAACCAGTACGGAGTCAACATCAATATCAACGACCAGTGGTACGGGCTTGGTAAGAAGAAAAAGCCTGCTGCCAGCGTCAAGATCGGCACTGATTGGCACCAGCTAACAGAGGGCGATTACATCGAGGCGGTTGCAACTAGCCGCGAGTACAATGACAAGACGTACTACAACATCCGTAGCAGCGACATTACAGTCAAGGAGAAGGGCAATGGTGGCGGAGCCAGTGGGAACAGCAGTAGTGCTAATTCTGGCGGCGGCAATCCTGTTTATTCTTCTCAGCCGGTGAGCGGGGATCGACAGTCCGCAATCATGCGTCAGTCAGCTATGGGCTACGCAGCTCAGATTGTTGCGGGGACGTTGACAAGCAAGTCTGACCTAGATCAGGCAGCTTCAGACGTTGTTCGTATCGCTGCTGAGTATTTCGTGCCTTATGCCGAGCACGGCGTGACTGCTGATGAAACTCGTAAGAAGGAAGAGAACGAAGTCAAGAACCAGCAAGCCGCACAGGCATCGGACGATGACGATGACGGCCAGCCGTTTGACGATGCCATTCCGTTCTAGGGTGTGATAATCGGTAGAGGATATGAGCAAGACTAAACGAAAGGCTCCGGTCGGTTCTTATGAAGATGATCGGTTGGTAAAAAAGGGAGGCGGCCACAGCGGCCCCTCCCGCCGCAAACAGAAGCAAGATTTGCTGCACGAGGCATACGAAAATGTTAGCGATTATCGACGCTGATAGTATTGGCTTTTCTATAGCAAGTAGCATATGGAAACAGCAAAAAGATGACCCTGAGTATGTGCATACCGACAAAGACTATTACCAAGCGATAGAGTTGTTTTTAGCAGGCATATACGAGGATACCAACGCTACTGAGTCACAGCTTTGGCTAACTCCTAAAGAGTCTTTCAGGAAAGAGCTGGTGCCTGAGTACAAGTCAAACAGGAAGGGTAAAGAAAAGCCGCCAATGCTAGGCGACGTTGTCGAAGTCATGAAGCAACAGTTTGGCGCTGAGTACGCACAAGATGGCTTCGAGGCAGACGATGAGGTAGGTCAGATCGCAAAAGACTTTTGGAACAGCGAGAAAGAAGATGACTGCGTTATCTGCTCTATCGACAAAGACCTAGACACAATTCCCGGATGGCACTACCGTTGGGGCACATTTAACAGAGATTCAAAAATGTACTTTCTTACAGAGGAAGAAGCGATGCACTTCTTCTGGATTCAAGTTCTTGCAGGAGACCCCGGAGATGGTATCAAAGGCATCCCCGGAATCGGGCCTAAGAAAGCAGAGGCTTACTTGTTAGGGTGCGTAGACCAGAGTATGTACTACGATGCTTGTCAGGATACTTACAAGGCCTTACTGAAAGACAAGATGAAAGAGGACGAGATATTGAAATACTTTGAAGACACACTAATGCTACTAGAAATTGGTAAGGAGGGACGAGAAGATGTCTACAGTTTTGCTTGACCAGATCGAGGAGATTGCAAATGAGTACGAGTCTGATGACCAGATTGAAGAGAAAGTTCTTGAAGACCTTTTCTACGCAATCAAGTTGGAGATGTATCAGCGGAGTACGGCTACAGATTTTAAGAGTTATGATGCCGGAGACTTTGGCGATGATGACTTCTGAACTTGAAAGGACAAGGGACGAAAACGAAAAGTTGAAGCGCCGTGTTGCTAGGATGGAGTCAGACATGAAGAAACTCAAAGCTGACCCTTTCTTCTACCCTTTCTGGGCAACAAAGGACTGGGACAAGGCTTATGGCCCGACCGACAAGGACTCCTAGATACCGAAGTAAACTAGAAGAGCGAGTTTGCAATAACCTACGAAACAGAGGAGTCAAGTACCAATACGAGCCGTATCAGATTAAGTACACCACGGAAGTTAAACCAGCGTACTGCGCTAATTGTGGAAACAAGGTTGTCCTAAAACAAAGGAACTATACGCCTGACCTAGTGCTAGACAACGGAATAGTAATCGAGATCAAAGGCAAGTTCACGGGGGAAATGCGCAGCAAGATGCTTGCGATCCGACGCTGTAACCCTGACCTAGACATTAGAATGCTGTTCCAAGCTGACAACTGGTTGACAAGAAAGAAGGCTCAGAAGTATTCTGACTGGTGTGAAAGAAATAACTTTACCTACCATGTAGGTGAGCAAGTCCCTAGCGACTGGGTGGTTTGAGATGACACAGAAACGACACACAGACCGGCAGATTATTGCTGCTGTTGAAGAGATGGGCAGCCAAGCTGCTGCTGCTGCTCATATTGGTTTAAGTGTTAGGAACCTGAAGCGTAGGCTGGCACTGATTAAAGAGCGCGGGGTCAACGAAGATGAAGTCATCGTTACTAACAAGCGTGAGATTCCTGAAGGACATATTGTCAAGGGAACGTCAACTCTATACGACGCCGAGACTGGCGAGCCTAAACTGGAGTGGGTCAAGACAGACCTCGACAAACAGGCAAAACTAGACGCCATCAGAGATGCTGTTGACAGTCTAGTTGAGGTTGAGAAGCCTAAGCCTCGTCAGGGGCTTCCTGCTCCGTATGCAGACGAGGTAATGACGGTCATCCCGATCACAGACATGCACATCGGCATGTATGCTTGGGGTGAAGAAGTCGGTGAGGACTACGACGTAGAGACGGCGGTGAAGATGCTCTGTGGTGCTGTTGACTATCTGGTAGAGGCTACGCCATCGTCTGAGAAGTGCGTTATCTTGCAGATGGGCGACTTCTTCCACGCGGACAACATGAGTGGGTACACAGAGCGCAGTAAGAATATCCTAGATATTGACGGGCGTATGAGCCGAGTGCTTGAACTCGGTTGGCACGCTCTGGAACGCTGCATTGATATGGCTCTGCAAAAGCACGAGAATGTAGAGGTGGTCTGTGTACCGGGCAATCACGATGAATTCATTAGCATTGCCACCCAGAACCACTTTAAGAGCCTGTATCGGCAAGAGCCACGGTGCTATGTGCACCCTGAGCCGACTACTCGGAAGTACGTTACCTATGGCAAGAACCTGCTGGGCGTCACACACGGCCATCAGACCAAGGATGCGGCACTGCCGGGCATCATGGCGGCTGAGAAGCCGAAGGAGTGGGGCAACAGCGAGCATCGGCGGTTTTTCCGTGGGCACCACCACCATGACAATCGTGTAGAGTACAACGGCTGCATTGTTGAGCAGTTCCGTACTCTGGCTGCCAAGGACGCCTACGCCGCAGAACACGGTTACATATCCGGTCGAGATTTGAAAGCAATCGTGTTCGACAAAGAGTTCGGTGAAGTCGCACGATCAACAGTCTCTGTAGAAATTTTGAAGCACTGGTTGAAGGAGAAGAATGATGGATCACAGTGAGTTTGGCTCTTTGACAGAGATGTCTGAGGACGGTTACGAGCTTGTAGGGGTCATTGCATTTTATCAAGACCCAGACGGCGAAGATGGAGCCTTTAAGACTTTTTTGACTGGCGACATTCCTGAAGGTGTTACTGAGTTAGAAGGTATGCAAGCCTTCATTATGAATGTTCAGGCTATGATGGAAGAGTATCTCGATTCGGATATTCACTAATGGATGATCTTAGAGAAGATTATATTGACAAGGTGGTGGACGCTGCCAAGCACTCGGAGGCTAAGTTTCGACATGCCGCCTTGTGCTTGGATTCAAGCGGCCACATTGTTGCTGTGGGCACTAACAGTCGCAAGACTCACCCGCAGCAAGCCGAGTACGCCAAGCGAGTAGGGAGGCCGCAGAAAGTAAGCCTCCACGCTGAGTTGGCTGCTCTTATCAGGGCTAGGGTAGATGTAGAGACGTTGATTGTTTGCCGTATCAACAAAAACGGTGATCTCAGGAACTCTAAGCCGTGCCCGGTCTGCGCCCTTGCCTTGGAAGAGGCGGGTGTAGAAGAAGTTTGGTTTTCAACAGATAAAGGATTCGAGAAACTATGACAGAATCAGCAATAACAACAAAGTCAGCAGAAATTTTGAGTGACATAGTCACGTTTACAAAATACTCAAAGTACATCCCTGAAGTCGGTCGGCGAGAGACTTGGGAAGAGTTGGTAGAGCGTAACATGTCCATGCACATCCAGAAGTACCCCAAGCTGAAGAAAGAGATTCAGCAGGTGTACAAGGACTATGTGCTGACGAAGAAAGTTCTGCCTTCTATGCGTTCTCTGCAATTTGGTGGTAAGCCTATCCAGAACAGTCCGAACCGCATCTTTAACTGTGCTTATATGCCTGTGGATCACTCGGACAGCTTTGCAGAAGCGATGTTCTTGCTGCTAGGCGGGACAGGCGTAGGGTACAGCGTACAGCGGCACCATGTACGCGAGTTGCCGTCTGTCACCGGGCCGCTCAAGAAGAAGAAGCGGTTCCTTGTCGGAGATAGTATCGAAGGATGGGCAGACGCAGTAAAGATTCTTTGTGAGGCATACTTCTGCGGTAAGCCACAGCCAGTGTTTGATTTCTCTGACATTCGCCCTAAAGGCGCAGCACTGATTACTAGCGGAGGCAAGGCACCCGGCCCACGCCCTCTGAAGGATTGTCTGCATAACATCGAGAAAGTGTTTGAAGAAGCACTTGAGGACTCTGGTCGTGGTGTACAGTTAGAGCCGATTCAGGTGCATGACATTATGTGCTATATCGCTGATGCTGTGCTTGCTGGCGGTATCCGCCGTGCGGCGCTTATCTCGCTGTTCAGCATGGACGACGAAGAGATGTTGACTGCCAAGCACGGTAGCTGGTGGGAGACTGCCCCGCACCGTGGTCGAGCCAATAACTCTGCTGTCATTCTGCGCCACAAGGTCAGCCGCCGTGACTTTGACGCGTTGTGGGACAAGGTTGTGGCATCAGGTTCAGGTGAGCCGGGTGTGATCTTCAGCAACGATAAGGATTGGGGCACGAACCCCTGTGCGGAGATAGGCCTGCGGCCTTTTCAGTTCTGTAACCTTTGCGAGCTAAATGTCAGCAACGTAAAGGATCAGCAGGACTTAAATGATCGGGCCAAGGCGGCGTCTTTCATTGGCACCTTGCAGGCAGGGTACACTGACTTTCATTACTTGCGTGATGTGTGGAAAGAGACGACAGAGAAGGACGCTCTCATTGGTGTCGGCATGACTGGCATTGGATCAGGCGCAGTGCTAGAACTTGATCTTGAGGAAGCGACTGACGCTGTGCTGGAAGAGAATGCTCGGGTGGCTAAGAAGTTGGGTATCAATGAGGCTGCACGGACAACGACTATCAAGCCGTCAGGCACCAGCAGTCTCGTACTAGGCACCAGCAGCGGTATCCACGCTTGGCACAATGACTTCTATATCCGCCGTATGCGAGTAGGTAAGGATGAGGCGATTTATACTTACCTCAAGGATAACCACCCTGAGTTGGTAGAGGATGAGTATTTCCGCCCAGAGGATCAGGCGGTGATCGAGATTCCACAGGCTGCGCCAGAGGGTGCTATCCTGCGCCACGAGTCTCCTCTGGAGTTGCTGGAGCGTACCAGCCGGTTTAATCGTGAGTGGGTGCGTCGTGGGCACCGAGACGGACAGAACAGCCATAACGTGTCTGTCACTGTCTCTGTCAAGGAAGACGAGTGGGAAAACGTCGGTGAGTGGATGTGGAAGAACCGCAATCACTTCAACGGCATCTCTGTCCTGCCTTACATGGGCGGTACTTACAAGCAGGCACCGTTTGAGGACATCACACAGGAGCAGTATGAAATCATGGAGTCTGCCCTTACCTCGATTGACTTGACACAAGTGCGAGAGGAAGAGGACAATACAGACTTAGGTGGAGAGGTTGCCTGCGGCCCAGCGGGTTGTGAAGTGACGTAGCAATGAGAAAGGCTTGGGAGATATGGGCCAAGGCAATAGGCACCAAGGCATACTCCGATAGCCGCAAAGCAGATGTGGTGGCTCTGATCCGCACAGCGTGGGTCATCCTCCACATTCTCACTTGCCTCGCTATCATAACGAACGCTATTGCCAACCACGGGATAAGAGGTTTGATTGGACTATGAAGATTATTGATAAAGGCAAGGTAAAGTCAGAGGCTCTGACAAACAGATGGGCTAGGCTCTTTGTGTTTGGTAAAGACGAAGAAGAGCGGGCCTTGGTAGAGATGAGCTACGAAAAAAACGCCTGCCCCGGACTTTGCTTTAGAGCGCAACTTGGTGGCGATGTGTTTGCAGAGATTAGCGCTTGTGCAGGCAAGCACAGTGTTGCACTAAGCATTTGGAGCGTATAAATGTCGATAGCTAAGTTGGTGAGTTACACCCAGCCAAGCGATGATCTCGCTAAAGAGTTTGCCACGACACCTGACTTTCAGGACTTGGTGGCTTACTGCGCTAGGGTATCAAACCCGAACAATCAGATGAATCAGGAGACGGCAGAGAAGCTAGTCCGTTTCCTTGCTAGGAACGCCCACTGGTCTCCTATGGAGATGGTCAACGCAGTGATCGAGGTCAACACAACCCGAGACATTGCACACCAGATTGTGAGGCATCGCAGTTTTGCTTTTCAGGAGTTCAGCCAGCGGTATGCAGACCCTACTAAAGATTTGTCGTTTGCTCTAAGAGAGGCAAGATTGCAGGACACCAAGAACCGCCAAAACTCTATAGAGTTAGGTCCGGATGGAGTGGGTCTGTCTGAACAGTGGTATCAACAGCAACGTAAGGTCAAGGACGCTGCCATCGACGCCTACAAGTGGGCTATAGAGAACGGCATTGCCAAGGAACAGGCTAGGGCTGTATTGCCAGAGGGGATGACAGAATCTAGGCTTTACATGAACGGCACACTTCGCTCTTGGATTCACTACATCCAGCTACGCTCTGGCAACGGCACACAGAAAGAGCACCAACAGGTTGCAATGGCCTGTGCAGAAGTGGTAGCATCTATCTTCCCCATGATCTGGGAGTACACCAATGTCTAAACTACACACGGATGACAGCTTTATGTACGAAAATAAACTACTAGATGACTACGAGACACCTCAGACAGAGAGCATTACCATGACTGATCCTCTGGTCAATCGTATTACTTGGCAAAGTGGGCCGCCTGTGAGCAGTAACCCTGTGCATAGCCCGAGCCACTACGGCGCTGGGGATATTGAGTGCATCGACGCTATCAAGGCTTCTATGACCTCGGAGGCTTTCAAGGGCTATCTAAAAGGTAACACGGAAAAATACATCTGGCGCTACAGCTACAAGAATGGCATAGAGGATTTAGAGAAAGCCAAGGTCTACTTGAACTGGCTTATTGAAGCGGAGAAAGACGATGCGGTTTGATTTCTTTTCTGTCCTGACACTGATCTTTGTCTGGGCTAAGTTAGTGGGCCACATTAACTGGTCTTGGTGGCTTGTACTGTCGCCTATGATTGTGATGCTTACCTTTGTGGCAGGGAGCGTCGCTCTTGCTGCCTACCTGAAGATTAAGCGAGGCAATCTATGATTACAGATAAGATCATTGAGCGTGTAAAGCGGTTTGAAGGCTTCGAGGATAAGCCCTATAAGGATACCGTTGGTAAGACCACTATCGGGTACGGTCGTAACCTAGAGTCTAACCCGCTAACTCTGTCAGAGCTGCAAGTGTTACTAAACCGCGTCAATTGGAAGAGCAAGAAGGATGCAGAGGACTGGGCGGAGATGCTGCTAAAGCATGACCTACAGAACCACGTTAAAGAGTTAAAGTATAACTTCAATCTGGCAGAGCAGCCAGAGAATGTGCGGGTTGTTCTGATTGACATGGCTTACAACGTCGGTGTCCCGCGCTTAGGGTTATTCATCGGAATGATCCACGCTATTAAGAACAAAGACTACACAGAGGCTGCCACGGAATTGCTGGACTCTCGCTATGCAGAGCAGGTAAAGAGTAGGGCTGTCAGTAACGCTAAGATGCTGGCGCAATCTGACTTCAACGAGGCGTTGGAGCGACTAGAAAAGAAAAACCCCCGACGATACAAGATCATCGAGGGCTATCTGTAGCCAAAAAGAAGCCCGCCAGAAGCGGGCTAAGACCGGGGGTTATTATATGGGGCGGCTAATTACCGCCCTTCTTTTTATTTCTTCTTGCCTAGTTTAACCCTACGATCAATCAAACTCTGAGGGATTTTCTTGCCCTCCTTGTACAGCCTAGAAATACGCTTGGTTACCTGAGCAAGTTGAGCACGGCGTGAGCCAGTGATTCCGCTGAGATACTTCTTAGGCAAACCAGTCTTTCTGTCTTTTGGTACGCGTCGCCTAGCCATGACCTAACTCTTCTTACGCAGGTCAGTGTCGTGCTTGTTAGTGCCCCGAAGAAAGCTGTTGACTCGACCCATGGCCCAAGCTGCCATAGAAACTCCGGGCCGAGACCCTGACTGGAGGTATGCGCCTTGTCCACGCTCGTATACTTTCTTCAGAGTAGTCAAGCTGTACTTGCTAGACTTCTTTGCCTTATCTCGCAGACTCTTTTCTGCATTCTTAGGGATAGCCATAAATGAAATCCTTATCGGTAAGCTAGAAATCCAAAGGCCCGCACTGCGGCGTAGATCGGATAGCGACGCCAGCTAGGCACTCCCTCATCTTTCATAGCCTCTAGGAAGATAGCATCTGCTTGTGATCTGTCGTGTTTGTTGTAGTACAGCCAGTCGTGGATGACTGCTGACTTCGTTGCTCTACCCTTGAGCCAAGCATAAGCAAAAGGGATGCGCGGTACAGAATCGAGGTCAGTGCTATATCCCGCTGGCACCTCTACTGTGTACCCGTCCTCTGTGGTGTACCTGAAGTCCTTGGTAGTAACCCACCGCTTAGTCTTGTTGTTGTACTTTAAGTGCAGGCTTCCGCTGAACATCAGATATTCCCCTCGGCGTACATATTAGCGGCTTCCTTGGCCCACTCAAGGACAGAGCGAACCACCAGCTT
>Ga0209937_1000545_pt1 | contig 11788 bp, 12 predicted proteins | sample SalPon1_B_H2O_MG_FD_185699 | JGI IMG/M metagenome (GOLD analysis project Ga0209937, IMG submission 185699) | Salt pond water microbial communities from South San Francisco under conditions of wetland restoration - Salt Pond MetaG R1_B_H2O_MG... | ecosystem: Environmental > Aquatic > Non-marine... | reverse complement strand
GACTGGCTCGATGATCTACTTGATGCACTGGAAGGAGAAGGCTACGCCACGGGGGCGAGCGTACTTCCAGCTTGTAGCGTCGGGGCGCCGCACATCCGACAGAGACTCTGGGTTGTGGCACGGCTGGCCGACACCGATGCATTGCGACGGCAGGGGCAGCGCAGGAGCCGCACCGCACAAAGTAAGCGAGTTGCCAAATGCAAGCAAACTGGCGGGTTGGCCGACACCGAATGCGGGGCCTCAGAACGACACCGATACGAAATGGGAGCAGCGCCGCGAGGCCGTCAAGAAGAAACACGGGAACAACGGGTTTGGCATGACTCTCGGGATGGCGTCTCAGCTTTCTGGGTGGCCGACACCACGAACGGAAACAGGCGGGCCGGACTCAAACAAGACAAGACCGAGCGGAGCCAAGGGTACGACGAATCTGCACGGCTCGTCGCTGATGGCTGGATGGCCGAGCCCAACATCCCAAGATCACAGTCGAGGCGTTCAGCCACCGAGGCCACACGATACGGGCGTTCCCCTGACTCAGAGAGTGGCGCAGATCGACACGAATCAGCCAACCAGACTCAAACCCGATGGAATGATTCTGATTGGCTCTGGTGCCGAGATGGAAAGTGGCGGCCAGTTGAATCCGGCACATTCCCGCTGGCTAATGGGATACCCGGCAAAGTGGGACGCTTGCGCGCCTACGGCAACGCCATCGTCCCGCAAGTCGCGGCTGAAATAATTAGGAATGCCTACACAGCTGACCACCGAGCAAAAGCGTGAGCTCGTTGAGCTCCTCGAGGAGAAAGCCCGGCGCAAGCGCTACCGGCTGATCAATGACCTGTTCCCCGAGAAGGGGCGGTATCGACGAGACCTCTATCCCCGGCACATGGAGTTTTTTCGGGCGGGTGCGACGCACCGAGAAAGATTGTTTATGGCGGCGAACCGCTGTGTTACGCCCTGGACGTTTATTGAAACGCCGACTGGGTTGGTCCCGAGCGCAGAAGCGTTTTCCGGCTTTGGTGGCGATGTTCTTGCGTGGGACGGTGAATTTGAATGTGCCGCTCCAGTGACTGACGGATATCTAAAGGGCATAGAGCCAGCGTTTCGTCTGGTAACGGGCAGCGGTCGAGTTTTTGATTGCTCCCGTAGGCACCGGGTATTGACGCCCGAGGGCTGGATTTCGGTTGACCAGTTAGCGTCTCGCGCAAGTGGTCTGCGTTGGAGTCAAACACCCGAAGATTATCAGGCCAGTTGTGTCGCGGGTGGTTATTTACATGATCGACCACCTCAGTCGGCTTTAGGTATCGACCCAGCACGACTTCGCATACAAGACGATGCTCGGCAACTCTGCCGCTTGACTCTCGACATCGAGGATGTAGCGGCGCGTATATCTCAATATACCCGTGCTTATCCAGAACACGACCTCCAGACCATTCGTGGTGACCTGACGCAGCTCTCGGGCCTGTTCTCGATGTTTGCAGCTCCAGCATTGAGCAGCGACGGTCTACCGCACTTCGAGTTACACCAAGAATCTCGGCGGCTTGCCATTGAGTCATACCTTGAGACTCAATCAGCTCTCGGAGACGGGCGTCATCAATTACCTGTCGGTGCATCCGGCCTGCTGGGTTACGTATACCCCGGCGGCGCAGATAACTCTGAAGTTGAGCGCGACCAAAACCTAGATCGTCAGCGATCAGGTACGTCGGCTCTCCGGCCTGAATCCGTTGATTTATTTGCTCAAAGTGATGGTCGATTGGGGATTTTCTACCCATGGCATCCGATCCTCATGGCTGGCGGTGAATCGATTGAGGCTATTGTACCACTCGGTTACCAGCCAATAATAGACGCTCATGTACCGGGGTGTAACTCGTACAAAGCCGCTGGGGTTTACCACCACAACTCAGGCAAATCAGTCGCCGGTGGCGCAGAGATGACCTATCACCTGACCGGCCAATATCCCGATTGGTGGCAGGGCAAGCGCTTTGATCATCCGATCCGTGCGCTGGCCGCAGGCGATACCTCGCAGACAACGCGCGACATTATCCAGCACAAACTGCTTGGCGGTCTCTACGACACCCCGGAGTTTGGGACTGGGTTGATACCCCGCGATTTACTTGGCAAGCCTACTCCGAGCCGTGGTATCGCTAACGCTTACGAAGAGATCACGGTAGATCATGTCGGCGGCGGCACCTCGCGGCTTGCGATGCGCTCCTATGATCAGGGCCGGCGGATATTCCAGGGCGTTGAGCAGCATGTGGTGTGGCTCGACGAGGAGGTCCCTCGGGATGTCTATGAAGAAGCATTGGTGCGCACGATGACCACCCAAGGGGTGGTGTTTATGACGTTCACCCCGCTCCAAGGGTTGACCCCGTTGGTGGTCGATTTTCTCGAGACACGATCCGAGCAGGAGCCGGTGTAAGCAGCAACACATCCATCGCTGAGGCTAATTGCTCAGCATGGCGCGAACAGATCCGAGGGTTTAGCGATGGCGACAACTGATGATGTAACCAAAAAAGGTGACCGCCTTGAGTACCGCGGCGAGACGTTTGGCGGCTACAACAAGCCAAAGGTTAACCGAAACGGCAAATCAAAATTTACTGTTCTCGCGAAAAAAGGCACCGACGTCAAAAAGGTTAACTTTGGCGATGCGGATATGAGCATCAAAAAAGACCAGCCCGCTCGCAAGAAATCCTACTGCGCCCGAAGCGCTGGGATTAAAGGGGCCAACGATAAGTTTTCCGCAAATTACTGGTCGAGAAAAAAGTGGGACTGCTAGGTACCGAGGTCTTGATTAAAGCAGTCGATAAGATCCGAGGCTCTCTGGATGGATGACATGATCCTCACCGCCTAGCTTGTCTGCTGGATGCTTTCACTTTCTGAAAGGTAACCGCATGAATGATCAGGAATACATCCCCGGCGAGCGCAGCGCCTCGACAAGCCTACGCCAACAGTTAATCGAGACGCTCCGTGAACGGGGCGCATCTGGTGGCACTGTCCCGCTTTCGCTGGCCTCGCGAATCGACCGCAACGCCTACCCAGGCAAGCGCATGGATCTCGACGGCATCGAGCTCTGGGTAAAGCCGTGAGTCGATACGTTGTACAGGCGGGGTGGCAGGATGTCCCGCATCTCAGTCAGCAAGACATTGACGATATGTCTCGATCGATTGCCCCGCACCAGCGCGAGGCGCGGATGAGCGGGACCCCATCGCTTGGATCGGGTGCGATCTTCCCGGTTCCTGAGGAGGATGTGGTGGTCGATCCATTCCAGATACCGGCGTGGTATCCACGCATTTATGGCCTTGATGTGGGGTGGAACCGTACCGCGGCGGTGTGGGGTGCACTCGATCGTGAGACCGATACCGTTTACTTGTACTCCGAGCACTACCGGGGCCAAGCCGAGGCGCCGATCCATGCCAAAGCGATACGACTGCGCGGCGAGTGGATACCCGGCGTTATTGATACCGCTGCCCGTGGCCGCAGCCAATCGGATGGCAAGTCGCTGTGGCAACTCTACGAGGACGAGGGTTTGCAGCTCCACAAAGCTGACAAGGCTGTCGAGTCTGGGCTTATGGAGATGCTCGATCGGCTCTCGACTGGGCGGCTCAAGGTGTTCTCTACGCTCCAACACTGGCTAGCGGAATATCGGCTGTATCGGCGCGATGAAAGGGGCCGAGTGGTCAAAGAGAACGATCACCTGATGGATGCCTCGCGCTATCTGTGTTTGGGGCTCCACAACGCTGATACAAGGCCCCGAGACAATGACATCACGCCGCAAGTTGCGGCCGACCCAACGGCAGGTTACTGATGGACGAATACACGATGGACACATCTCCTGAGGAGGCTGAAGCGATTCAGCGCGAAGAAGACCTCCAGGTGTTGGGCTCAAAGCTCCACCGCCTTGCCCAGGATCAGGTCGCTGCACGGCAGATGATTGAGACCCGGTGGCTCGCTGATTTACGTCAGTATCACGGCGAGTACACCGCTGATGAGCTCGAGCGCATGGAGGGGCGGTCCTCGGTGTTTGTGAACATCACCCGGAACAAGACCCGTGCCGCGGTCTCTCGGCTTGCCGATATGCTGCTGCCAAACGATGACCGCAACTATGGCATCAAGCCCACACCAATCCCCACCACCAGTGTCTTGGTGCCTGAGGAGCAAAAACAGGCAGCCAAAGAAGGTGCGGATGAGGCGGCCCGCTCCATGGAAGAGCAGATCGCGGATGATTTTGAGGAGGCGCGCTACTACGCACAAGCCCGCGACATTATCGAGGATGCCTGCATCTATGGGACCGGCATTCTTAAAGGCCCAACGATTGTCAACCGAACCCGCCAAGCTTGGTCCACTGATCCAGCCACCGGTCAATCAGCGCTCGAGATACAGCAGGAGTATCGGCCCGCTGTGGAGCGGGTTGATCCGTGGGATTTTTTCCCGGATATGTCGGCCCAACACATGGAAGAGGTGGAGTTTGTCTTCGAGCGCAAACTCATTAACCGCAAACAGCTCCGTGAGCTTGCCGATCTCCCCGGTGTGATGGTCGATCAGCTCCGCCAAGCGATGGATGACGGCGAGAGCTATGGGCACATTGCCAACGACCGCCGCGATGAGTTGCGTGAGATCACGGGTGTAGACACCGTCTCAACAGCCAAGCGTTGGGAGATGTGGGAGTATTGGGGGCCCCTCGATAAAGAGGAGCTCAAAGCCGCGGGCGTTGAGATTGAAGAAGATCCCCTGATCGAGTACACCGGCTCGGTGTTGATGGTCGGCAACAAAGTCGTCAAAGCCTCACTGAACCCGCTCGACTCCGGCTCGATCCCGTACTCAGTTTTTAACTGGGAAGCCGATGGCTCGAGCGTCTTCGGGTTTGGGGTGCCCTACCTGATGCGCCAGCCGCAAAAGGTCACCAACGCTGCGTGGCGGATGATGATGGACAACGCTGCCGTCTCAGCAGGGCCCCAGGTGGTGGTGAACAAGCGCGCTGTCGCGCCACAAGATGGCGACTGGACAATCAAGCGCATGAAGACCTGGGTGGCAACCGGGGATGTCCCGGTCAACCAAGCCTTTGGCGTGTATGGGATTCAGTCTAACCAAGGCGATCTCAGTGCGATCTTCCAGATGGCACAGCAGCTTGCCGACACCGAGACCAATCTCCCGATCCTGCTCCAAGGTGAGGGTGTTCGGGGTGGACCGGGCGCCGGGACCGCAACCGGCATGCAGATGCTGATGAACAACTCCAATATCGTGCTACGCAGCGCGGTGAAAAACTTCGACGACGGGATCACTGTTCCCACAGTCCGACGGTTCTATGACTTTCACATGGCTTACACCGATCGCCCCGAGATTAAGGGCGATTTTGACATCATCGCCAAAGGCACCTCGGTTTTGATTGCTCGCGAGGAGCAGCAAGAGAAGCTGATGATGTTAGCGCAGCTGGCAGGCTCTAACCCTGAGTTTGCCAAGATGACCGATTGGCAGGCGATGTACAAAGAAATCCTTCGCACCATGCAAGTCAGCGCCGATGATGTCACCCGCGACGACGAAGAGCTCGAGCAGCTCCAGCAGCAGCAGGGGCCCGATGCCGAGACCCAGATTAAGGTCGAGGAACTCAAGATTAAACAAGCCGAGACCCAGCTCAAGCAACAACAAGCTGAGCTCGAGGCAACCAAGGCCGCTCAGGAAATGGATCTCAAGCGTCAAGGTCAACAATTCGATCAGCAGTATAAGTCCGCTGAGCTACAGACTCAGCAAGAGCGGGCACGCCTTGAGATCGCACTCAAAGAGGGGATAACCCTTGCCGAGCTCGAGCAAAAGGCAGGGCTCGAGTCACAGCGCCTTGAAGCGGACATGCAAAAGACCGCCGCCGAGCTCCAAGCTGAGCGCGAGCGGACCGCTGCGAAGATTCAGACCGAGCGAGACAAGGTCGCCGCCGAGCTCGCTGACAAGCAAGCCGAGCGGGTTGCCCGTGACCGCAACCAAGATATGGGCTTTGACAGCTACTAAGGCGCCCACCAATGGCATCGATTGATCAAAACAGCCCGACCTGGCAAGCGGTCAAGGCATGGGCAGCCGATCAGCGGCAAGGCGAGATCGAGCGCCTAATTGGTGGCGCCAACCCTGAGAATGACGAGCGCATCCGTGGCCGAATACAAGTCCTTGGTGACTTGATCGCGCTGCCTGATGACCCAACGGTTTAACCACCGCGCCAGTTGTCAAGTAATTCTTGACAGCTAACGCACCACCTAAACCGCCTGCCAGGGCGGTTTTTTTATGCCGATCTAAAGGAGATCCGCAATGATAGACGAGCCGCTCAATGAGGAGCCGCAGTCGGAAGATGATTTCGAGACTGCATTTGCTGAATACGCGACCGGCGAGGCGCCATCACAAGATCCGCTCGCCAATGAGCCCGACGACGAGACTGAGCCGCAAGAACAAGAGCAGCAACCGGGCGATGATGATTTAAGCGCAAAGCTCGCTGCGCTTGAGGCAGAGAACCAAAAGCTCAAGCACTCCGAGGCAAGTCAGCGTGGGCGATTGGGCGCCTATCAGCGTCAGATCAATCAGCTGCAGTCTAAGTTAGAGCAACCCCAGAACACATCCGGGAAGGAATCGGCTGAAGATCAGGCACGCCAAGACGCTGCAGATGCAGCGGGTGTGAAGGATTGGCAAGCGCTTCAAGATGACTTCCCCGAGGTGGCAAAAGCGCTTGATGCCCGTCTGGAATCTGAGAAACGTCAGATTGAGGCAGACCGGCAACGTCAGGCGCAACTCGAGCAGCGGATCGAAGAGCTTCAGTCCGCTGTGCAACCCATCCAGCAACAGGCCCAGGACAACTACCTCCGAACCCAGGTCGACGCGCTCTCAGCCCGTCACCCGGATTGGCAAGAGGTGGTCGCTGCGCCGGCGTTTGCTGAGTGGCTCAACCAACAGCCACAGAGTCTGCGCTCATTGACCGAGTCAAACGATGCCGCCGAAGCGGCCGCATTGATGGATCTCTACAAAAGCCAGACCGGGCAGTTGGATAGCCGTGAAGGCACTCCCGATAAACGCCAAGAACGACTCGCCTCCGCCCAAACCGTATCCCGCCGGGGCACGGCACAAAAGGGTGGGGTCCCCGAGGACTTCGAGGCTGCATTCGATCACTACGCATCCAAACGAGGTAAGTAACAATGGCTACAACCACTTATGGCTCAATCTCGCAGCGTACCGCTGCGTGGGCGGCCACCGAAATGCTCCAGCATGCTGAGCCGATCCTGGTTCTCAGCAAGTTTGGTCAGTCCAAGCCCCTGCCCAAGAACAAAGCCGATACGGTTAAGTTCCGCCGGCCGGTCCCATTCGCCACCCTAGAGACACCGCTAAGCGAGGGCACCACCCCTTCGGCACAGCAGATGCAGTACGAAGATGTGCAGGTGCAGCTCGATCAGTGGGGTGCTTTTGTTGAGATCACTGATGTGGTCAACGATCTCGCTGAAGATCCGGTCCTCTCCGATGCAGCGATGCTGTGCGGTGAGCAGGCCGCTGAGACCGTTGAGTACCAGACCTGGGGCGCGATCCGGGCTGGCACAAACGTGGTCTACGCAAACGGCTCAAGCCGCTCGGATGTTAATACACCGATCAGCTTGGACCGCCAGCGCTTGATTACGCGCACCATCAAGGCCAACCGTGGCAAAAAGGTCACAAGCATGATCTCCGGTTCGCCTAACTACGACACCCAGCCAGTGGCGGCAGCGTACATTGCGTTCGCTCACACCGACCTAGAGGCTGATATCCGTGACATGCCTGGGTTCACCCCCACCGAGCAGTATGGCTCGATGGAGGCATTGCCCCATGAGATCGGCAAAGTCGAAGATGTGCGCTACATCCTCTCACCGGTCCTCGATGAGTTTGAGGGCGCCGGTAGCACCACAACGAACGGCATGGTCAATGACGGCTCCAACGTCAATGTCTATCCGATCATCTATGTGGCTAAAGAGAGCTACGGCTTGATCCCGCTGAAGGGCTCAAACGCCATCACCCCGAAAGTCTTGAACCCCGACACACCGCGTGGCGGTGACCCGCTGGGGCAGAAGGGCTCGGTGGGTTGGAAGTCCTACTTCGTCGCCAAGGTCCTCAATGAGGACTGGTTGGTGCGCGCTGAGGTAGCGGCAACCGACCTGAGCTAAGCGCTGTGGCGTCACCTTTCTCGGGGGTGGCGCCTTTTTTTAGCTAGGAGACACCCAATGTCAAAAGGGCTCTACGCCAACATCCACGCCAAGCGCAAGCGCATCAAGAATGGCTCCAAAGAGCGCATGGCACGCAAGGGCGAGAAAGGCCGCCCCAGCAAGCAAGATTTCAAAAACGCTGCCAAAACAGCGAAGAAGAAATAAGCCTTTACCAATCACCCTTGATAGACCTCGCTGATGCGGGGTTTTTTTGTTTCCGACATGAGGAATAAAGCAATGTCCGAACTCAATGTAAGCCAGATGAGCCGCGATGACCTCAAAGAGGCCGCCGCCGATCTAGGCATCGAATTCCATAACGCGATCAGCACCGAAAAACTCGCTGAGCGCATTCGTGCACACCTGGGCGAGCCAGCCCCTGAGATCACCCAGGGCGAGGATCTGTCCGAGGCAGGTGTGAACTACGAGATCGTTATCAACACCGATAGCGTCGATAAACAGCCGGTACGGGTCGGCGTCAACGGCAACATGTGGACTATCTTGCGTGGCGAGAAAGTCACTGTGCCTAAAGCGGTCGTTGAGAATCTAAGCAACGCCAAACAAAAGATCTACGACCCACGCACGATGGCACACCAAGAGGTGCTCGCCTATCCCTTCCAGATTATCCGTGAGGTTGTAGCGTGACCTATCTTGAGCTGTGCCAAGCACTGCGCCGGGAAGCGGGTGCAGCCGGCACCGGGCCCGCCAACGTCGAGGGCCAGACCGGTGAGTACAAGCGCCTAGTGGAGTGGATCGCCAATGAGTGGGTCCGGCTCCAGGAGCGCCACCAGCGATGGAACTTCGCTTGGGCGCAGGGCTCGCTCGAGGTTGAGCCAAGTTTTCGGGTCTACGATTTGCCAAGCGATGTCGCGGCGATCGACCCCGAGACGCTCTACTACCGAGATCGCGATGTCGCGATTGTGCCTTGGCATGAGTTTCGTGAGCAGTTTCGTGAGCCAAGCGGTGGGGGTGTTCGACGTGCCGCGCTCGACCCCTCGGGTCAGCTACACCTTGAGGACTTCCCCGATACCACCGCCGATATCACGTTTGAGTATTGGCGCGAGCCACAGATACTTCAGTCTAACAACGATGTCCCGCGTGCACCGAGCGTTTATCACTACGCGATTGTCTATGCCGCGCTACGTCAATACGGGCTCTATGAGAATGCCCCTGAGGTCGTTCAGCAAGCCGACTACAGCCTCTCGGGTGTGTATCAAGCGATGGTCAACCGCGAGCTCCCCGGTGTTGAGATACAAGGGCCGCTCGCATGACCCGGACAGCTTATGTGCCTTTTGGCGGTGGGATTGATCTGGTAACCCCGGTGCGTCAAGTCGAGCCGGGTAAGTGCTTGTTCGCGGTTAACTACGAGTGCCCCATCACTGGTGGCTATCGGCGCATTGAAGGCTACGATCAGCTCGGTGCGACGCTCCCTGGTGAGGGCCCGATCCTCGGTGTGGTGAGCTTTGCTGATGAATACTACGCGATCCGAGCGGACACCGGCGGTACAACCGCGACAATGTATGAGCTCAGCAACGGTGCATGGAGCGCAGTCAGCGGCACCGAAGGCAACCTCAATCCGGCTCGTCATGAGTTTGCTGAGGGCAATTTTCTTGCCACCGCATCGGGACGATCACTCTATGGTGTGGGGCTAGGCAAGCCCTTTGAGCTAGGGGTCGATGGCAGTTTCCGGGTGCTTAGCAATGCGCCGTCTGGCGCTAAGTTTATCGAGGTCCACGCCAATCATTTATTCCTTGGATTTGAGTCTGGCTCGTTGCAGCACTCAGGTGTTGGTGATCCCAATGAGTGGGACGCTGCCACCGGTGGGGCAGGTGAGATCGGGGTATCGCAAGAGATTCGAGGAATCTTATCGGGTGTTGGCGGGACACTGCACATCGGCTGCCGTGATTCAGTTAAGGCGCTTTTTGGGACCTCGCCGCAGAACTTTGAGCTCAAAATTACGGTGCCTAACTCGGGCGCCAAGTCCTACTCAATGCGCTCGTTTGGCGATCCTTATTTTGTCGCTGAGCGCGGGATCACCAGCTTACAAGCTTCCAATGACTTCGGCGATTTCAGCCCCAGCTTGCCCGGTGCCCCGCTAGAGCCGCTATTTACCCAAGACAACTACAGCGAGCGGGTTGTGGCCTCGATGGTCTCGAAGCGCCGGGTCCAGTATCGGTTGTTTTTCAACGACAAAAGCGGAATCTACTGGTCACCTGCTGGGCCCACCACAGTGGAGTTTCCAATCCAAATTACCACCGCCCACGGCGGGGAGAGTGATGGGGGTGAGGAGATACTGCTTATTGGGGATGAGTCCGGGGATGTCTACCGGATGGATAACGATGCACCGTCGTTCAACGGCAACCCGATTACCGGATTCCTGACATTGGCCTACACCGATCTCAATGCTCCGGGCGCAAAAAAGCGATACCGCCGGGCGTTTTTTGATATTGACTCAGGCACCGAGCAGACCATCTCTGTGCGCCCCGAGCTCGACTACGGTGATACCGAGACCGCCCGTCAGCTGCGCTTTTTCTTAGAGTACGAGAACACTGGTGGGCTTTGGAATGTGGATGCCTGGGATAGCTTTGCATGGTCAGCGCCTGTCCTTGCCACCGATCCGGTTGATGTCGCGGGGTCAGGGGAGTCGATTGGTTTCTCGGTATTCTCAACCGGCACCACACTGCCGCACATCCTGTATGGCTACACCTTGAATTACGAACCCCGGAGGTTACGTCGTGGCTAGATATTACGATAACGCCAACCAAGCCCAGCGCTTTCAACCCGGCACCACGGTGCGCGCCGATGAGGTCGATGCGAAGTTTGACTCAGTAGCGTCGGCCTTTAGCACAATCGAAACCGAGACGGATCGCTCCTTAAAGCTGGTCGCTGATGGCTCTAACCATGAGGTCGCTGCCACGGCGACGCAGCGCCGCAACAAGGTGGTGGGGTTCGACAGCGTCGGCGATATGGCGCTACTGGATGGGTTTACCTATCGCGGCGACTATGCCTCGGGCACCGATTACTTTGTCAATGACGTCTTTCGTGACCCATCCACCAAGAACCTGTTTGTGGTGGATACCCGGCACATTGCCCCGTCCAGTATCGATACCAGCAAAGTCTCTTTAGCGATCAATGTCGCTGATGTTGAGGCTGCTAAGAGTGCCGCGCAGAGTGCTCAAAGTGCCGCTGAGTCAGCGCAGTCCTCAGCCGAAGATGCTCAAGACTATGCCAGTGAGTGGGCTAATAAGGCCGAAGACAGTCTGATCTCTAGTGCCGCTGGCGGTGATGGGGTTGATGACTTCTCCGCGCTCCACCACGCCAACAAGGCCTCGGACTCTGAGAGTGCAGCCGCTGCCTCAGAAAGCGCAGCCGCAACCAGCGAGTCCAACGCTGCTGCCTCAGAATCTGCTGCGGCGACTTCTGAGAACAATGCGGCTAGCTCTGAGAGCGCTGCGGCAAGCTCGGCAAGTGGTGCCTCCACCTCCGAGACCAATGCCGCCAATAGCGCCTCCGCTGCCTCGACATCCGAGAGCAATGCGGCGAGCTCAGCAAGCGCTGCGGCGACTTCAGAATCTAACGCGGCTACCTCCGAGAGCAACGCC
>Ga0209937_1000544_pt1 | contig 11839 bp, 10 predicted proteins | sample SalPon1_B_H2O_MG_FD_185699 | JGI IMG/M metagenome (GOLD analysis project Ga0209937, IMG submission 185699) | Salt pond water microbial communities from South San Francisco under conditions of wetland restoration - Salt Pond MetaG R1_B_H2O_MG... | ecosystem: Environmental > Aquatic > Non-marine... | reverse complement strand
GTCTATGCCAAAAGGTTTATTGGTGCCTTGATTGCACCATATGTCTAATCTTTTTTCAGTTTCGTAATTGTTTTGCCTGTCAATTGTTTGGCTTGCCAGTTTAACACACTCTCTAAAACCAGATCGCCAAGCAGAAAATGGATCAGTGTTAAATCTAGTTATGTTAGCAAGCTGGGGCATTGATTGGAAGTGAGCAGATATGCTGGTTGCAATGTCACAACTGTTGTCAGAAATGTTTTTTGTGAGTTTTTTGGGTAATAGTTTTACACCGCCATACCCATACATAAGTTCGTTAACAGCATTTTTGCTTGTCCAAACATAAACAGTGTCTTCTTTGATTTCTCTAAAGGCAGGATGAATAGTAAAATCAAAATCTGAAACAATTTCTGCATCTGCATCCACCACCCAGAACATTTTTGTGAGAGATTTTTTTGCTGCTGCACGATGAGCGGCATGTATACCAGTTATTCCGTCTACTCTTTTAGCTGAAGGGAATCTTGATTTTAATTTTTGCCAATTTTCTTCGGCATTTTTTTCTCCATAGCTTAAGAAAATGATATCATACATGTTATTGCTCTCGGTTTTTGAAATAAAAGTCTTTCATTTCAGGAAAGACAGTAAGAAAATCTGTTTTTCTTCTCTGATCGTGCTGATCAACAAATCTACAGAAATCCTGTCTGTTCAACTCTAGCTCGTCTCCTGTGTATCTAAACCGCTCGATCCATTTGACAACTCTTTCCAGTTTTTTGTATTCAGTTTTGTCAAATTTGAAGCAGTTTCCTTCTTCCACATGTTCTTGCATATAGTCTAGTGTGGTATACATTCTGTCAATCATGCTGTCGTCGGCAATTTGTGCCGACAGATGCGGCGGTTCAATGAGGTAAGGAGTGTCAAAATTAACTCTTTGAATTCCAGGTACATTGTATTGGACTCTCAATTCCAGCAGTTTGTCAAGCAGCAGATCAAAATTGGGCATAGACAGCACATTGAATGTGATCATGAAATTTATGGTGCTTTTTGGAACAATTTTCAAGTATGTGTCAATGTTGTTTAAAAACTTGCTTCTGTCAAATCCAAATCTTATGTACTCTGCTTGTGGCCCCCAAGTGTCAACTGAGGTAAATGTGCTAACCTGTTTGATTTTCTTGTTGTTTACAAGATCTGCTACTGTGTTTGCGTACTTTTTGAGATATCTTTCACCAATACACATGTTTGTGTTTACAGACCATTCAAGATTGGAATTAGGATTTTCCGCAATGTAATCCAGACTTTTAAACACATTGGCACTCAACAGTGGTTCGCCGCCGGTGACTCGAAAAGTATGCAAATGCGGATATACCTCAGGAAACCATTTCCAAAATGCTTCTATGTAAGGATTTTCTTCCTCACGTTTCCACACTTGATCTGAAACCGAATACTGCCTTTTGTTTATAGGATTTTTTAAGTCGTAATCGCCATGTTTTTTGATTTCTCCGTGCCAGCTTGAACTTACCGAGCTTGCACAATAAGAACATTTGAGATTGCATTCAAATCCAAAATTTACTTCTAGATATCTTGGATAAACATTCTCATCGCCGGTCATTTTTGCTGTTTCGTCAATCAAAGGCAAAGACCATTCTTCAGAAGAACGAAGATATCTATCAGATATTTGGTCTCCTTCGAGGTCTTCAATATTCCAGCAATAAGAACACTCATCAGGACGGCCGCCTTCCAGCATGATTTTGCGCTGTTGTTTTTTCCAATCAGTGTTGTGCAACTTGGACGGATCTTTTTTAACCTCTTCCAATGGAATTGGGTGAGGCATTGGATGATAGCAGCTATGATTCACACCTGTGTGCAGGTGCATGCTCACATGATACCATTTAGCTGTGCAAAAGCCCTGTCCTATTGAGTTTAACTTTGCTCTTACTTTCTTTATTTCTTCAGGATTCATAGTGCCTTGCACTCAAAATAAAAATCTTCCATTTCAGGAAATGTTTTCAAAAAATCTGTTCCTCTTCTTCTGTCATGTTCGTCAACAAAACGAACAAAATCTCGCCTGTTTTCAATTTGTTCAGGTTTGTTGTTGAAGGCATTGTCTTTAAAAACAGAATGTATTCGCTGCATCTTGTTTATTTCAAACTCGTAATAGCCATTGCCACAGAGCGGCGGCCAATACGCATGTTCTTTGTTTTTATACATGTATGTAACCTGATCGGCAATAAGATCAAGGTAAGAACGATCCAACACAAATATTGCTTGATGTGGCGGCCAATGAAGATAAGACACATCAAGATTAACAGGATTTCTTCTTTCTGGTCCTGTGTTGAATTCTGTTCTCAGTTTGAGAAAATCTTGCATGAAATCTTGAAAACTAGTGACTGAAAGTGCATTGTAGGTGGCCATGTTTATCAATCTGGACTGCGGAATTTCAGATAAAACGCGATAACAATTGTCAAACCATTTGTTGTAATCCAGCCCGTTTCTGATATACTCTGCTTTCTTGCCGTGTGCATCACAGCTGGTGTATATTTTGAACTCTTTTATACATCCTTCACCTTGAATTCTTTTTGCTTTTTCAATCAGTTTGTCTAACAGCACGTTGGGAATTACAAGATTGGAATTTATACTGAGCTCAAGGTTAGGATTAGGATTTTCAATTACATAATCCAACACTTTGAAAGTGTGTCTTGTCATCAAAGGCTCACCGCCGGTGATTCTAAATGTGTGTAGATCAGGATAAAGATCAGGCCACCATTTCCAGAAAGCATCTACATAAGGATTCTGCTCTCTTTCTGGTATAGGTGTCTTTTGCTGTTGTTTAATCCAGTCTAAATTATTAAATCCTGTTGACGTGGGATACCCACCGTGCTGTTTCACTTCCTCCATCCAGGTTGAACTGACTTCAGGTGAACAATAGGAGCATTTGAAGTTGCAGGAGTTTGAAAAACTGACCTCAAGATACGAAGGGTTAATGTTTTTTTCACTGCCTGCAGAGATAATTTCGTCGGGTTTGTCTGCCCAGCCCTGCATGCTCTTGGTTACACGGTCTGAGTACACTTCGTTGTTTGCAGAAGAATCTTCCACACGCCAACAATAGCTGCATTCTTTGGGTCTTTCTCCATTCAGCATCATCTCGCGCTGTTTTTTCTTGAAAGCAGTGTTGTGCAGCGCAGAAACATCCTGTTCTATTTCCTCTAGTGGAATTTTGTGAGGAGCAGGGTGATGACACGAGTGAGTAAAACCATTATGCAAGTGCAGCGTGACCTGTTTCCACTTGGCAAAACACATCGATGGGGAAATTTTGTCTAGCTTGTGTTTGAAATCTTGAAATTTATGTCTTACGTCCATCTTGTGTTTGGCCTTGAGGTTCTTGCTCTGTTTTTATACAAGGATTTGAAAAACTTGCTGGCATCTTTATCCAGTGTTGTTATTTCCAGTCCTAATTCGTGTGATATTTTGTGTTTTAGATCTTCTAGTTCTTGGATCAGCGTGTTTTCGTTGATTTTTGAGCATTCGGTGTTCCATTTTTCAGTGAGATACTCAAAATCTCTTACCTGTGTGTAATCCCATTCTGTGCAATTGGTCAAATAACAGCCCTGTCTTGCTCCGTATAAACTCCATAAGCCGTTTTCTACATCAGCGCCCACCGAGCACCATACACGCAAGCGTTCTAGGTTGCGCCACCAGGTGTTTTTGATGTCAACAAGTTTGGCACCTTGATCAAGACTCATTTTTACGCCTTCTCTGAATCCTGCTCGCCAGGCCTGAAAAGCAGAACCATTGGTGTAAGAAGTTGAAAAACAATCATTGAACTGGTAATATAGATCATTGAAACAAAACTCTACCACAGTACGAGCATCGCCATCTGAGGCCTCGTGTGTTTTCATGCTGTTCACAAAATTTTTGTTCCACAGTTTTAATCCACCGTTGCCGTACATCAGCCCATTGACATGCACATTGCCGCACCAAGAAAACACATGGTTTTCTGTCAGTTGCAAACTGTCTAAGTCAATCACTGTGTTCAAGAATTCCGGATCAATTTGATTATCAGCATCGACTGTGACAAAATGGTCAGTTTCTGACAGATCAGCACAGGCTTTGTGGGCAGCATCAGACCCTTTTACTCCGTGAACTCTTTTTGCCCATGGAATCTTTTGACACAGGTCAGCATAATTCTGTTCGGCATTAGGTTCGTCGTACGAGAGAAACACAATATCCTGTTCTGCAACTGCAATTTTATTCACTTGTTATTTTCTCAAATTGATAAGAGTCAAATCTTTTTCCTGTAAACACCGAAATGTCTTGATCAGTGTATTCAAATGGCATGTCAAAATCCAAAATTACTTCTCTGTCCTGAAATATGTTAGAAAAGTTAACAGAAAAGCTTTTATACAGAACATTAGGATCATGCAACGCTGTTATAGAGAAGTCTAGCGTGCTGTTGAGTCGTATGCCTTTGGATTTGAGATTTTTTTGCAGAGTTTCTCCTAACTTTATTCTCCAACAGGTGTTGAGCTGATCCTGTACAACTAACACATCAGGGTCCTTTTGCTGAGTTTTTGAGATTTCAAAAATAAAATCTCTCACATCCGAGCCGTCGAATGAATTTTCATGCACATTTACTAGTTCAAGATCCTTGTTCTTGGCATTATAATTTACTCTGTAATTTTTTTTTGATTCCTTGCCTTCTATAATTGCTTTTACTTGATCATAATCCACCTGTATTGTGTGATGATTTACATCATCGCGTGGACCAATGCCTAATATTTGTCCTGTGTCCTGTAAATACTTTACATACATTAGCGATTAACCCTTTTTTCGTACTTTTCTATTTTATCCCATGTACAAAAGTCGTTCTCAGTGTAATGAAACACAGAATCCTGTCGATGATTTCCAATTTTCAATTGCAGATCTGGCGAAAGATACACACCTACTCTGTCCTGCCACTGTAAAGTTGCATTTTTCCAGTTTTGTGCCTGACTTTTCATGTGTGTGATTTCAGGAATTGATTGATTTTGATTGCTGATCACTGTGTCACAGTCCAGTATCTTTGAAACAATGGCAGTGGTTACATCCATTGAAGGTTCTTTGGGATAAAATTCTGAACAAAAGTGTCCGTAGAACAGTTCCCAATTTTTAGACACAGTTTCCACCCATTCAAAAAACTCCTGTGCCAGTTTTTCTTTTTTGAAAAAACAAAAACAGTTGTAAAAATTGGGCAATTGATTGGCTGTGAATGCTTTTCTGTAGTAATCTGATTCTACTATTTCTTTTCTGTACGTGTAAACCGTGGTAGGAAAGTAAAGATCATAATTTTCAAAAAACTTCCAGGCATAGTCAAGATTTTCCAACACCAATGTGTCAGCATCAAGCACAACAGTTTCGTAGTAAGGCGTTGCATGGAACAGTTTCCAGCGATTTTCTGTTGCCAGAGCATGTTTAGAAGGTGTATACCAAGGAATTTCTATGATTTTGTCAAAAATCCAACGAAACCTGTCGTTTACAGTTTCATTTGTGACCAAAGACACTGGAAACTGATTGTTTGATGCATGTATGCTTAATGCAGCAAGATAAGCCTGCATCACATAGTCTGATCCTTCTGCGTAAATTACAAAACCTTTACCCTGCATCGATGCACCTGTTGAGACTGAACTTGTTCAGCACATGAACATTGGACTGACTGGTTCTTACAGCTGTGTATTCACCAACGTGTTTTTGTTTTTCCAGCAAAAACACCATGTCCTCTTGATCTATTTGCCATAAAATGCTTTTGTCTGTGGCAAAATACAGTGTTCCGGGCATGGGTTTTGCAAAATCTCCGGTTTGATATCCATTCATGATGTGAATAGCAATAGAAAAAGCATAATCATTGCGAAAATAGGGTGTGTTGATTTGAAAAATTCGACAATAATGCTGCCAGTTCTGCTGAATGTGGGCAACAAGATCAAAAAATATTTGATTTTCCGCAGTCTTTCTAAAGAAAACAGCTGTTGCCCAATAGAAATCCACTGATGTGTCTGATATTCTGCGAAAATCGTCGCCTCTGTCTGTGTCTAGAAGTTCAGTGCAGTGCTGATAAATTAGAAAATCATGCTTTTGTTCAAAGCACCGGCACCAATTGCTGTTTGAAATCACAATATCTGTGTCCAGCAGCAGTGTTTCATCATAAGGAGAAGCATCAAACGCGGTGCATCTTATGTTGTTTTTCCATTCCAGCTGTTTTGATGCCAATGAGCCGTCATAAAATAACCGCACACTGTGGTTCTCAGACATTGACTGCACTGCTTGATTATGGGGGTTACCGTCAAATGTCATCGGAATTACGCTGTCGAAGAGTGATTTTTGTTGAGAATAGTTTGCATCCACGTAATCTACGGAATCTGTGACCAGTGTAACGGGCAGATTGAGATATTTTTTAGCTCTTTCTGCTAGGAACACTGCCTGTTCTACATAATCGATCTGCGCATTGTTCCTGGCATACAGTAATATGCCTTGCTTATTCTCCATAATTTACCAATTTGCTAACCGTTCTTTTCTTTGTGAGAATTTTGTACTCGGCATGATAGGCATTTGCAGCCGAAAAATAAGTGTCAATAATGTCTGTGAGAAAATCTTCCAGATTAGAAACTATGACAGGAGTTTCATTGTCGTCTATTAGCACCACGTCTTCGGTGTTATCGCGTTCCACTAACATGTTGACAAATGTGATCAGTTCTTTGTTGAGAGTGAACTGGCCTCCATTGAAATAGTACACAGTGTTTTCTTTGAATTTTTCTTTGAGTACTCTTTTTTGATTGTTAAGAGTGACCATATAGTTAGAAAATTCAAGAGCTTTTTCTAAGCGCTCGTCCATAGGTAATCTCCATTTGTGTTATATTAACAAAATAAGAGGTATAAGTCAATCAAAAATTTATGATGTCGGGCCGAGCACGTTTCCAGAACCAGAAGCAAAGGAAATGTTAGATATACCAACAATAGCGTTGCCTGCGCTGCCGCCGTTACTAGCTGGGCCGTCTGTGCTACTGCCGTTTTCGCCAGATTGCCCAGGGCCGCCGCCGGCGCCGCCGGTAGCTGTGGTGCCGATGAAGGTAGTGGTAGTTGTGCTTTCGCCGCCGGCTCCTCCTGAAGTCAACGTGCCGTCTTCGCCCAAGTCGGTGCCGCCGGCGCCGAGGACAATTGCGTCGCCGCGAGCACCAGAATAAAATCCGGCGCCGCCGCCGCCGGATGCAAAGTGATCATTTTGGTCACGAGTTCCAACTTCAGCATAAGCGGCACCGCCACCACCGCCGCCACCGGTAATTATGCCGTTACCGTTTTGCACAGTGATTGGATCAGTAACTCTCAGTGCAGGGCCGCCGCTGCTGCCGTTGTCGGGCGTTGTGTCTGCTCTTCCGCCTTTGCCGCCGGCTCCAGTGATTCTGCCGTTATTCTGCATTGTGACTATAGAATTAGCAGGAATTCTGTCAACTGTAAAAGCATAAGTTGAAGTATCAGTTGAACCTATAATTACACCAGATGCAACTGTAACTGTGCCTTGCAACCTCTGTGTGCCATTCCAGTTAAACTGATCTCTAATATTATCATACAAAATGTAGGATTCTTGATCAGAATCTAAAGTAATGTTAAATTCAGCATACACAGAGCTAGTAAATGTTGTTCCAGAACTCCAAGGAGTCCATCCAAGATTGGCACCTTTGTATCTCACATACCACTCATAATCTTGCTCTGATCCTCTAACGTCGTCGAACAATGCTGGTTCAAGCTCAATGCTGGTAAGATCTGAGGTTGACTCTGTGTATACAATGGGATTATCAAAAGATTCGTTGGTCTTTTTAACAAACCACTGTGTAGACTCATGCGTGTCTGAACCATTCAACACGTTAAATGCACTTGATGTCAAAGAGAAAGGCATATTTGTGGGCACTATCTGATTGTTGTTAGGAGATTGATTAGAAGGTGTAGCTACTACTGGATCAACATTAAGGTTTAAATCAAAATCTTCGACTATATTCAACACCGGTGTAGCCACAACTACAGGTCCGTCGGCTCTTCGATACCCATAATCAAAAGTCAAATCAGCAGTAATCGGTTCATTGATTCCGCCAGGAACGCTACCTGTTGATCCAGAATCTGAATCACTTTCTGGTCCCGAGTCAACTAAATTTACCCTGAAACTAATTTCTGATGAACTGTTTTCTCTTGCTTCTATAAACCAAAACGAATCAGAATACACGCCACTGCTTGCATCTTTTCTAAACACAGTTTGATAAGAAGATGTCAGCTGATAGTTTCCTATGTTTCCGTTTGGTCTTGAAACACCGGCAGCATTGCCTGTGTCAACGGCAATACTGTGATCAAAAATCACAGTGGACACATTTTCCAGCAAGGCGTTCCAGCCTTGATCTCTTGATAAACTGTTGCCAGTTGATGTGCTCAAATCAACTGTGCCTTCTATTCTGATTTCGCCACCGGCATTGAAAAAATGTCTTCTGTCTAGCTCTGAGGAAAATGAAACTGTGAATTCACTTATTACAGTGTTATTCCAGTCTCTGGTTCTAGAATCAGTAATAGCTGTTACTGTTTCACTTTGACTGTTTGCCATGTCGAATCTAGATGCAGTTAAATTGTCAATTAGTGTTTCTAAGTCGTTGATACCTTTAGCAACATCTTCATCATTTATGGCAACCGAACCGTCTGTGTTATAAGTCATGCCAGATCCTGAAGAATTTGCGCCTATTATTTCTCCTATTGCGAAACTGGGTGTGGTTTCGTTGTTACCGGTTTGATGTTTGAATATAACACCCAAATCATCAAGCAGATTGTTAACTTGATCAGCTGTAACTGAGTCGCCATTTGGAACGGAAGGGTCTGATAAAGCTGTAACAGGCGAGCTGTTGACTGCCTGACCATAACCAAATGTAGGATCCGTGTTTTCGCTGGTTCCTAATACTTTTTCAACTTTTGCTTGTATACCATTGTAATCAGCTGCTTTTATTATATCACCAACAGAAACGGCCATAATTTATAATCCTAATTTGAAATATTTAGCGGTCAATCTTCAAAGGTACTGATAATTTGATAAACTGGATAATCCACTTGTACTACACCGCTGGCTTTGCGGCCTTCAATGTCAAACTCCAGGTTTGCAGTTACAGGCTCTATTTCGCCGTTGACTTCGCCGGGATCAACCAGAGTTATTTTTATATCAATAGATTTTGAGTCATTTTCTTTGATTTCAATTTGCCAGTAACTTTCAGAATACACAGCAGAATCTGATTGTTTTTCGAATATCACCTGATAATTTGATGTCAACTGATAGTTTCCTGTATCTGCTGAAAGCGAGACTCCGTTGGTATCCTCAGAGGGCAACCGAGTGTAATTGTATCCAAACACAACTGTGCCAGGATCCTGCAGTAGATCATTCCAAGCAGCATTTCTATCACTGCTTGCAAGACTGGTTGCATTGCCAGCTATACGAATTTGACCGCCTGAATTAAAAAAATAGCGTCTTTGGTCTGCTGTACTAAATGTCAGTCTGAATTCAGTGCTGACTGCGCCGTTAAACGAAGTTTCTCTTGAATCCTGAAACAGCAGATCGGTAACTGTCTGCGAAGCAGCAACTTGAAATCTGTTTTGTTCTAAAAGATCGACTGCTGAAATTATGCTGTTAAATCCTTGCAGAGATTCTGCAGTTGCTGGATCAACGGTCACGTCATTGTTTTCATCGATTGATACAGATAATCCAGACTGGGTTGCCCCTATTATGTTACTGCTGTCAAACTGTGGTATTGGCAACTCAGTGCCGTTTTGATGGGTGTATATTTTTGCAATATCCGAGCGAAGATTGTTAAACTGTGCTGCTGTTATTATATCTGCGTCTTCGGTGTTATAATCTGAAGGAGGTTTTACCTGCGAACTGGAAACTGCTTGCCCGTAACCAATTTGAGAAAATCCGTTTCCTAGTATGTTTGAAACACGCACTTGCAACAAGTTGAATTCATATGCATTAATTTTGTTGCCTGTAGAAACCGCCATTAGTTATAACCCTGGTTTAAGTTATTTATACCTTGATAAAGCAGTTGATATTCTTTTCTTCCAAACGTGAATCAGTTTCCAGTGCAATGCCCACCATACTGCCTGTGCCCGACACAGATGCCGTTCCATTATCACAGACAAACACTCTGTCACCTTTGTTTACTGCTCCTGTTATTCTCACAGGAGTTTGTCCAAGCAATGCCACAGACTGACCTGACGAATCTTGGTTTAGTATAAATCCAGGATTCTGTGACACAACGCCAATCGGAGATTGGTCTGTGTTTGCAGAACATACCTCATGATCTTCATGGTTGCAGATTGCTACTACTGTTCCAACTGGCAACAAGCAATCTGTGGTGTATTTTTCTGCAATGTCTGCATATCTTGCACTAAGAGCTGTTCCTCTAAACAGATTTGCATTGAGATCTCCTGATGCATCACGCAGTGCTATGGTGTTAGCAGTTGCGGCTTTGTCAAGCTGTCTGTTTTCGCCTGAAGCAGTTTCTCTAACAGTTTCGGCTACTGAGCCAAGACCTTCAAATCTGTCGGCATGCATTGCAAAAAACGGATCGTCTTCTGTGCCCACTGTTACTGCTCTCAGTTCGTACTCTGCTTCGTTTATTTCATTTATGTCTGTGACTCCAGGCAAAACAGCGTTTGGTGTGACTCGTATGGTATTTTGAGTGCCTTGAACATCTTTGGCTCCAAGGAAAATTGTGTTGCCAATTGTGTTTTCAATTGTAATTTTGTTGCCGGTGCCTGTGGGCACTTGTACTCTCAAATCACCGGAATCGCCTAACACCAATCCTGAATCTGAAAAGGAAACCTGAGAATTAAAAATTGGATTAGTTTTCTTAACAAAGTCACTGGCAGGATCTCCTCCTAACTGCAAGGCATTCGATGCGCTGCCCCAGTAAACATGATCTGTGCTAGTGACTCCGCCGCTGGCTTGAAGTGTGTTAATTAATGTAAGACCTTTCTTGACCACATCAAACCCAGGAATAGAGTTGTCCGGAGTGTCCAAAATTCTGAATTCGGTGTTGGAAATAATATGTACTACAGCGCCGTTAATTGTGGATACAATAACTTGATTAGGAACATTGTTAACGTCGATTACAGTGCGACTTTGTACTTCTGTGACTCCTTCGCCTGAAGATTGCGGGCCGATTAAAACAAAATTTCCACCATTGAACGCAAAGAGTTGTTCATTGATTGTGTCCCACCAAAAATCGCCTTCTGTTAATCCCACTGGTGCATTTTCAGTAACTTCGGCTCCGCCAGTGGTACGCCAACGCGCACCGTCATAGAATTTCAGCTTGGATCTGTCTGCATCATACCAAAGTTGACCCGATATAGGGTTAGGCGGCGGAGTAAGATTGCTGAAATTTTCCAGCAAGAAGAGAAAATTTTCGTTTTGTATTTCGCCGTAGCCTGCATAGTTCTTGCCTACAAATTTTAAATCAGTGGTTTGATCTATGGTTCCATCTTCTACAACAGTCAATAAACTCTTGTTGTATCTGTCAATTTGATAAGCCATACGTAAATCCTTGGTTAAAGTATTTATTTGATAATTTTGGTTTTAGTTTTCACACCATTGCACACATACTTCCACACATCAGGATTGGCTGCAAAAAAATCTATAATTACATCAGCTGGATTGATTGGTTGGTTTTTTACAACCTGCCAGTCTGTGCCACTCCAAACCGCAGTTTCCCCTTGGTCAATTTTTGGCGGCTCAGTTTCTGTTGTGTTTCTAGGAAACAGATAAACTCCAGGCTCCAAAGGGGATTCGTCGGCTTCGACCGGAAACAGATAAACACCA
>Ga0209937_1000543_pt1 | contig 11845 bp, 10 predicted proteins | sample SalPon1_B_H2O_MG_FD_185699 | JGI IMG/M metagenome (GOLD analysis project Ga0209937, IMG submission 185699) | Salt pond water microbial communities from South San Francisco under conditions of wetland restoration - Salt Pond MetaG R1_B_H2O_MG... | ecosystem: Environmental > Aquatic > Non-marine... | reverse complement strand
CGGCCTGGTCCGGGCGTTCAAACGAGGGGCGCTCATGATGGAGATCGATCCGGACCGTTACTGACGCTGGATCGGCTCCGCCGGCACGCCCATCACCGTCGTCCCCGGAGCAACATCGGTCGTGACGAGCGAGTTGGCCGCGACCTGAGCGCCCGCGCCGATGGTCACCCCCGGCAGAACGACCGCCTTCGCGCCCACCATCGCACCCGCCTCGATGCTGACCTCCCCTGTCCGGTACTCATCGGTCAGAAACTCATGGGCCAGCAACACGGCATCGTAGCCCACGGTCACGTCTGGTCCGAGGCTGATGAGCTCAGGGAAAAAGACATCAGCGGTCGCCTCGAGGCCCCAGCAGACCCGATCGCCCACCTGCACCCCCATCGTCCGCAGGGCGAGCCGGCGGACGCGCAACGATGGGGCGAGCCGCGCAACGGTCAGCAACAGATAGTTCCACACCACCCGCAGCGGTGTGCGTACCTCGGTCCATCGCGTCAGTGCCGGTCCGGTGGTGCCAGCAGCGTGACGCGTCACCGCACGGTGTGGATGCGGCCCGGGTCGGTCATCCGGCATCGGCTCGAAGCTCCTGCATGCGTACGCGGCGCGCCTCGACAGCAGCTGGCGTCCCGATGTCATCCCGGAACCGCAGCCCGTCGGAGGATACCAGCGCCGGGTCGAACGTCGCTGCCGTGGCTGCAGCCTCGAGATCCGGTCCCCTGCCGACGACCGCCATGGCCCGAGACGTCGTGGTGCGCACACGACCGGCATCGACCGCATCGACGCTCGCGACGTAGAGATGGCTCACCGCATCCGCGAGTGCGTCGGTGTCGATGATGACCCCCTCGGTGGGGTCGGTGGGGTATCCTGCGGGCACGAGGTACCGCACCACGGTTGCCTGGGGGGCGAAAGTGGGCTGGGGGAGGGGGTCGCCCGCCGCTGCCGCGATGATCAGGTCCCACAAGGACCCCTCCATGACCGACAGCACATTCATGGCCTCGGGGTCGCCGAAACGGGCGTTGAATTCGATGACATACACGCCGGAGGCAGTGAGCATGAACTGGCCGTAGAGGATGCCCGTGTACCCCGGAAGTGCGTCCACCGTCCGCTCGAGGATCTCGACCGCAGCCCTGTAGTCAGCATCACGCACGAACGGGAGGCTTCCATCTGCCATGCTGTACGCACCCATCCCCCCCGTGTTGGGTCCACGGTCGCCACGGAAGGCCCGCTTGTGGTCTTGCACCAACGGAGTATGCACCACGGAGCCGTTGGCCACGAACGCTTGCAGGGTGAACTCCTCCCCGATGAGACGCTCTTCTAGGACGACAGCATCATACGACGCACTCCGGAGGTGTGCGATCGCCTCCTCATGCGAGAGGTGCTCGCCGATCACAAGCACCCCCTTGCCACCGGTGAGGCCCGCGGGTTTGATCACCATTGGTGCTTCTGTACCCTCCAGAAATGATGCGGCAGCGGAGGGGTCGCTGAACGTCTCGAAGGAGGGACAGCCCGGGATCTCCGCATCTGCCATGAGGCGGCGCTGATACGTCTTGTCGGTCTCGATCCTGGCCAGTGACGATGTGGGACCGAAGCAGACGATGCCGTCGTCCGACAGCGCATCGACGACCCCCGCGGCGAGTGAGCGCTCAGGGCCCACGACCGCCGCATCGACGCCCCAATCCGCTGCTGCATCACCGATGGCCGACGTGTCGGTCTCATCGAGCCTTGCATGGTCCTCGACGAGGTCGATGATCGCGGGGTTGCGGTTCCGCGCCGCATTCACCACCGTACAGCGCTCATCGGCTGCGAGGTTGGCGACGATCGCGTGCTCGCGGCCCCCACCACCGACCACTAGGACACGCTGGGTCATCCGTCGACCTCGGTCGGGTAAGAGGGTGTCATCACACCGGAGTAGAGGTGAGGCCGATTTCAATGTATGCACCTCGACCCTGCGACTTTTGCGATTCGGCCGTCGAGGGCGCATGATGGGAGACATCGTCGAGGCGAACCGCCTCGCCGGCAGTGGGAGCCCATACCTCGAGCAACATGCGGGCAACCCCGTCCACTGGCAGCCCTGGGATGGACCTGCACTGACGGCCGCGAAGGCCGCTGACGTGCCCATCTTCCTGTCCGTGGGGTATGCGGCATGTCACTGGTGCCATGTGATGGCCGAGGAATCATTCGAGGACTCCGCCGTCGCAGAGGTGGTCAACGCAGCGTTCGTCCCGATCAAGGTCGACCGCGAGGAGCGACCGGACATCGACCGCGTATATCAGACGATCTGTCAGCTGGTCACAGGTGGCGGAGGCTGGCCGCTGTCGGTGTGGTTGACACCCGACCTCGACCCCTTCTACGTCGGCACGTACTTCCCACGCGACCCGGATCCGCGACGACGGGCCCCGGGCTTCGTCCAGGTGTGCGAATCGATCGCCAGGTCCTGGGCTACCGACCGCGCGGCGATCGAGGAGCGCGCTGCCGAGTGGGCGGAGGCAATCGAACAGCACAGCGGCCCCGTGGGGGATGAGCGGAGCGCCCCTGGGGACTCAGCCGCGTCGGTTGATGCCGACCGGGTGCGACGCACCCTGCTGCGGACGATGGACACCGAGCACGGGGGCTTCGGGACGGATGGGCCGAAGTTCCCGCAGGCCCGTCGGCTTCGCTACCTCATGGCACAGGCGCGCTGGGGAGCGGCCGAGGAGGTGGAGGGTGCGATCCGGACCACGCTGGACGCGATGGCCGCAGGCGGCCTCTACGATCAGCTCGGCGGGGGATTCCACCGGTACACCGTCGATCGGGCATGGACCGTGCCGCACTTCGAGAAGATGCTGTACGACAACGCAGAGCTGCTGGCGGTGTACAGCCTCGCCGCGGGGATGTTCCAGCATGATGGGTATGCACGGGTGGCTGCGGGCACCGCAGATGCACTGCTCGAAGCGTTCGCGGCGCCAGAGGGTGGGTTCTACAGCTCATTCGATGCCCAGAGCGAGGGCGAAGAGGGGAGCTACTACGTGTGGACACCCGAAACGCTCTCAGCGGCTGTCGGTGACCCAGAGGATGCGGCGGTCGCAGCAGCGTACTTCGGCGTCACCGATACGGGCAACTTCGAGGGCAAGTCCGTGTTGACGCGACGCAAGGACGAGGCGGAGGTGGCTACAGCGGTGGGCGTCGACCCCTCGGCGGTCGCTCCGGCGATCGAACGGGCTGAAGCGGCGATGCTCCGTGCACGAGCACAGCGGCCGGCGCCCGCGCGGGACACGAAGGTGATCGCGGGGTGGAACGGGCTCGCGGTCGACGCGCTGACGCTTGCGGGGGGACTGCTCGACAGGCCTGCATACATCGATGCGGCCAGAGCCGCGCTGGACCGGCTCTGTCGGGACCTGGTGGATGCGGGTATCGTCGGACGACGGGTCCGAGACGGTGCGGTACAACCGCATGGGTTCGTGGATGACCACGCATTTGTCGGGATGGCCGCGTGGCGCCTGCATGCCGCCACGGGTCACACCGGGTACCTCACGATGGCCGTCGAGATCGCCGAGCGGCTCGCGGATGCGTTTTATGATGCCGGTGCCGGCACTTTCACGCTCCGGTCGGCAGATTCAGAGCAGATCGTCACCGCCACAGAGGAGGTGGTCGACCGGGCCATCCCTGCGGCGTCGGCAGTTGCCGCAGACCTGCTGTATCGACTCGACCCCGTGCTGTCGGGTGTCGATGGCCAGGCCATCGCCGAGGAGGTGGTCACGCGACATCGTAACGAGCTGACCGCCCAACCTACCCAGCACGTGACACTGCACCTACTCAAAGAAGTGCTCGCACGCCCCTCGCGAGAGCTCGTCATCAGCGGTGCGCAGGCGGGCGGCTGGTCGGAGGTCGCGGACATGAGCACGCGGGGGCTCCGTGTGCTCCGACGGCCGCCAGATGATGCGTCGACCGCTACGGTCGCAGATGAGCTCGGCTTTGACGCAATCCCCCCGATCTGGCGCGGGCGGTCGGCCGCGGAGGGACCCCGCCTGTACGCCTGCTCAGATATGGTGTGCGCGCGGCCAACCGACGATCCCGCGCGGGCCCGCGCGGAGTTGCGCTTCGGTCAGAGCTGATCGGCGAGCGCCGCAGCGAGTGATCGGGGGGCATCCTCAACCACCCGAGCCACCTCCACACCGTCGCGTTCGATGACCACCGTCGGAATCAGCTCGATCCCGTACGCATCCACCTGCGGACCCGCCTTCGTGCCATCAGATCCCTTCGTCACCGTGTAGATGGAGAGTCGCGCTGGAGGGACCGCCGCGGCGGCCAGCGCTGCTGCGAACCGCGGGAGCTGCCTACGGCAGTCCCCACACCAGTCGGCCCCCCACACATGGAAGTGCAGATCGGGGGCCGCCAACGCCGCGACGGTCTCTGCATGGGCCGTCGCATCCCACATGGGGTCGGGACGCATCGTCTCGAGGACCGGTCCGGCCTGATGAGCCATACCCGGACCACCGCGACACAGCGACAAAATGACTTCGTGCGGAGGCGTCACTGTCATGACCGGCCCCGTCGCATCCGCGCCATGCACGCCAACATCCTGTCGACGGTTGGCTCGCCACTGGTGCTTATCGATGGGCCGCCGGGCGTCGCGGTGGCAGCGAAGATGGAGTCGTTCAATCCAGGAGGATCGGCGAAAGATCGTCCGGCAATCGCCATGATCGAGGCAGCTGAGGCCGCGGGGACCCTCAGACGGGGTGATACGATCGTCGAGCCCACCAGTGGCAACACAGGCATCGGCCTGGCGATGGCGGCTGCGGTGAAGGGGTACCGCTTGGTGGTGGTGATGCCTGCGAGCAAGTCACCCGAACGGCGGGCGATCATGCAGGCGTACGGCGCGGAGATCGAGCTCGTCGAGGGAGAGATCGCCGTGGCGAAGGATCGAGCTGATGTGCTGAGTGAGCGTTCCGGGATGGTCCAGCTGGGACAGTTCGAGAACCCCGCGAATCCGGAGGCACACTATCGGAGCACCGCGGAGGAGATCCTCGCTGCCGTGGGTGATCGTCCCATCGATGCCCTGGTCGCGGGGGTCGGCACCGGGGGCACAGTCTCCGGCATCGGACGCCGCCTCCGCGAGGTCCATCCGTCGATGGCGATCGTCGCCGTCGAGCCCGCAGCGAACGCAGTCATCTCCGGGGACCCGCCGGGCGAGGATCGCTACCAGGGGATGGGTGCAGGCTTCATCAGCCCTAATCTGGATGAGGATCTCCTCGACGGGGTCGAGACCGTCCCTATCGAGGAGGCAGAGGCGGAGTGTCGGCGGTTGGCGCGTGAGGAGGGGATCCTCGTCGGGCAATCATCAGGTGGCTCTGCTGTCGCGGCTCAGCGCGTCGCTGCACGTTTGAGCGCCGATCCGACGTGGGAGCGCCCAGCGGTCGAATCTGTGATCTACGACGGGGCTGGCGATGAGGTGCACGTGCCGGACTCGGTCCCACTGGTGCTGACGGTGTTCTGGGACAGTGGTGAGCGGTACATGTCCACGGGGATGTTCGAGTAGGTCCTGATGTGGGCACTTATGCCTACACGTGAGAATGATGATTCACTCAGAATGGCAGTCGACACACGCACCCGGAGCGACTACCCCCACAGTGGTGTCGACGAGGGCCTTGACATCGAGGCAGCGCTGGCCGCTCGCATCGACGGGGAGGTCCGGTTCGACGCGTACAGCCGGGAGCTGTATGCGACTGATGCATCCGCGTATCGGCGCGTCCCGGTGGGGGTGGTCTTCCCCACTGATGTGGACGATGTGGTCGCAGTCATGCGATACTGTGCGGAGGCGCAGATCGCAGTGCTACCGCGCGGCGGTGGCACCTCCCTTGCAGGGCAGGCGGTCAATGAGGCGGTGGTCCTTGACTTCACGAAACACATGACCGCCGTCGGGCAGGTCGACACGGACCGCCAGATGGTCCGGGCGGAGGCAGGCGTCACGCTGGGGCGGCTGAACGCACGGCTGGGTGCAACCGGGCTGAAGTTCCCGCCTGACCCAGCATGGGGAGACAAATCGACACTTGGTGGAGCAATCGGCAACAACTCCACCGGGGCACATTCCCTGTTGTACGGTAAGACGGACTACTACCTCGAAGAGGTCGAGGCCGTGTTGGCTGACGGGTCGACAGCGACCTTCGGGGAGATGTCGATCGAAACCCTGCGTGAGCGTGCCGATCCCACAGGGACGCTGCTGGAGGGCATTTATGCACGGGTGCTGGAGGTGTTGGATCAGCATGCCGATGTGGTCGAAGAGCGCTACCCTGACCTCAAGCGCAACGTCTCAGGGTACAATCTGGACATGCTCGTGGATGCGATGCGAGGGCAGATGCGCCTGCCCGACGATTCAGGTATCGATCCCGACCAGGAGCCAGGGACGGTCAACCTCGCGCAGCTGCTTGCGGGGTCGGAGGGCACCCTCGCGATCATCACGGCCGCAACGGTGCGACTGGAGCCGATCCCCGCAGAGAAAGGGGTCCTGCTGCTGACCTACGATGACATCCTGGATGCGATGGCGGATGTCGCACCGATCCTCGAGCATGGCCCCGCCGCGGTCGAGGTGATGGATGACATCTTGCTGGGCCTTGCACGGGAGTCACCGGAGTTCGGTCCCGTGGTCAAGCTGCTGCCTGAGGGAACCGATGCGGTACTGCTGGTCGAGTTCTACGGGGAGACCTCGACGGCAGTCGAGGAGAAGATCGATGCGCTGGCGACCGACCGTGTTGACAACGCAACCCCACCCAGCGACATGGGGCGTGCACGGCATGCAATGCCGGCGGTCGACGCGGAGACCCAGGCGAAGTTCTGGAAGATGCGCAAGTCGGGACTGCCGATCCTGCTGTCCCGGACGGGCGATGAGAAACACATCGCGTACATCGAGGACACCGCCATCCCCGCTGATGCGCTCCCAGAGTACGTGGCGCGATTCCAAGCGATCCTTGAGGAGTACGATACCTTCGCGGCCTACTATGCGCATGCAGGCCCCGGCGTGTTGCACATCCGGCCGCTGATCTCCACGAAGACCGCGGAGGGGCTCGAGGTGTTCGAGGCGATCGCCGATCGTGTGACAGACCTGGTGGTCGAACTCGGAGGCTCCGTCAGCGGGGAGCATGGGGATGGACGTGCGCGCACCCAGTGGAACCGAAAGCTGTACGGTGAGGAGCTCTGGGAGGTGTTCCGAGAGATTAAGCGGACCTTCGACCCGGACTGGTTGCTCAATCCCGGCAACATCTGTGGGGATCATGACCTCACTCAGGACCTGCGCTTCGGCCCCAGCTATGAGTTCACATCCACGATGACCCCGACACTGGAGTGGCCCAATGAGAACGGGTTCAGGGGGATGGTGGAGCTGTGCCACGGTTGTGGGGGCTGTCGGGGGGAGCAATCGACCACGGGAGGGGTGATGTGTCCGACCTACCGTGCGACGGGTGAGGAGATTCAGACGACCCGCGGGCGCGCGAACCTCTTGCGAGCCGCGATGGCGGGGGAGATGCGGCCCGAGGAGTACCTCACAGACACGTTCATTGAGGAGGTGCTTGACCTCTGCATCGGGTGTAAGGGCTGCGCGCATGACTGTCCGAGCGCGGTCGATATGGCGAAGATGAAAGCGGAGGTCACGCACGCATACCACCAGCGACACGCTCCATCGGTCCGCACACGCTTGTTCGCGCAGTTCGGACGTATCGCCCCACTGGCCGCACGCGTCGCACCGCTGGTGAACCTGCTGCAGCGGGCACCGGGGTCCTCGGTGATCCAAGAGCGTCTGTTGGGCATCGCCCAGGAGCGGTCGCTGCCGCGATTCGCCAGCGAGTCACTGCAGGCATGGTACGACACACGGGGTGGCTGTGCGCTGGATGCGCATGAGGCGGACGCCCGGGTGGTCCTGCTGCCCGATACGTACACCATGTTCATCGAGCCGGAGAACGGCCGAGCTGCCATCGAGGTGCTCGAGGCCGCTGGGGTCCATGTGGAGCTGGCTCCATACACGGGGGGCTCGGGCCGTCCACCGTTCTCGAAGGGGATGCTGGACGTCGCGCGCACCCGCGCTGAGGGGACCTGCAGCGCCCTCGAACCGTACATCAGCGAGGGGCGTGACGTGGTGGTCGTCGAGCCATCAGATGCGGTGATGCTGCAGTCGGACTATCGTGACATCCTCGGTGCGGACGCGACCGCCGTCAGTGAGGCGACCTACGGGGTCATGGAGTATCTGTGGGAGACTGATGCGCTCAGTGATCTCGCGGTCAATGGTGGCGGCAGACACGTCCAGTATCATGGGCACTGTCACCAGAAGGCCACAGGACGTGCCGGTGCGGCCGCAGCCGTCCTCTCTGCGGCGGGCTACACGGTCGACGAGGTGGACTCGACCTGCTGTGGCATGGCGGGCAGCTTCGGGTATGAACGGGAGCACTACGACCTCTCTCAGGCGATCGCGGACATCCTTATTGATCAGATGGAGCCGAGCTCAGCGATCGTGGCAGCCTCGGGCACCTCCTGTCGGACACAGCTGGGCGACCGGGCGCTCACCGCGGAGCATCCCGTTCGATTGGTCGCCGCGGCGATCGATGCAGCGGCCGCATGATGCTGCCCCAGCCGGTGAGGCAATAGCTCAATCCGTGATTATAAGTAATGACAGTCATGATTGTAAAGAGCCGGGGTGCCTCTGACAAACCGGCAATCTATCGCACCGGCCTTGCCCGGACCGGTGCGGGTGGGGGATCTTTCCCTCACTTTGATTCGCTCAGTGAGCGACGGGTCCGTCTGGACCTGCTGCAGCCACCAAATCCCCGAGTGAGGCCTCCGCTGCACCGGTGAGCTCATGCCGGCCACTGATGGCATCCACCGCACGCGACCGGCCAGAGAGTCGACCGACGACCTCAGCGATGCGGTCGTACTGCGTGCGAACGAGCGTGCCGACGAGTGCGGGTGACCCCGCCCGGCGCGCTAGCCGCGCAGCAGCCGTCCGACCGACATGTACGCGTGCATGGCCCGGTTCGACGAGCGCCATGGCGAACGGAACCGTCCCGAACTGTGCACGGAGGAACCGCTGGGCCGCAGGTGCATCCCACCCGATGAGCTCGAGATCATCGATTGTCCGCAGCGTCGATGCGGCGACCGTGCAGTAGGGACACTCCGCATCGAAGATGAGGACGTCTGTGGTGTGCACACCGAATCTGAGTGTCCGATCGGCTAAACACTCGTCGGTGGGAACGCTCTTGCAGGCCGATGATGAGGGTGCGACATGAGCACGAGTGATTGGGGCCGGTGGTTGCTGGATGAGGTCGCGGCCACCGAACCCAGCAGTGTCGACATGTGGTACATCGGGTGCAACGGCTTCATTCTCAAAGGGGCAGACAGCACCACCCTCATGATCGATCCGTACCTGGGGACGGGTGACCCACCGCGGACAATCCGCATGCTCCCGATACCTTTCGATCCAGCGGGGGTGGACGCCCTAGATGCACTGCTGTTGACGCATGAACACACCGACCACACCCACGGCCCTTCCCAGGCACCGATCTTGGAATCGACCGGTGCCCGCTGCTACGCGCCGGCAGCGGCCTTTGCGAAAGCGACGGAGACAGAGGCGTGGCCCACTCGCTACGGACTCGATGCGGATCAGATCCTAAAAATTGAACCAGGAGACACCATCGAGGTCGGCGAGTTCAGCATCACCGTCATCGAGACCCACGATCCCGACGCGATCGACCCGGTTGGATTCGTCATCGACCACCCCGGCGGCACAATCGTCCATATCGGCGACGCGCGCCCAAGCGACGAGTTGAGCGATGTCGGTGACGCGTTTGATATCGACATCGCCGTCGCAGCGTTCGGGACCGCGGGCATGATCCCCGACAAGGAGACGGGTGAGCTTGTACGCACACAGTGGTACTCAGATGCGGACGACATCATCACTGTTGCACAGCAGCTCGAGTGCGACCGGCTCATCCCATCGCACTGGGACATGTGGAAGGGGCTGACTGCTGACCCCCGTGGACTCATCGACCACGCACGGAGCTTTCCACACCCCGGGCGTATCGAGGTCTTGGAGATAGGAGATTCGACCAGGCTGTGAGCAATGATGCTCGGGCGCTTTGTATCGCAGTATGCGGTGTATACGTTCGGAAGGTGACGGTCGTGTCGCGCTAAAGCAACTGGTAGATGTGCTTTAGATAGGTCTCACGCACGCGATCGCCCCAGTTGTGGGTGTAGGTGTCGATGATGTCACCGCCGACGTCCCCGCGGAGATACTTCACAATACCGCGATCGCCGGTTCGATCACGCAGGTGTGTCGTGAAGAAGTGGCGGAAGTAATGGGGGGTGACGTTCTCTGCGGCAGAGGCGCCCGCACGGTGCCACCCCGCACTGCGCGCGTGCTGCTCAACGATGTGATGGACCATATCGGGGCTCAGGCGTGTGCCCCAGGCACCAGATGTGGACGTGAAAAGCGGGTCGGCGGGCGATCGCACATCTGGCCGGATGCGGAGCCATCGCAGCAGCACAGTCTCCAGTTCGGCATCAACTGGGACGACGGTGGCCCGTCGTCGCTTGTTCGACGCAGTGCGACGCTCTCCCCCAAGTTCGACACCTCGGTCCGGCATCGAATCGACATACAGCGAGGGGCCCCGACCGTACAGGACCGCCCGAGGTTCGACGTCAGCCCTCGCCACCTGTGAGAGTGCACGGGTTTGCGTTGTGAGGTCACGGAGGTCCAGATTACACAGTTCACCCACACGCATGCCAGTCTTCAACAGCGTCATGATCACAGCCTGCTCGAGTGGGTGCCGGACGGAGCGGACGAACTCTCGCATCTCCTCGACATCGATGTCACGACGCGATGGGTTCGTATCGACCGACTCGTCGATCTCGGCGAGCACGAGCGCCATCGGATTGGCCTCAAATGCGCCCACCTGCACCATGTAAGCGAAGAAGCGGTGCAGATAGGAGGCGTAGGTGGCGATCGTCGATGACGCATGTTGCTCACGGCGGAGGCGGTGGACGAACGCCATGCAGTCTCGATGGGACGCGTTCGCGAGCGGGCCATCGATATCCTGCTCGAAGGCACGCAGGACCCGCGCATACGCCTGGTACGTCCGTTCCGCCTTCCCCAGATACTCCATGTCATCCAGGAAGTATCCGATCGGATCGTCTTCAACAGCAACCTGTTCACTCATCTCCGACACTCACATATCCGCCCTTTCGGCCGTCATACCGAATCTGGTTCGCGGTCTGCAGTGTCGCGAGGGTGGCCTCGAGGTCTGACTCGATATCGCCCCGAAGTTCCGCGAGGAGGGCGTCCCAGGTGAGAACCTGGGCGTCATCGATCAACGTGAGGACGCGGTGCTCGAGGTCTTGGGGTTCGACGGTGGACTCAGACGGCGCCGGTTCTGACTTCTCAAGCGTATCGACGGGGAAGTCGCGCCGACCTGCTTGGACCATCGTGCGGACGAACTCGCTTTGCGACATGCCCAACGCCGCGGCATGTTCTACCCAGATATCCTTCTGGTACTGCGGAATGTACGTCATGATCGATGCGCGGTCCTGTTCATCGGCGCTACTCACGTGTGCTCGACCTCTTCATACGCATTATAATTACAGATTCACAAATAAACATTGTTATCTGTGTTCATACAACTAGTCTAGTGGAGGAGTTCATATATTATTTGTGCATATGCAGTATTTTATTGGAGAAATGCTGTAGACACACGGATTGTGATTATCACACCTGTGATTCGGGGATGTGAGCGTCATTCATATCAGGTCTGTGATATGTGTATGACGAAGGCGTTGGAAAGCCATCATCGACCCGATCACCCCAGATGTGATGAAAGGTGATGGGGGTCCTTCG
>Ga0209937_1000540_pt1 | contig 11886 bp, 13 predicted proteins | sample SalPon1_B_H2O_MG_FD_185699 | JGI IMG/M metagenome (GOLD analysis project Ga0209937, IMG submission 185699) | Salt pond water microbial communities from South San Francisco under conditions of wetland restoration - Salt Pond MetaG R1_B_H2O_MG... | ecosystem: Environmental > Aquatic > Non-marine... | reverse complement strand
ACTCTGTGATAGGTTCTCAAGAAGAGGACATGTACTATCTTAGAAATGCAACTGGTCTAAGATTGCATACTGTAGCAGGCTTACAGGGCGATTTAGGTCCTGCTAACGAATTCGGCACACGCAGACCAACAGCAGGTGCATATGCATCACTGGATCCAGGTTGGGGCCCGGCAGACGAAAGAGTATGGATCACAGCACGCTCGCCCTACGTGCAGAACCTTACTACATTCGGGTTTGCCTGTATTGGACAAAAAATCGACGGCGAACTGCACGACGGCGGCAACGATTCCATCGTTTCTAACGACTTTACCCAGGTAATATCAGACGGCATTGGCGCATGGATTACAAACAACGGCAGAGCAGAACTTGTTTCAGTATTCTCTTACTATGCACACGTGGGTTATCTAGCAGAACGTGGCGGCAGAATTCGTGCTACAAACGGTAATAACTCTTATGGTACCTTTGGTTCGGTAGCTGAAGGTGTCGATCCTGAAGAAACTCCGATAACTGCTGTTGTAGATAACAGAACACAGTTTAACGCAACTATAGAAAATGTTTACACGGACGGCGACGAAATTCTCACAGTTGAGTTTGGACATGCTGGTAACGATTATACTGAAGCGCAAATTGATTTCTTTGGTGCAGGTGCAAATGAAGAAACAGTAGCAGATGAATTTAGAGATGACGGTGTCATTGAAGTAAGAATAGACGAAGTAAATGAAGGCGAAGCAGGTGGTAGTGATTATGTAACAACGTCAAACACTGCCCAAAGTGGGTCGCTCACAGGCATCTTTCTTGCTGCAACAGACGGCAGAGCCAGCACAGCATATCCTGGTATGAAACTGTATATCGTAGGCGGCGCAGGTACAGGACAGTATGGAGTCATAGACACATATCAAGCAGGTACAAAAGAAGCCACAATCGTAAGAGAAGATGGCACTGCAGGTTGGGAACATGTAGTTGCAGGAACAGAAATTGTTGCACCAAACTCTACGTCTGTATACAGAATAGAACCAAGAATTGAATTTTCTGCTCCTCCTGTTAGTTCATCTGCGATAACAGTTACCAGTGACGACTATGTAGCTATAGAATATCTAGAAACAGCAGAAGTTTACACTGCAGTAACACCTACAGGCGGAACAGGTGCCGGTGCTAGTTTTGATGTAACGAGAGTAGGTTCTAAATACTATGTGGCTGTAAATGCAGCAGGCTCGGGCTATGAAAGATTAGACGTACTTGTTCTTGCAGGTACAGATCTAGACGGTGTATCACCTCTTAACGATGTTACACTTCTTGTGTTAAGTTTGGATAACTCAGGCGCTATACTAGAGTTTGAAACATCTGGTGTAGCACAGAAAGGCGTATTTGTTGCACTTCCCGTATCTGGACAGACAGCATACACATCTGTAGACGGCAGTTCTTGGACTAGCACAACTCTTGCAACTTCTGAAACGTGGTCAGACATTGCTAGTGGTTTATTAGACGACGGATCTTCCTTGTTTAAACCAGATGTTGTTGTTGCAGTTAGCGAAGACGGAACTGCAAATTATTCTACAGACGGTGCTGAAAACTGGAGTTCCAGTCTCACAGGCCTACCTACCTCAGGTTCAAAACAGATTGCGTTTGGTAATGTAGGAGTAGACAACAATAGATTTGTAGTGAATTCAGATAATTCCACTGACGTTGCATTTACACAGGACGGCGGTGTTAATTGGACTGTTACAAGCGGTGCTTTAGACACAACTGGATACGATGTCTTAGCCTACGGCAAAGGCCTATTCGTTGCAATTGCGTCAGGCTCTACTAATACACAGTATTCAGAAGACGGTGTCACATGGACTAGTGGCACTAATCTTCCAAACAAAACTTGGGTCGATCTTGCGTGGGGCAATGGTAGATTTGTAGCCCTTGCAAGCGACGGTGAAATATCCTACTCACTGGACGGTGTAAACTGGAGTGATGCGGTTGCAACAGAAGAAACTTCAGGCAGACAGATTGCGTATGGTCAAGGCGTTTTTGCAGTCACAACTGCAACAACTGCAATACAGTATTCAGAAGATGGCATTAATTGGCAGACTGAAACAGGCTTGCCTACAGACTACGAAGCAATCCAATTTGGCAACCCTGCAAGAACAGGTAGATTTATTGCTATATCAGATGGCACAACTACGGCAGGTGTAGACTTTAGAGCAGGCGCTAAAGCAAGAGGTAGACCTAGTGTTTCCAACGAGCAGATATTTGAAATACGTTTGTTAGAACCGGGCTCTGGTTATGACTCTGCTCCCACAGTTACAGTAACTGATCCTAGTAACGTTGAAGACGTATTACTGCAATCAAGACTAGGCAAAGGTTCTCTTGCTAATCCTACATATATTTCTAGAGGTGCAGGCTATTCAGAAGCATCCGCAGAAATAAATGAAGACGAGTCAAATGGAGAAGCAGATATCTTCCAGCCTGTGGATACAATCGCAGTTAAGAGGTTAACTGAACGTCCAGCAGATGGTTCAAACGTAGTATTTGATAGCTTGCCTGGCCAATTTTTCAAGCTGGTTACTATTATATCCTTCGTAGGCAACAACGACGGTTCTTACACTGCGTTTCTAAGAATATCTCCAGGATTGTCGATTAACGATGCACCGCCAAACGAAGATGGTATTTCTATTAGAATTAGATACTCACAGGTTCGTCTTACAGGGCACGATTTCCTAGACATCGGAACTGGTAATTTTAATAACACAAATTATCCAAATGATCCTAACACACAGCCTGACCAGGATAACGAAACTGTAGACTCGGACGGGGGCAGAGTGTTCTTTACTTCTACAGACCAAGATGGCAACTTCAGAGTAGGCGATCTATTCTCAGTTGAACAAAGTACAGGTGTTGCCAGTATATCTGCAGACGCATTTAATCTTGCTGGCCTGCAGGAACTTTCGCTAGGTGAAGTAACATTAGGCGGTAATTCTGCGTCAATTAGAGAATTTTCTACTGATCCATTCTTTACTGCCAACTCTGATAACGTTGTACCGACGCAGCGAGCAGTTAAGTCATTTATAGAATCACAGATTGGCGGCGGCGGCGCTAGTCTAAACGTAAATAGTGTTACAGCAGGCGACATCTTTATAGGTGGCAGCCAGATTACAGCAATTAGTGGTGATCCGATAAATATAAAAGCAAATATAGTTTATCGAGGTTCTGTATTAGGAATACCACTAGCATATCAGTACTTTTTAAGATAAACGGAGAACATAATGGCAACAGGAATACTAGGAACGGCAGATTTAGCAGCAACCACAAATACTGTGGTTTATACTGTACCCAATGAAACATTTGGTGTTGTTTCTATAAACATCACAAACAGAAATGCTCAAGCACGTGATATTAGAATAGCACTGGCAGCAGCTGATACACCAGAAAATAGTGAATGGATTGAATTCGATTCAGAATTATTAGGCAATGGTGTAATTGAAAGATCAGGAGTAGTGCTTGATGCTGGCAAGAGAGTAGTTGCCTATTCAGACTCAACCGACGTTAATGTTGTTGTGTACGGCATAGAAACTTCAACAGCATAAGGATTACAAATGCGTAGAATATCAACAGGTGTACAGGGCAGATCAGTATTAGGAAAATACTTTAGTATTGACAATGTATTATCGACTCTTGAAACAAATACAGATATAAGACTAGAACCGTCAGGGTCAGGCAAAGTAATTTCAGATGCTGATGTAAGAATTTCTAGTGGAAATAGTCTAGAAATTGTATCAGACGGTTCAAGTAACAGTGTTAATTTTTCTGCTCCTAGTTCTTTAGGATCAAATGTAAATCTGACATTTCCAAATTCAACCGGAACCGACGGATTTTTTCTTAAAACAGACGGCGACGGTAATCTAAGTTGGGATTCGGCAGCAATAGATGTTGCTAATCAAACGGCAGACAGTCAAACTTATTATCCTTTATTGTCAACAAGTACCTCAAATTCTATAACCTCAGTAACAGTATCTAGCTCAAAATTATCTTTTCAGCCAAGCAGCGGAAGATTAACAGTTGATCAAGTAGATATAAATGGCGGTAACATTGACGGAACAACTATAGGTGCTAATTCTGCTGCAGCAGGTACGTTTACGTCTGTAACAGAAACATCAAGTATGTTTTTAAAAACAGATATTGTGCCTATTAACAATGCATTAGATACAGTATCATTACTAAATGGTGTTTCTTATACTAGAATATCTAATGGTACAACAGAATCTGGACTTATTGCAGAAGACGTAGAAAAAATTGTTCCAGAATTAGTAACTTCAATAGGAGAGGCTAAGTCTATCTCTTATTCACGACTAACAGCCTATCTTATTGAAGCTGTAAAAGATCTCAAAGCAGAAATTGCAGGACTAAAAGATGGCAGAAATTAAAAATACAGAAATAGACGGGGATACACTTGTACTTCCTATAGGCAACACCAGTGAACGAGAGGCGGTGTCTGCAGGTGCTATTAGGGTAAATACTGACGAAGGAACGTTAGAAATATTTAACGGCAGTATCTGGGAAGTAAAACAGACTTTTGCAATCTAATTATTATGGCAACACTAAAGAATACAATTGTTAACGACCAAGGTTTCTTACAAATACCATTTGGAACCACTGGTGAAAGACCTAGCAATGCTCCGGCAGGACTTTTACGATATAACACAGAAGATGGTCGACCAGAATTTTATGACGGCACATTTTGGAGAATACTTACATCTGCTCCAATTAGCGCCTCAGGAGGAAGTGTTTCAGATGTTACTGTGTCAGGAACTAATTATCGAGTTCATACGTTTAATTCTGACGACACTTTTAGTGTTAATAGCACAGGTACCTCAGACGGCACTGTTGAATATCTTGTTCTAGCAGGTGGCGGAACAGGAGGAAACACAAAAGCCGGCGCTTGGGAAAACGGCGGCGGCGGAGGCGCCGGAGGGTTGCTTACTGGCAGTACTACGGTATCTCCAACCAATTACTCTGTGTCTGTAGGAGCAGGTGCTAATCGACCGTCAGGAAACGGTCAAAGACGAGGAGAAAACTCCAGTGTGTTTAGTGCAACAGCAACCGGCGGTGGTGGTGGTTGTACACGAGACAGCAACACCAACGTTAATGGTGGCTCGGGCGGTGGCGCCTGCAACAACTCACCACAAACAGGTCAAGGAAGTGGCATATCGGGTCAGGGAAATCCGGGAGCAAGAGCATTTGACACATCAAGCACAAACGGAGGATCCGGCGGAGGTGGTGGTGCCGGTAATGCAGGCGGAACCCCTAGTGGCAACACTGGCGGAAACGGCGGCAATGGCATTACGTCCTCTATATCAGGCAATGCCGTTACCTATGCCGGCGGAGGCGGAGCAGGAGGTGCTACAGGTGGTCTAGGCGGAAGTGGCGGCGGCGGAGATGGATCTAGAAACAGTGTTAATGGCCAGTCGGGTCAAGATGGCCGCGGCGGCGGGGGCGGCGGCAATTTTGCTGAAGCCGGTAATGCAGGCAATGGCGGGAACGGCGTTGTAATAATTCGATACGAAATATAACAGATAAATTATGGCGATATTTAAAAACACAGAAATAAATGATACAGGATTTCTAGAATTACCGGCTGGTAATACAAGCCAACGGCCTTCTAGTCCTCAGATCGGAATGCTGAGGTTTAATACAGATCTACAAATAGCCGAACTATACAATGGAACAGAATGGGTTGCTCTTTTTGCTGAGCCGATCAGTGCTTCGGGAGGAAGTGTAAGTCAAATTTCCCAAGGTGGTGATCTATATCAAGTTCATACATTTAATAGTAATGATACTTTTAGTGTTTCTAGCCTAGGAAGTTCAGATGGTACTGTTGAATATCTTGTTCTAGCAGGCGGCGGAACAGGAGGAAACAACAAGGCAGGCTCATTTGAAAACGGTGGCGGCGGAGGCGCCGGAGGGTTGCTTACTGGCAGTACTACGGTATCTCCAACCAATTACTCTGTGTCTGTAGGAGCAGGTGCTAATATTCCAGGATCAAACGGTCAAAGACGAGGAGAAAACTCCAGTGTGTTTAGTGCAACAGCAACCGGCGGTGGTGGTGGTTGTACAAGAGACAGCAACACCAACGTTAATGGTGGCTCGGGCGGTGGCGCCTGCAACAACTCACCACAAACAGGTCAAGGAAGTGGAATACCGGGTCAAGGAAATCCTGGAGCAAGAGCATTTAACACAGCAAGCACAAACGGAGGATCTGGCGGAGGTGGTGGTGCCGGTAATGCAGGCGGAACCCCTAGCGGTAATACCGGAGGCGCCGGAGGAAATGGCATTACGTCGTCGATTGCAGGTAATGCCGTTACCTATGCCGGCGGAGGCGGAGCAGGAGGTGCTAATGGCGGACCTGGTGGAAGTGGCGGAGGCGGCGACGGAAATATTTCTACAGGTTCTCCAAATGGTTTTGACGGACAAGATGGCCGCGGCGGCGGGGGCGGCGGCAATTTTGCTACATCAGGTAATGCAGGCAATGGCGGCAACGGCGTTGTAATAATTCGTTATAAATTATAGGAAATAGAATGAGTAAAATTACAGCAACAAAATATCATACTTCGTCCGACTGGGAGATCGATATTATTCCAGAACAAAATACATACATTGATCTTTATTTTGCCTTTAGAGATAATTCACCTACAGTAGATTTTAAAGATTTAAAATTTGGATACGAATTAAAAACTGAACAATACATTGTTTCGTATGACACTTTTCCGCCACCTGGAGTTAGATATGTGTGTTCAAATCAGTCCTATTTAGAAAATACTAGAATGTATCTAGATTCTAAGACTGTTTATTCATTATTTTTATGGGTAGAACATAATTCCCAAAAATTCGATAAGATAATTAATTTTCATACTAATCAGTATGACTCAATAGAAATTATTTAAAAAAGAACAAGTTATATTATGACTACAGAGAAAAAAAATACAATTCTTAATTACACAGATAATGAAATTAAAAAAGCAAATTTACAAAATACTGAAATAGGTAGTTTTTTATATGAGTTTGTTAATAAAATTTTAAATATCACAAACTCAGATACAAACGCAAACACACAGATTTTGAATGTTACAAAAAATTTACTAGAACTGCAACCAATAACTGCGTTAACCGAAGAGGATTTTGATTACCAAAAAGTGGACGTAGGTCACGGAAAATATACAGATGTAAAGGTATGTAATAGATATCCTTCTGTCTACCAAGATGAAGATAATCTATATTATGACGACAAAGCTGTAATATACATTATCAAAGATCGACCAGAAGTAGGCGAAGTTTGCTTATATCAAAACGGATATTCTAGCAAACAACAGATCGAGTTACCATATATTCCTAATCCAACTATAATATCTATTACTGCTGACGAAGCAGGTTTTCATAATTTTAAAAAATAATATCAAAAGAAACTACTCTCTTAGATAAATTAGACGTGTTAGGTCTAGTATAATGAAGAAGGTCTGACGGTACAATAAGTATATCTCCTTCATCTATATCTCTTGGATAATTTATTAGAGTTTTTTTCGTTATTGGATCTATTTGATTAAAGATAAAGAAGGTAGGAGAATGTTCTTGAGGTATAAAATCAAGGTATAGTATGCCAGTAAAATTAGATCGAGAATGAGTGTGAGCATCATGAAAATCATTTTTTTTATATTCTACAGTCCAAATTTTTTCTACAGTAAAACTATCTACTCCGATTTCTTTTCCGAATTCCTGCATTTCTTGACTAAAGATTTCTAAGAAACTGTCTCGATAACTGTTGTTTGTATCATGCAAATCTGTTTCAAAGGCATTCATTTCTTGTCTTTTTAATAAACTAAAATCAATGCAATTTAGAATCTGTTGTTTTTTTTGATACCAATTATTTGCTTTGTAAATGTAATAGGGAATATAGGTTAAGGCGCCTTGCATAATTTTATCCTTTGTTGCTAATGTTTATCTACTTTAGATAAACTAGCCTTAAATTATGAACAATATTCGTATTAGAATTTAGGAAGAATACTGTATTATAAATAACCTGGAGACTAAATAAATGCAATATTACATACACGACAATTTTTTTAATGATGTAGACACAATAAGAAACTTTGCCTTAAACTGCACTTTTTATACAAAAGATAATCACCCAGGAGACATTGCGTCTTTTCCTGGATACAGAACTGATTACATTAATAATTTAAATCAAGAACTATATAACGCTTTGTTAGAATCGCAGTTAGAAATTTCAAAAAATTTTTTAGATTTACAAAACTATTCCGAGTACTGGACTAAGTTTAGTTTTAGTTATACCACCGAAGATATTGAAACCTGGGAACATGTTGATTTTGCTGATAATTGGAATGGTTTTAAAAAATTCTTTGGCGGCATTATCTATCTAAATCCAGATCCTCCGCCAAACACAGGCACAGTATTAACTGGAGTGACTACTGTTGATAACCTATATAATAGGTATGTTATGTATGATGCTACAAAACCGCACGCGGTTGAAAATAATTTCGGTACTTGCAAACAAACGGGCAGACTTGTACTTACACATTTTATATATTTTAAATAGGTTTTTATGTTAAAAATTCTGCAAAGCCCCAAAAATCAAACTCCTTTTGCTCCTTATTGGCAAGCACAACTCTTTGAAACAAATATTAACACTAACGAAACCTGTGATAAAATTGCAGAAATAGTTTTAGAAAAGGAAGTTGAGATTATAGAACAATTTAAAAACGTACAAAATGACGGCGGAACAGGTTTGTCAAAAGATAGTTTAACTTCCAAATTTAGTGCTTATAATATATTTGATTGGAAACATCCTGAAATTTGTTTTATGAAAGATTTTTTCGTACAACAATATAATAATTTTATGAAAAGTTTAAATTTGCTCCCAGAAAATTGTTATATACAGTGTTGGGCAAATGTATTAAGAAAAAACGAAAAAATTGAACCACACTGGCATAGTTCTTCTTCAGAAACATATCTATCAGGACATTTTGTTGTAAAAAGTTTTAATACGCAAACACTTTATCAAAATCCTTATATGCCGAGCGAATGGATACCTTTCGAAAATGAGAAAGGGAACTTGTTATTTTTTCCTTCTTGGATGGTGCATTCTACTACACCAGTGACAGATAGCGATCCAAGAATTACAATTGCGTTTGATTTAATTCCAGAACGGTTTTTTAATTTTCAAGATAATACAAAAAAATATCTTAAATTTAATTTTTGATATTAGTTATATTTTTTCTTACTCCAAAAATTATTCAAATAACCATGCCTAAATGTAGAGCCAATTAGATTCAATACTCTATTTCGTATTTTTTCTTCTTTAGGAGATATATCTTTTATACTAGATTTCCACTCTGTTCTCTTAAAAGGAGTGACTTGTACCAAAGGCATTCCTTTATGTAGAATTTCGGAAACATCACTCTTTAAAAAGACAAACGGAAAGGCAACAGAATCAAAATATGTATCGGTATCTACTATGCCAGATAAAATTTCAAAATTTTGATCGTATCGATTAAATGGCATAGTAAATAGGCAGGAATATCCCGGCGGCGTTCTTATTACCCAAGGAGAATTAAATTTTATAGGAAGATGACCTAGGTCAGTATTTGATATAGGCATGCCTTCAACTTGTGCAGTAGAGTGAGTAGATATTGCTCCGTCATAAAATCCACTTAGATTTCTACTCCATTTGTAATTTATTTCGCCGTTGTTATCCGACGAACTAGTAATTTGCATGTCTTCCCATAAAGGGATAATATAACCACTTGTTAGACAATCTCTCAAAGGCACACAATTTTTCACTGTGCCTACACCAGAAGGATTGTTGTCGATATCTCTATTCATTCTTTTAAACCACTCCGGAATACACTTGTTTGCAGGAACCGGGTGCGGCAAAGAATCAATTATGTCTTTTGGTGCAAAAAATTCTATTTGTTTCATAATTCTTTCCTATATTGTTGCATTAAATCGTCTATGTGCTTTTTAATTCCTAAATATTCTATATTTTGAACAAAGGATCCTAGCCACCAAGTGCCATATTCTAAATTATATCCGTGACATTGAGCAATTTCGTTTTTATAATAAAAATTCAAGTACATTTGTTTAAACTCTGTATCATTACACATTTCTTTCATACATTGTTCTGCAAGAGATCGAGCGTGTTGCCAAAAATCTGTTTTAAACCTTGATCCGGCAAAGTAATGTAAGCAAATAACATTCTGTATTTGGTGAACTTGTGCAAGATACATTTTATTAGCATGTTGAATAGATATGTTATTTTCTACAATGTCGTACACGCTTCGTTGTATAGTATCCATTAGCGCCGTTGATGTTGCTTCTAACGGCTCAAGGAAAAAAGAAGAATTTCCGTTAAATGCTACTCTTTCTAAATAATTTTTTTTACGAAAATAATTTTTAAAAGGAAAGTTTCTTCGTTCAGAACTTGGACAAAGGTTATACTTTTTTTTATACTCTTTTATAAATTCTTGTAAATCTTCTTCTACTTCGTCTCTAGTGTTTATTAAATTATTATAAAGATATCCGATACTACATCTATTTTGCAGAGGTATTCCGAAAATCCAGCCATATGGTCTTGCTATTGTTAAAGTATAATCAAACGTCGGTGAGTCCCAATAACATTGAGCAATATGAACATTATTAACCGGAATATAGTTTGCCTTATGGCACTCGTCCCATTTTTTTGGAGAACCCGAACAATCTACAATATAACTTGCGTCAATGTCTTTATGTGACACAGACATGTCGTAGACATTAACTTTATCTTTTATTTTATCAAAAATATAATTTTGCAACTTAACAGCATTGAAATGCATAGACACAGACGGAGGAGGAAATTCGTGGAAAAAAGATTTATATTTCTCTCCCCAATTTTCTTTAAATATTCCAGTTTTCAAAGTTCCGTCAACCTTTGGTAGATCGATAAAATAGTTAAAACTTATATTTTGTGATAGATTCCTAGGAAAAGTCAGAGGAGCACCTTCGCCTACCGATTGCGGAGGTGTTTGGGGATCGAAATACCAATCAAACTCGCACTCTGGCAGGTGTTTTACGAGATGCGCAATAGATTGTGTACCTGATGTTCCTAATCCAATAACTGCTATTTTTTTTGTCATGTAATCCTCTGTTCTTGTCTTGTCAATAATACGAATGTAAATTTAAAATAGTTTCTAACTTGCCAATGTTAAATTTATTGCTAAGTGTATTTTTTAAACCATAATGTAGAACCTTTGGCCAGGCCGGGTAAGAAACCCATGCGTAGCCGTCGTGCTCATGATTTAGACAAGGTTTAAATTCTTGATTCACTACGCACACGTATGTGTGATATTCAAATTCGCCATCTCTGCTTCTAAATCGTTCCAAGGGTATGGTTTTGGTTATAGACTGTGCGCCAGTCTCTTCCTCGATCTCACGCTCACAGGCCTGCCAAGCAGTTTCACCCGATTCTGCTGTACCACCTGCTAATCCCCATACTCGACTGTGTTTGCTTTGAGTACGATGCAGAAACAGAAATCTACCTGTGTCTACAGCAAAAAACAGTGCGCCTGCGCAAGTCTGTGTCATACAGTTAATTATATTCTCTAACCAAATAAATACTCTATAACTGGAAACACACAATGGCTGAACTATTTGACAGAATCCGAATCATACCCAGAGAAGACAATTTTCTAGATAGAATCACAGGCTCCAGCGGTCAAATCTACACAAACAGAGATACAGGAAGTTTGCGTGTTTATAATGGCAACACTGTGGGCGGAACAGAAGTTGCAAGAGCCGATCTTGGCAATGTCAACTCCGCTGCTTTAGAATCCGCACTGCAAGATCTAGATGTAT
>Ga0209937_1000539_pt1 | contig 11896 bp, 15 predicted proteins | sample SalPon1_B_H2O_MG_FD_185699 | JGI IMG/M metagenome (GOLD analysis project Ga0209937, IMG submission 185699) | Salt pond water microbial communities from South San Francisco under conditions of wetland restoration - Salt Pond MetaG R1_B_H2O_MG... | ecosystem: Environmental > Aquatic > Non-marine... | reverse complement strand
TTCGACACAACTACGTGTCATCTTGTTCATATTCTTTCATCATTTTACGAATATGTTTTTGCTTTCTCAATTCTGAATACATTTTAATAATTTCTCTCGGCCCTTCGTATTTCCACACAACCGGAAAAATTCCATGTACAATACTTTTAATGCCCACTGATATCAATCGTAATCCATATCCACATGCGTGTTTCATATGGTAAGAGTATGTCATATTGCTACTATTTTTTAAATGCTGTTGTATGTGTTTAATCATAATGGTAATCCTAGAATTAGTATTTGAAAACACGTTTAAAGTCTTCCTCAGTTATTTTATTTAACCAATGCCTGTTATGTTCCAAAACGTATTCCATATCATCATACATTGTATTTAATTCTATCTGGCTCAGACTACAAATATAATCAATAATGTCAAAAATCTTTTCTATTCTAGTGACACCATTATAATTGTCATAATCTTCTGACCACCATTTATCAAACGTTTTAAACCCAAGTCTTTTCAAATTATTTAAAAATCCTATTGGACCATTTATTATACATGGAGTTTTAAGTGCAATTGGACGGAATGTTTTTTCAGTAGGAAAAAATGTGTTTCCCTTTGTGTATGTTTCAGAAGCAACTTCAGCGAAAACTCTACAATACTCAGAATTGATGTTCAAAAATTCATCGACTGTTATGGGGTATCGTGAAATTTTATCCGGACCATGCATCGGACATTTTGTTAAAAAATTAACTGCATCCAATCCACATTGAATATTTTTAGTAGCATCAATAATTTTTTCAATCCCAGCTACTTGATGTTTTTTGTTTATATTGTAATGATATGTTTGAAGCGTGTCGTTTTTATAATTTTTATACAGATAACTCGATATCCACAACCTTTCCCAAGATGACCTTCCTACAAAAAAAGCAATTTTTTTAAAGTTACCAGCATTGAACTGTTTTGTATGTACTTCATCTTGAAATTCTATTTCGTTCTGAACAGTAGGCAATGAATGTACTATCGGAAATTTTTTAATTGTAAATGTTCGATGAAATTCAGATTGATTATGAGTTTGAATTTCTATGTTTTCGTGCGGAACATTTAATAGATCGCTAATTTTCTCCAAAAAATTATAAACACCCAAAGATTTTAAACATGGACCCTCGGTGTTAAACTTTATACTCACAGATTTATTATTAATTAACTCTGAAATAATATCTTGAATTGCTACGCTATTTTCCCAAAACGTATGCTCCAAATTAAAATCTATGTTTATGGTCATAGAGATTCATACCAATCCTTTAAATCCGGAAATGTTTCACCGAAATTTTTTTCACGTCTTTCATCATACTGCTCATAAAACTTTTTAAAATCATTCCGAAGTTTTGGTAATTCAAAACTTTCACTGTGTGGTGTCTTCACAATATCAAGATAATCAATTAATCGTTGTAATTGATTGATTTCCATTTCATGTAAAAATTTAGAAGACTTGTTTTCTTCAAGCCACTTTTTAAGTTTTTCGCCTTTAGCCTGCCGTATTTCATCAGGAAGAACAAGAGCACTTTGAAAACTTGGGAATCGTAAAATATTTAACGAGAAATTAATTGCATCTTTACCGTACTGCTTTTTATAATACATCAATAAATCTAAAAATTTATCTAAACTTTCTAAACACAATGCATTAATTGTACACATGCAATGAAGTCCACGCAACCGTTGCCCTTCTATTAAAAATTCAAGATTACTTACCCATTGTTTCCATTCTAACCCATCGCGAATATATTCAGCATGTTCTCCCATTGCTTCGTTAGATGTATATAAATCTAATTCAACGCTTTGTGTGGCATCCAATAGCCGCTCGACTTCTCGTCTTTTAATACCAAGATTGGAATTAATTGCTAAACGAGTTTTACTCTTGCCTCTGTTTTCATTAAACCAGTCAAACAATTTCCATGTGTATCCGGACAATAATGGTTCGCCGCCTGTTATGCGTAATTCTTGTAATGTTCTGTGTAAATCTGATTCCCACCATTGCATAAACGCTTCAGCATATGGATTGGTATCTTTAAATTTAAAAAGTTGTGCAGAATCATGAGTATGTGTAAAGTGATTTCTACCATCAGATTGTAGCCCTTCATACCCACCATTATTTTTTATGTCTTTAACCCATGTGGTAGAGAATGCAGGATTACAATATGAACAAGCAAAGTTACAAGTACGGTCAAAACTTATTTCTAATGTCTTAAGATTTACATCAGTTTCTGAACCTACTAGGTATGCATTATCAAGATCATCGTCATTGTAGATAACAGTTTTATAGACACGGTCACTTATTGCATCTTTACCCATATCTTCAATTTTCCAGCAGTACTCACACCCCGGTGGGCGTTCTCCTGCCATCATCTGTTGGCGATCTTTTTTCTTTTGAGCAGTGTTATGAAGTGCTTTTGGGTTTTTAACGACATCTTCTACAGACACATGATGTGCAGGGGGGTGATGACAACTTGTAGTCATGCCTGATCCTAGCCAAATAGTAGCGTTATACCACTTAGCCGCACACCAACTTTTGCTTTTTGTATCAATGATTCTTTTTCGATACTCTAAATCAGTTTCATTATTCTGTCTTGGCATTCTTATTGTATCCTGCTTTGTCTTTCACAATCATTCCACCATTCCTGCATTTCTGGGAATGTTTCTATAAAATTTGTATTTCTGCGTGCATCATGTTCAGAAAAGAATTTATAAAAGTCAGCCATGTGACGATTCTTTTTGTTTTCTTCTACCATTCTTTCCATCCATGCAATATCTCTATCTAGTCGTTGTATTTCATAATCTTTAAAACCATGAAATCTTGTTTTTTCTGTTTCTATATTGACTTCCATCCATGCTTTAATTTTTTTTAATTTAAATGCATAACTATCCGGAAGCAATTGCAGACTCTGCCACTCAGGCGTGTGTAATACTGGTGTATCAAACCAAACACGCTGGTATGTGTCACTATAAGTTTTTCTTAATTCTAAAATACCTTCAAGCAATTTATCTAAATTTGATACAGACAAATTATTCATTGTAATAATAAATGTTAAAGAATTTCTATAGGGAATATCATTTAAGAATTCATGAACGCGATCCCATAATAAATTAAAATCTAATCCACTGCGGATATATTCAGCCTGATCGCCCCATGTATCAACGCTCACATATTGCATATAATGTTCAATCTTTTCACCTTCACATAGTTCAGTAACATAAGACTTATATTTTTTCCATAATTTGTCTGTGACACTAAAGTTGCTAGTAACGGCCAAATGCAAATCATTTTTATGATTATCCAACACATAATCAAACACGCGATAGGTATTTTTGTCCATTAGTGGCTCACCACCAGTCATTCTAAAATGCTTTAGTTCTGGATATAATTCTGGCCACCATTTCCAAAATGCATCAACATATGGATTTTCTTCACGATTAAGTATTCGCCTACGAGTACCTTTAAAATACTCAGGTGCATTGTGCGGAGTGCTCGTTGGATATGCACCATAATTGTCGATTTCTTCCATCCACGACGTAGAAAACTGCGGACTACAATAACTGCATTTTAAATTACAGGCAGAATTAAAATTAACTTCTACATAACTTGGTGTTGCATTTTCATCCCAATCTGCATTAATAATAGAATCAAAATCTTTTGCTGCCCATGGCTCACCTGAGCGAAAGTGTCTATCACTTAGTTTTCCATTATCTTCCATTGCCCAACAATAATTGCATTCGCTGGGGCGAGTTCCTTCTAGCATCAGCTTGCGTTGCTGTTTTTTATGTTCAGTATTATGAAGTGCTGCTGGGTCTTTTTTGATATCGTTAACATCAATTTTATGCAGAGGTGGATGATAACAACTATTGTTGTGACCTGTGGTCAAATGCAGACTTACCTGCTTCCATTTGGCCAAACACATGCTAGGACTAACAGTATCTAGCTGCTGTTTCATCTGTTCAGCATCTGTTAAGAATTTGCTTTTAAAATTCTTGTTTACTTCATCGCCTTTATTTTGCATTTTTATGCAGCCATTTCAATACATCATCTTTAAGATAATGAGCAAACAATTTGTTTGCTTTTATGCTAGGGTGCTCATGAGAAAACAAATTGTATTCTTCCCAATAACACCATTCTTTAATTTGTTTGTCCCATTCAAACAAAGCAGATTTGCTGGGCTTGACATTGTTATAATCATGCCTCCACCCTATATCACTGGCCCCCCAACCAAACTCAAACCATTGACTGTTACATTGCTGAGCAATCCAGTTCTGCCAACTTGAATGTATAACTGAAAATCCTAATTCCAATGCTAATTTTTCATTGATGTCACTCAGACCGCCAATTAGTGCAATCGGATTTGGTAAGGTGTCTGCTATTTTGTTTAATATGAACGTGTCTAGTTTCTGTCTAATGTCAAAGATTTCTTCACTGGTAATCCAGCCAAATTCTTCGTCGCCAGTAATAGTTCCAAAATCTCTGCCGGGTTCAGTATATACCCAAATGATAGGCAAATTTGGATTTATATTTGCTTGTACTATTTTATCGAGACATGCGAGATTTCCCCGACCGGGAGTGACGATTGTCTGATAATCTAAATTCCAAAAATCTGCCAATCTGATGTCCTGCGGCAATGGTTCTTGATTCGCTACTGCATAGTTTTCTTCAGTAAATCCTTTTAATGCCCAACTGTCACCAGCAAAAATATATGTTGACATAGTACTATAGATACTCCCTAGATAAGAAACTTTCTTTAGTTAACGACATAAAATGATTATAATTGTGATCAAGGACTGGTTTCATTTGTTTATACATCTGTTTCAAATCTTTGATTGTAAGTTTTGCAATTTCATCGATATTTTCTTTAATTAAGTTTACTTGATAATCAGGATCGTCTTCACTATACCCTTCATCCCACCATTGGTCAAAGGTTTCAAATCCTAAAATTTTAAAATTTTTAATAAAATTCTTTGGTCCATGTATCATAAAAGGCGTTTTAGACAAAATAGGTCTCCAAACTTTTTCATCCATATAAAAAGTGTTTCCTGTAAAGTATGTACTAGAAACTATATCAACAAAAATATCATTATATGCATTTTGTATTCCATACATCTTTCTATCTAGTATAGGATAACTTTCCACAGTATCAAATTTTACGGGTGTATTTTGCAAAAATTCAACCGCTCTATTTACACTCTCTGTGCCATAATGGTAAAACCACAAATCTTCTAATCCGATGAATTCTCTATGATAGTCTTCAGTGGGTACACAATGATATGTTTGTAGAGTTTTTTCTTTGTAGAATTTCCACAAATAACTGGCAAGTTCTAATCTTACTCTGCTGCCGTGGCCAATAAAATTACCGAAATATTTTTTTATACTTTTTGTTTGTACTACATTTTTATATTCTTGCTGTAAATCAGCAATATGTTTAAATGGTGCTTGTATTTTAATTTTATATTTGTTGTGCTTTTCAATAAGATTATTCGTTATAATAGATATTCTATCTTTAGGATATTCAGTTTTTTCACAAATTGTATCCAACAATTTGTATAATCCTAAACTGTAAGCACAAGGGCCTTCGCTGTTTAGGATTATAATTATATCTTTGCCATTATGTATTGCATTAGTTACGTCGATTATCACATTATTAATATCCCACATGCGACAATCGTTGTTTTCAATAGTTATAAGACTTTGTTCAGGCACCGACGAATACTTTCCTGTGTTTTAACAAATTTAAATGGGCCTAGCTTTTGTTGCATTTTCTCCACACTAGGAATTCTAATTTTCACATCATGATCATAGTCTTTGTTAGTTTCAAATTGCAAATCTTCAGGGTTATTGCCCATTTCTTCATAAATCATGCGAGCGGCTTGTTTCATTGTAATTGGTTCAACATTACATACGTTGAAAATTTCATTTTTGGCAGCGGGTTTGAAACTAGTGTTTGCTATATTAGTGCTCACGTCATCAATCCAAGTAAAGCACCTAATTTGTTCGCCGTTTCCTATAATGGGTAGCGGATTTAGATTTCTTACAACCAGATTATTTACGAAGTCAGGCAATACATGGCTAAATCCTTGTTCGGTTAAACTTTCTTCATGCGGACTTACAATATTGAATGGCCTCCAAATTGTATATTCCAAACCATATTGCTGTCTAAATGCTTCTATTGTCCTTTCGCATACCAATTTGCTTAGCCCATAGTCTGTTTTTGGCATAGGTGCAACATCAGTCATATTCTCTACTAATGGTACATTGCGGTCTTGTATACAACTATCATATACCATGCTACTACTAGTATAAATTACTCTTTGAATATTGTTTTTAACACACGCTTTTAATACATTATTACAAATTGCAGTATCATCGCCGAGAATATCAGCTCTGTAGTTTAGTAACCCTAACACCCCGTACAATTTAGCTGCACCGTGTATCACTGCATCAGCACCTTTGGTAATCTTTACCAATGACTGATAGTCTAATAAATCTTTTTGATAAAAATTATAATCTACATTAGCAAATGGACTCTTTTCACTATATCTATATAGATTGTCAATACCAATAATCTCATGCCCCAGATCTATTAGTTTTGGTATCAACGATTGCATTAAACTGCCTTCGCTACCAGTGATTACAATTTTCATTTAGTATATCTCTTGTTATCATGTAAAATAGCATCAAACAACTGCACTTCAACGCCTAATTTCTCACTTAAATTTTTCCAAGCAAGCATATCTTTGGGCAAGCAATGTCCCTTGAAACCCCTATAAATGTCACTGCATCTCAAATATGAAGTATTGATATTTTTCCTATTTTGTATTGCCAACAATACATTTTGATAATTAGCATTTACTTTATTACACACTTCATACATTGTATTTGCGAAAACAATTTCCATCGCATTGTGTACATTATTAAAATACTTTATTATTTCGGATTCGATTGGTTCTACTACCACTATTTTATTAGGAATAATACCATGTGATTCCACAATTACATTGGCAATTTCAGAATCAGTTGCTCCAATTACTAAGACATCATGATCATCCAAAAAATCAGTGTAAGCACTTTTCTGTCGTAGAAATTCAGGAACACAGCACAGTTTAAGATTTTTATATTGATTGCTCAGCCGGTCAGTGGTGCCCGGAATCACAGTACTTTTAATTGCAATAACACCAGTATAATTCAATGAATGCAATTGTTCAATGGTTGACTCTACAATACTAGTATCACAATCTCCATCAGGAGTGCTATCAGTGGGAACACATACAAAAATTAATTCGGTGTTTAGTAAAGATTCAATGCTGGTATTTTTGTGATTGATATCATAATAACAAAGATTGTTTCCTATGTTTTGCAATCCTTGAAATACTGCGTCACCTACGGTTCCGCGACCAATAATTCCTATGTCCATTTAACAGATTCCTCTTTAGTGAATTGTTTTAAAAAAGTATTAGTGCTATTGGCTATGTTTAGGATAGACAAGAATTCTGACGCTAATTCATCACTAAAATTGTTTATTTTTCTCATATTACTTTCTTAATAACTTGTTTGCGGGTAGATACATGTATTTTATGATTGACGAGTGACTCTGTGTTTTTTTTACTTGGACACTGGCTACATATTTTGTTTGGTTTACCAAAATTATTAATAAACTGTTGGATGTCTTCAGTGTCACTCGTCCAGTGTATTCCTTCACTTAAATAAGGTTGCCATTGGTCCCAGTTTGGATTTCCATGACGTTCTAGAATATCTTTCAACAGGCCCGCTGTACTGCATTTGTATATTCTGCCATTGTACAGCAAAGGGCAGGTTTGTTGAATACAATTGTCAAATGCCGCTTTAGGATTGCTATCCCATGGCTCCATATTAGAATATTCATTGCGAAATGTTTTTATAAAGTGCTCTGGGCGATTAATTTGAAATCTTACACCGTTATCAGAGACCCATCGGTCGATACCAAATTCATTAATCGGTTGCCAATTGTATCTGTTAAAAATGTCATCTATTGTAGACTCTAATTTAGAATTATTGACATGAACAGTTATTTTGAAAACGGCGTTTCCTATATCTTGTACTGCATCAAACACATCCCAGCGACGATCTAGCAATAATCCATTTGTTGTAAATCGTATTTGACTATCGGGCAACAACTCACGAACACCATATATCCAGTCTTTGCATTCTGGATTTATCAGCGGCTCTCCACCCATAATTCCAAAGTCAGGAATATGAATGACTTTATTCCACTCAGTCAGCCACTCACGCCCCTCTGCCCACGAGAGATATCCCTTATGTGTCAAATCACTGTAATTTGAACATCCTTTGCAAGATAGGTTACATGCCTGTGTTAGCATGGTTTCCACAAAAGGAAGAGTTGGGCGGGAAGACAAAGACATTAAGAGTTTCTTATCGCCTGTTTTTCAGTCACCATAGGCCCAATGTTTTTCCAGTTAGACCGATAATGGTGTTTAAAAAATTTACTCGCGTCTTTGTCAAGAATTGTATTAGGCAAATCCAATTGTTGGGATAATCTTTCTCCCATTTCAGATGCCAATTCCAATGGTTCTAAATTCTTAACTTCAGTTTCCCAATACTCAGACAAATATGAGAAATCTTGAACATTACGATAATCCCAGCCATCTAACATTGTTAAAAATGTACCTTGGCGAGCACCTGCGATTGCCCACTCACCATGTTCAACATCAGTACCAACAGTCTGCCAGATGCTCAAATGGTCTAAATTTCTATGATGAACTCTGTCCTTAAACTCTGAAACACTTGGGCAATATCCAGCATCAAGACACATTTTAACACCTTCACGGAACCCAGCTCGCCATGCGTGAAAGTCTGAACCATTTGGGTACGTGACCGAATAACAATCATGCATTGCCCAATAGCGTGGATCAAAACAAAATTCAACAACCGTTTCATCAGAACCATCTGAATTTTCATGTGTGTTCATATTATATGCAAAGTCTTTGGTCCAGCAACTAATCCCACCGTTGCCATACATTAACCCGTTGATATGATTTCTCGCTCTCCATCTATACACGGCATTTTCTTGTTCTTCAGTTTCAATTTCTAGTTGAAGATTAAAAAAGTCTGGGTCTGGCAGGTTATCACCGTCAATTAAAACAAATCTATCCGTATCACTGGCGTCAGCAGCAGCTTTGTGTGCTGCATCAGAGCCTTTTACACCATCAACACGCACTGCCCATGGCACCATATTTTTTATCTTAACCCAAAATTCTTCTTTTTTGGGTTCGTCATATGTTAAAACTATGCAATCTAAATCAGCAATATCAACGATATTCATATGTTTTTAATTTCCAGTATTGTCCTGTATCTGTATTATCAATTATAGATACATCGTTTTTGTGACAGCAGACTCCTTCTGTATCACTTTTTATTAGTTTTGTTGAGTCTAATGAGCTTCGTTGTAAAATCTTTCCATCCTTGACTTTTATATTATTATAATCAGCCCGAGAATATGTCTCATGGTCTATTACAATGTAATTACCATCTTCATGTTCAGTACTATAAAATAACGGCAGACCATTTTCATCATAATACAACCTAAATTCTATTTTTGATGGCGGGACATTTTTACTATTGAAAGATTCAAGCCCTTGCCAAAAGTTGGTCATAGTGTTCCTCTAATTTATGAGCAAATTCTTTTTCATGATAATGAACTGGGTGTTGTTGTGCGATTGTGTTAATACGCAACTGACCAGCATCTAATTCCCACACAAAATGTTTAGTCCATTCTTCACCTGAAAAGTCGTTATGCTTTCCCTTCATATGAACAAAGTTGGGATAATCCATACTTGGTAGAGTTACGTTCTTTTCTCCAACCATGACACTTGCAATCGCATACACAACGTCTGTATCTGGAACTATTTCGGCATCAACACCAGACAACAACTTATAATATTGTTCCCAGTTTTCAAAAATATTTCTAACTTGCATGAAAAACTGCTTTGAAAACTCATTTAACCGCCAATAGGTAATACCATTATAAACGTCCGGCAAATTGTTATAATCAAAAATACGACGATAGAATCTTTCTTGTGATTTCTCACCATAAAAATTACGACAGCCTGTAGCAATTAAAACATCTTTATGTCGCATTCCAGTCCACCAGTGATCTATTGATCCTGTTAATATTATATCAGATTCTAACTTAATTGTCTCGTGAAAAGGACTACAAAAAAATATTTGCCAATCATTTGCAAACGGATTGTTTTCATCTATTGCATAACGATAATTCTTGACATAATCAAATAATTCATTGTTTTCTATAACTTCATAATTTGTTAGCAAACATATCTTTGAATCTGGTTGCCAAAATCTAATGCTTTTAGCCAACGCTCTAGCACATGCAAGATAATCAATGTGGTCATTTTTCAGTGCAGTAATTAAATATCCTTTTTCATCAAATGGCTTCAATGATATTCTCCAAACTTAGTTTGCTCATTACGTGTATGTCCTGATTCTTGAATGTATTTCTGTAAGTCTTCTGACCACGCTGATCGGATTTATTATAAGTTGCTTCATAGCAGTCTGTTTTTATTTTTTTGACCTCATGCTCAGGATGAATATTAATCATTGACCAAGGAATAGTATTCATATCACTAATAATGTGCCCTGATACAATAGAAAGAGCGATGCTTAGTGCATAATCATTCCTATATGGTTGTTTAGAAAATCCAAATAAATTTGCATAATGTTCAAAATTGTTTTCAATCATATGAATCAACTCAAATATTGTTTTACTAAATTCGGTTTTTCTAAACATTACAACAGTTGCCCAATACATTGGCATACCGACACTACCAAATGTTGCATTTTTTCCTTTTGTTCCCGATATTTCAACAACCGAATCATGACATAAGAAATCTTCATTACTGCTCAATATTGTTTTTAACTGATTGCTTGCTACAATGTAATCCACATCTAGCAATAGAGTCTGTTCATAGGGGGTAAGATTATAAGCATCATGCCTTCCTGCATTACGCCAATCAACTGTAGATTTGTAATCATCAAAATATCTCTTTGATACTAACTTGTTATTGTCAACAATAATTGTATCAAACGCATCAGATTTGTATTCTGTATCAGTGATAACTGTAGTTGGGATATTGAGCCAGCGTTTTATATTACGAGCAGAAAATTCTGCTATTTTTAAATAGTCTGTTTTATCTGTATTAAAAGCAAAAAGTAATGCACCAGTTTTTGTGGTCATCGTTCTTTGCTATTATTTTGAAATTCAACCAACCAAGCATTCATCTGTTCTTGCCAGTGAGTTTTAGCAAGGTCGAGTAATTCTTGTGTATTAACTTTGACGGGGTTTTGGTAAAGATCTTCTATAACAACAAATTCATCACTAAGCATGCATTGAAGTATATTGATTAGTTCTGGGCTTGCTGCCCACATTCCACCATTATAAGCAAATTTTAATTTAGCTTGATATTTTTCACGCAGTATTTGTTGATTACGTACATGGTCGAACCTAGCTTTTGCATTTTTATAGACAATATCTGAATTCATGCATTTAGTTAGTAGTTAGAAACAGTCTTACATAAAAAACACCCAACAGTATTAGTGTCGGGTGCTTAGTTGGTCTTGAGTTATCGACTATTATGAAGTTATATAGCTAATTGAACCACTAATTGACGGTGTTCCCCAAGTATTTGAAATAAAAGTTGTTGATGGTGGGCGAACTACTGTAGTAGAGCCTGTCGTGCCTTGAACTTGGTCAAGCAACTCAGGGTTTGGATCAGTTTCAAAAGTTGGTGCCGGTTCATCAGCAGCATCATCACGGAATGTCATCGTAAATGTTAATTCCGTGGATGCAGAATTAAGAGAAACAC
>Ga0209937_1000538_pt1 | contig 11923 bp, 10 predicted proteins | sample SalPon1_B_H2O_MG_FD_185699 | JGI IMG/M metagenome (GOLD analysis project Ga0209937, IMG submission 185699) | Salt pond water microbial communities from South San Francisco under conditions of wetland restoration - Salt Pond MetaG R1_B_H2O_MG... | ecosystem: Environmental > Aquatic > Non-marine... | reverse complement strand
ATCACTAAGCCCCCCAGTGCTGAACTGAGACCAGATCAACATGATCAGCAATCCTTGCCTGACTATGACGTATTGGATGCCATGTTGAAAATACTGATTGAAGGCCATGGATCGGTGGATGACCTGGTTACAGCAGGTTATCCCGCGGATTTATCCAAGGATGTTGCCAGAAAGCTAAAAAACAGCGAGTGGAAAAGGTCTCAGGGCGCGATTGGTCCAAGAATTACCAAGGTTAGCTTTGGCAGAGGTCGCAGACTGCCGATTGTGAATGGATACCTATGAAAACTAGAACCGAAACAATCAAGTCACTGAAAAACAAAAGGCCAATCAGCTGTTTGACCAGCTACGACGCACTCACAGCAAAGATTTTTGACGAATCGGGCATTGATTTGATCCTGGTTGGGGACTCGGCATCCAACACGGTGTTGGGCAAAAACAGCACGCTCCCTGCAACCCTGGAGGAGATGATCATCTTTGGCACTGCGGTTGCCTCAAGTGTTCAAAGCTCACTCGTTGTTATCGACATGCCGTATGGAAGTTATGAATTATCCCCTGAACAAGCCCTGGAAAATTCCATTCGAGTGATGAAAGAAACCGGTGCGGATGCAGTGAAGCTCGAGGGTGGCGAAAACAGAGTGGAAGCAATCAAGCTTTTGATTGAAAATGGCATCCCAGTAATGGGTCACCTTGGCTTCACTCCTCAGTCAGTAAATCAAATGGGGGGCTTCAAAGTTCAAGGTCGAGGAGAACAGGCCGAGCAGATTCAACAACAGGCTCTTATGCTGCAACGAGCAGGAGTTTTCTCAATTGTTTTGGAAATGGTTCCTACAGATCTAGCGAAACTAATAAGTCAAGAACTAGTCATTCCAACGATTGGAATAGGAGCTGGAAACGAAACGGATGGTCAAATTTTGGTTTGGCAGGACTTTGCCGGATTGAGTGAAAAAACGCCTAAGTTTGTCAAACAATACGCCCAGCTGAGAAGCTCTCTGACAGAAGCCACAGAGCAATACATCAAAGAGGTTCAGTCGCGTGAATTTCCATCTTCATCAAACTCATTTGACTGATCTTCTTCCAAGATTTTCTTACCCTTTTCAGCTACAGACCGCTCGGCGTTGAGTGCTTCCTGCTTGGTTTCGAATGGGCCTATCCGATAGACCGAGAGTGACCTTCTTCCGAACTCAACTTCCTTAGTTTTGGTATTGAACCAGTATTTTTTGGCCATGTGAGCAGTCTAACCAGAGAGATAGGTCCTAAGCTGGAGGTCATGCCTCGCTCAGCCCAAGGTTTCCTCATGCCGGGAAAAATATCCCCTCGGCTCAGCGTTCCCGAACACATTGAAAAACCAGAGTATGTTGGCAAGAAAGCCCCCTCCACGAACAACCTTGGGGATAAATACTCCCCCGAAGAAATTAAGAAAATCAGAGAAGCTTCGAAGCTTGCCGCAGAGGCGCTGGAGCTAGTCTGCGACGCCATTGAACCAGGAGTTACCACGGACCAATTAGACAAAATTGGGCATGACTTCTTGGTCAAAAACAATGCCTATCCTTCCACTCTTGGCTACAGAGGTTTCCCCAAATCCCTCTGCACGTCGTTGAATGAGACTATCTGTCACGGAATTCCCGATGACACCATCATTGAAAGCGGAGACATCGTCAACATCGACATCACGGCTTACCTCGATGGATTCCACGGTGACAACAACAAAACTGTGATTGTCGGCGACGTTGACCCAGCTGTTGTAGATCTGGTCAACCGAACCGAGGAAGCTCTTAATCGAGGCATAAAGGCTGCGATGCCGGGCCGAGAAGTTAACATCATTGGGCGCGCGATAGAAAGCTATGCCAAGCGATTTGGTTACGGTGTTGTCAAAGAATTTACTGGTCACGGAGTTGGTCGCGCTTTTCACACAGGTTTGATAATCCCCCACTATGACTCCAAGCAATATCGAGACGTGATTGAACCAGGGATGGTTTTCACAATTGAACCGATGCTTACTCTCGGTGAAGCTGATTGGGATATGTGGGAGGACGATTGGACAGTTACCACCCAGGATAAAAGCTTCAGCGCTCAGTTTGAACACACCATTTTGATAACTGAAACAGGACCTGAGATATTGACCAGGGTCGGTAATGACTAGAGCAATTGGAATCGATATTGGCGGCACCGGCATAAAAGGGGCGGTGGTTGAAACAGAAACCGGTGAGCTACTCACAGAAAGAATCAAGCTAGACACCCCCAGGGGTGGGAAGCCAGATGAAATTGCAGTGGTGGTAAAAGAGATTTATCAACAATTGGACGAAACTGCACCGGTGGGAGTCTGCGTTCCATCGGTTGTCAAAAACGGGATTACCAAATCAGCCGCCAATATTTCAGATGAATGGATTGATTTCAAAGCACAGCAAAAATTTGAAAAAGACCTGGGTCAAAAAGTAATCGTAATCAACGATGCCGATGCGGCAGGGCTTGCGGAAATGCGTTTTGGAGCTGGTCGAGGCAAAGACGGCTTGGTGATTATGACAACCCTTGGAACCGGCATCGGGAGTGCGATGTTTATCAATGGTCAGTTAGTTCCCAACAGCGAATTGGGGCACGTTGAAATTGGTGGCAAAGACTATGAAAAAGTTGCCTCCTATAGAGCCAAGGAGAGATATCAACTTTCCTTTGACCGCTGGGCAAAAAGATTGCAGCGCTATTACGAGCATCTGGAACAGCTTTTCACGCCGGATTTATTCATAGTGGGAGGAGGGATTAGCAAGTCTCACGAATTATTTCTTCCCAAAATACAAATCGAAACCGAGCTAGTTCCTGCAGAGTTTAGAAATAACTCGGGCATCATCGGTGCTGCCGAGCAGGCATTCGAAAAGCAATAAAAGAGGCTGGCCGATACGCCGGGTTCTGTCCCTTTCGGTGACGGCCATCTATCTCGGAGTTTCGTTGCCGAAACTCTCTAGCGGTCCACCCGAAGACTCGAGCGAGCAGCTCTCAAACGCCTTCTGCATGACCTTGCTCCCAGTGAGGTTTACCTAGCTAAGCGAATCACTTCGCCTACTGGTGGTCTCTTACACCACCGTTTCACCCTTACCCTTTCGGGCGGTTTACTTTCTGTTGCACTTGCTCGCGGGTTACCCCGGGTGGGCGTTACCCACCACCGTGCCCTGTGGAGCCCGGACGTTCCTCGACAATGTCGCGACCGTCTGGCCAGCCTCTTTCGAATAGAAAGCCTAATTGATTGGCAGGTGGGCGCAAGCGTTGAGAGAAATCAACTCATATTGCTCAAACCCCCAAAGACGGAATGCGCTCACGCTGGCTGGAGCAAAACTGGTTGACCAGAGGTAGCTTGGGTCTGCACCAATTATTGAATGCGTCATGGCCCTGGTGGGCATCATGTGCGAAACAACAATGACTGTCCGGTTCGCATATTGCTCTCTGAGCTCGTCAATAAATGGGGAAACCCGGCGCAGTAGATCGTTTACGCTTTCCCCTCCTGGGGGCTGAAAATCTAAAGAACCCTGCCAGGAATCCAAAAGTTGCTGATCTTTACTAAACAGCTCCTCATTGGTCAATCCATTCCACTCACCGAAGTAAACCTCTCGGATGCGTGGTTCTATTTTCAGCTCAACACCTAATCGATTGGCGATTGCTGTTGCGGTTTGCCGAGTGCGAAGCATGTCGCTTGAGATAACTATTGGGTTTGCCAAAGATAGCTTCCAAGCAGCGGGAGCTTTAGAAATAAATTCAGCGGTGGCTTCTGCCTCCATGAAACCAAGCTCACTCAGTTCCGGGTCTGCGCCATCACCCCCTGCTACCAAGCCTTTTTCTGTGTGGGCACTGTGCCCGTGACGTACGAAAATCACTTCAGTCCCAGAGGAGCTGACTCGGGGGGCCCTGATGCTGCTGGGCTGATTTGGAACTGGCCTTGTTGCGGGTGCATCCAAAGCTTGATTCGCCAACTCATCAGCTCTGGTGTTTTGCTCCCTTGGAATCCATTCGAATCTAACCCTGAGACCCGTCGCTAAGGCATTTGCCTCAGAAACCAAAGGCATCAGATCTCGGGACTTAACCTTCCAGCGACCAGAAAGTTGCTCAACGACCAACTTGCTGTCCAGTTGAACCAGATATTCGGCACTTGGGTCGTGGTTTCGCGCCAACCGCAGTCCAGCTATCACTCCTGAATATTCTGCGAAATTATTAGTGGCCTGACCAAGATACTCACTGACCGAAGCAACTTCGCTATCCCCGTCAAATAAAACTGCTCCAAAACTAGCTTCACCGGGATTGCCGCGGCTTGCTCCATCAGCTTTGATTATGTAGCTCATCTGATCAATATCGCCTGACACTCAGGGCAGTGTACGAGGTCGTCCATGTCGGTTGACCTAATCGCACTTAGATCGGTGGCAGTTAGGTTCAGGTGACATGCGGTGCAAGCACCCTCTCTTAACAGTCCCACAGGCACTCCCCTGGTTGCCTTACGTTGATAGTCCTCGGAAGTTTCCTCGCTCAACGTTTCCAAGAGTTGATTGCGCCTGGCAATAAACTCATTGAGCTGATTGGTCACATCCATTAATTCTTGGTCATGGGTTTTCTCAACGACCTCTAATTGGTCTCTCAGATCATGCTTCTGGGCCGCCAACTGTCCAATAACGGCGGTGAGCGATTCTTGTTGCTCCATTTTTTCCAATAAATCTGTTTCTAGCTCGCCCTTGCGTTTATTCAGCGTCTCAACTTCATGCTGCAGTCCAGTTATCTCCTGAGAGTTGGTGGACTGTTGCATAAGGCCTTGATCTCTTAGCATTCTTGCTTCGACCAATTCAAGATCTTCGCTAATGCGACTAACTTCCAATTGCAAGTCTTCTTGTTCAGCCCTGGACTCAGTCAGCTTTTCAGAAACTTCTAAAAACTCAGCATTCGCCTGCTCTGCCGGATCCGATGATTGAAGCTTTGATTTGCTGGCCGTGAGTTTTTGAATCTGCATTTCAAGATCAGCTAATTCGACTAGAGCTTCTCTCTCTGCCTCAGTTACCTTCATTTTAGATTTCCATCCCAAGGGTCTGTGTTCACTGAGCTAATTATGGCCTCTAAGCCAAGGCCACGGATTTCCTCGGCTGCAACCTCTAGCCAAACAGATTCTGCTGCAAAGTGAGAAATCTCCACCAAAGACTGAGATCTGATGGTTGCCTGCTGTTTGAAATCTAATGCGGGGTGGTGCTTTACATCACTGGTTATGAAGACATCTGCATCAACAGAATCCGCAAAGCCCATTCCAGAACCTGCCACCAATGCCACTTTTTCAATGCTCTGGTCTTGATTACCTATGTAAGAAATGCCCCTGTTAGTTTTTGGCAACACAGAACCGAGGTGCTCAACCAAAGCCGAGAGTGTTGTTTTATCTATTTCGCCAACTCGTCCATGGCCGGTTTCCATTCCATTCAGCGCAGTCAAGTTTTTGAGCCCAATGGCCTTTGCTAACGCTTCACTCACACCATTTTTCACAACATCAGCATTGGTGTGAGCGGCAAACAGGGAAACATCATTTCTAATCGCAAGCGCAAGAAGTTTTCCTTTATAAAGATCTTCACGAATTGTTTCAATCCCACCCAACAACAATGGATGGTGAGTCACTACCAGTGAACACTTTTCGGCAATTGCCTGCTCTAAAACTTCAAAAGTGATATCAACGCTGAGTAAAACGCGATGGTGGATTTGATCTAAATCTCCGGTAATCAGCCCGGGGTTATCCCAGGTCTCAGCTAGCTCAGCGGGCCAGCGAGATTCTGCCCAGAGTAAAAACTCAGCTGTCCTCATGGCTCACTTTTCGGGTCCCGAAAACAGAAACCCCCGCGAATACTGCACCCACCAGTAATGCGGCCAGTGGCCCAAGTCCCCACCCCGAAAGGTCTGCGTAGCCATCAAACCCGAGATCTAGCAGATCCAGAGGGTTTTCAATCAGCCATCCAGCACTGACGGCAACCACAAATCCAACAATCACAACAATGGGGTTTGCCCTGTCTGATTTCACAAATCTAACCACCAATGAACTCGATGCCAGGCCAGCAATGGCAACTGCGCCGATTATGAAAAGAGCGTTCACCCAATCGTTTAGCAGATACTCCGAGAGAACCAAGGCCGCAAGTAAAACAATAAAACTTGAAACTTTGAACCAGATGTTTTGGAAATTAACCAGACCAGCAATTAGAACTACCAAAGCTAGGCCGATTGCAATTAATCCACCAAGTTGAATCCATTGTTCTGCTTGCGAGAATTGAAAGCCAGATAGTGAAAATACTGCGGCAAATATTGACGGTAGCGCCACCAGCAAAAACGCATGCAGGGTCGAAACCCTTTTGCGACGGCTATTGAACTCGCCCGCTGCCCAAGCTGGTCTCTCGTGATTTGAGGCGAAACTCGGTTGAGCCAAAAGGTGCATAGTTATGATTACCAACAAAGAGACAACAGCACCTGCAGTGAGTTTTTCGTAATCAAAGTCACCAATGTTTGTTTCAGACGCTTCGATTCCACTGAATATTAGACCCAAAGAAGCCAAAGCCAAGAAAACGAATATTCTCATCAGGGGAAATCGAAGCATTGGTTGCCAGCTCAGAATTACAGCAAATAAAGCTGCAAATAAAGCAAGCAAGCTGATCTCGTCTAATTCATAGTCAACGATCAATGCAGGTTCCACCTCAAGGGCTGAAAACAGACCAAAATCACGAGACAAGTTACTAAACGCTATGAATACAAGTCCGATAGCGACAACAATCAGATATTTCCAGTAACTTCCAAGCCATGAGAGTTTTCCACTTACCGAATCACTGAAGCTTGAAGTTTGGAAGCTCTGAGCGGCCACTAGCGCTGTGGCAACTGCGCCACCAATCAGAAAGCCAAATGAGGCAAACTCGCTAGAGCCTAAAAGCGACTCGTGGGCAATGAGCAGCAATCCGAATATGGCCAACGCTGAGGAAACGCCGAATACAAATTTGGAAGATAGCTTCTGGCGAATCTTAGAGGGCTGAGTCGAGACAGCGTGGTCCAGCGCCTGGTCCAGCGAATCGGCTACGGAAACAAATTTGACCTCGGCCACAACAGTTTCGCTCTGATAGCTAACTTCAACATGCTGGTCTGTCTCGGTAATGTCGAGGCTTTCTTCTGTGACCTCAACAATTACCTCTTCAGGTTCTGAATCAGCGTCAACCCCATCTGTGCCTTGTTCGGCTTCGATCTCAGCCTCAGAATGCTCGGTTAGTTTTGCCTGGGTCTCTTCCTCGGCGGATTCTTCAGCTTGGGGCTCGGTTTCGTGAGATTTCCGCTCATCCTGAGCCTCAGGCTCCACCTCGGCAATTTCATCGGTTTGAGATTGAGCCTCAGTCTCGTTCACTGGCTCTGGTTCAGGTTCTGGCTCCGGTTCGGGCTCTATCAGGGTTTCACCGGTGGCGGCCTCAACCGCTCTCAGGGCTTCAACTGACCCATCCTCAATCATGGCGTTTCGCCATTCTTGAAAATTAGTGTCGTCGGACGCTCTGAGAGCCTCCTGCTCTTGCAGGATTTTCATCGCGTTTTCAATGCCGTCTTCGTCGGCACTCATACCCGATATGAGCTCGCTGAGCTCCATTTCATCCATGGCCTTCTTGGCCGGGGGTTCAAAGGAGTAGCTGGTCATACTCGCTCTCTTAATAATGCGTGGGCCCTACCGGGCTCGAACCGATGACATCCACGGTGTAAACGTGGCGCTCTACCAACTGAGCTAAAGGCCCACCGCAGATACTAGCAATAAAAGTTCTACTGGGAAACCAGTTCCAGTGCTTTTTTGTAATCACCGAGCGGGCGCATGTCTCCAGGACTGGTCACAAACTTTGCAACAATCACCCCGTTTTCATCAATAACGAAGGTCGCTCTGGTGCCGTGCCCCTTTTCTTCTAGCCACGCATCGTAGAGTTTTGTAATTTCTCCGTGAGGCTTGAAATCCGCCAAAAGATCAAATTGGTAGCCTTTCTCCTCAACAAAAGCGGCCTGGGTAAATTTGCTATCAACGCTGATGCCCAAAAGTTGTGCATTTGAATCTTCAAAAATTTGGAACTCGTCTCTCAGTTCGCATAGCTCGTCGGTGCAGGTTGGGGAAAAACTAAGAGGGTAAAAAGCTAAAACAACAGGCTTGCCTCGAAGACTTTTTAGTTCAATTTCCTCACCGTGCTGGTTTGGTAGCACGAAATTTGGGGCTACATCGCCTATTTCTATTGACATTAACATTCCTTTCGGGCCAAGTGGCAGTGTCTACCAAGTTACAGGTAGTCTTTGTTCAAACCTAACTCCACAAGAGATTGAAAGCCGAGGGGCTATGACGTTCAACAACCAGGACGCCTTTGCTGTTCCCAGTCCTGACACGGACCCCAACGAGACTTCAGAGTGGCTGCAGTCACTCGAAGCGCTCAGTGAACATAAGGGCCGAGGCCGTGCCAGAGAAATCATGCAACACCTGCTTAGACGTTCGCATGAATTGCAACTAAACGTTCCACTGGTGCCGACCACCGATTACATCAACACCATTTCGCCTGAGGATGAACCTGAATTCCCAGGTAATGAGCAGATAGAGAGAACCTATCGTGCATGGATGCGTTGGAACTCGGCGGTGCTGGTTCACCGAGCGCAGAGACCAGACATTGCTGTTGGTGGTCACATTTCAACATTTGCCTCATCAGCATCTCTCTATGAAGTTGGCTTCAACCACTTTTTCAGAGGTCAAGACCACCCATCAGGTGGTGACAACATTTTTGTTCAAGGGCATGCATCCCCTGGACCTTACGCCAGAGCATTTCTTGAAGGTCGCCTATCGGCAGACCGCCTGGATGGCTTCAGGCAAGAGAAATCACACATTCACGGAGGCCTTCCCTCTTACCCTCACCCAAGATTGTTGCCGGATTTCTGGCAATTCCCAACGGTGTCAATGGGTATTGGACCAATCAACGCGATTTACCAAGCACAGTTCAACAAGTATTTAGAAAACCGCGGATTCAAAGACCCCTCCGACCAGCAGGTTTGGGCATTCTTGGGCGATGGCGAGATGGATGAAGTTGAATCCAGAGGTGCGTTGCAGATTGCCGCAAATGAAGGTTTGGACAACCTGAACTTTGTCGTCAACGCCAACCTGCAAAGACTGGATGGTCCAGTTCGAGGTAACGGAAAGATTATTCAGGAGCTAGAAAGCTTCTTCCGCGGAGCGGGGTGGAATGTAATCAAGGTGATTTGGGGGCGCGAGTGGGACAGCCTGCTTGAAAAAGACCACGATGGAGCACTAGTTGATTTGATGAACAAAACTCCCGATGGTGATTACCAGACCTACAAGGCTGAGAGTGGAGGATTCATCAGGGAAAACTTCTTTGGCCGCGATCACCGAACACGTGCTTTGGTTGAGAGTCTGACTGATGACCAAATCTGGGGCCTGAAGCGTGGAGGACACGACTATAAAAAGATCTACGCCGCCTATAAGGCAGCGACCGAACACACCGGTCAGCCAACCGTAATCATTGTGAAAACAGTTAAGGGTTATGGCCTAGGTAAGAGCTTTGAGGCTAGAAACGCAACTCACCAGATGAAAAAGCTCACGCTTGAAAATCTAAAAGACTTCCGTGATGAGATGCGCATTCCAATTTCAGATGCTGAGCTGGAAAAAGACCCCTATCTGCCTCCTTACTACAACCCGGGTGAGGAATCAGAAGAGATTCAATACATGCTCGAGCGCAGGAAGCAGCTTGGCGGGTTCCTGCCAGAGCGACGCAGCAAATACGTTCAGCTGGATCTCCCTGATGACAAGGCTTATGCCACTCCCAAGAAAGGAAGTGGGAACCAAGAAGTTGCGACCACAATGGCATTCGTACGAATGCTGAAAGACTTGCTGAAATCTGAGGGCATTGGACAAAGATTGGTACCAATCATTCCTGACGAGGCAAGAACTTTTGGTATGGATGCTTTCTTCCCAACGGCCAAGATCTACAACCCGTTTGGCCAGAAGTATTTGTCTGTTGACCGTGAATTGCTTCTCAGCTACAAAGAATCAGAAACGGGTCAGATTCTGCACCCCGGAATTAATGAAGCTGGCTCGGTTGCAGCTTTCACGGCGGTGGGAACCAGCTATTCAACCCACGGTCAGCCGATGATCCCGATTTATGTGTTCTATTCGATGTTCGGCTTCCAAAGAACTGCAGATGCTCTTTGGGCAGCCGGTGACCAAATGACCAGAGGTTTCCTAATCGGAGCAACTGCTGGACGCACCACCCTAACTGGAGAAGGACTCCAGCATGCTGATGGTCACTCACTTGTCTTGGCTAGCACAAACCCTGCGGTTGTGGCATACGACCCTGCTTACGGTTACGAGATTTCACACATCGTGAAAAGCGGAATCGAGCGGATGTATGGCGAGAAACACGCCGATCCAAACGTCATGTATTACCTGACCGTTTACAACGAGCCCATGTTGCAGCCCGCTGAGCCAGAGGATGTCGATGTTGAAGGCATCATCCGCGGAATCCACAAGGTAAAAGAAGGCACTCAGGGAGCAATCAAGGCGCAGGTGCTCGCCAGTGGAGTAGCACTCCCCTGGGCAATGGAGGCCCAAGAAATCCTGGCGGCAGTTGGTGTGTCGGCAGATGTTTGGTCAGTGACAAGTTGGGGTGAGTTGAGAAAAGACGGCCTAGATGCAGACGAGCACAACTTCCTAAACCCAGAATCCACCCCGAAAACCGCCTACATCAGTCAAAAACTGGCCTCCAGTGAGGGTCCAATTCTTGGAGTGAGCGATTTCATGCATGCTGTTCCTGACATGATCAGAAACTGGGTGCCTCGAGATTATGCGACTCTCGGTGCCGAAGGTTTCGGATTTAGTGACACCAGGCCTGCCGCCAGAAGGTTTTTCAAAATCGATGGTCCATCAATTGCAGTCAGAGTGCTGCAACAGCTTGCGGAGCAGGGAAAGATTGATGCATCCGTTGCGAATGAGGTCATGAAGGACTACAAATTGGATGATGTCAGAGCCGGAACCAGTGGAAGTGCTGGTGGAGACGCCTAAGCAAAATTTCAACCAGGAGGCGCTAGCCGCCTCCATTGAAAAACGCCTGGTGGAACAGCTGGATTGGTTTTCAGAGATGCCGAAAACCAGACAGCTATCAGTTCTGAACGTGGTCAGCAATGGTTTGACCTATTTCAATCAGCTTCTTCAAGGAGCAAATGACTCAACCCTGCTTGCATCGCAGGCATTTGAGGCAGCACCAAGGGAACTGCTTCGTTCAGTTTCTCTGCAAGAAACCTTGCAGGTGACAAGAGTCATTGCCCATGCTCTGGAGGATGCGCTGGGGGAATCCAAGCAGCAGCTGATAGATGCCTTTGCCAAAGAAACAAGTTTTGCAGCAGCTGATATTTATGGCAGGGCCAGCAGGTCAAGGTCAATTTGGGATGACCGATTAGAGGCTTTGATCATCGATGCGGTTATCAGTGGCGAAAGTGACGCTGAGGTCGCGAGCCGAGCCAGCGCCCTTGGTTGGAGAGGTCAGGGGGCGATTGCCGTGATGGTCGCGCTGGTAAGCGGTGAGATCGATTTCGATCAATATCGGAAGACCGCTCGATTGAAATCAGCAGATGTTTTGATTGGAAATCAGGGTAATAATCTGATTCTCATCTGTGGCTTTCGCGACCCAGAACAAGCTACTGGGGAAAACCTTTTTGAACTGGCGGGTGAATTCGCGACCATCGCCAAACCGGGGCCCGTTGTCATGGGTCCAAGGGTGGAAAGCATCAACCTTGCAAGAAGGAGTGCCCGCGCAGCCTTCGGTGCAATGAAGATCGTTCGGCAACACAGATTGAGTCGCAAAGCAGTAAGAAGCAGAGAGTATTTAGCCGAAAGGGCAGTGCTCGGTGAGGCAGAGGCGCAACGAGCATT
>Ga0209937_1000537_pt1 | contig 11967 bp, 14 predicted proteins | sample SalPon1_B_H2O_MG_FD_185699 | JGI IMG/M metagenome (GOLD analysis project Ga0209937, IMG submission 185699) | Salt pond water microbial communities from South San Francisco under conditions of wetland restoration - Salt Pond MetaG R1_B_H2O_MG... | ecosystem: Environmental > Aquatic > Non-marine... | reverse complement strand
GGCGAGTACGCCCACGAAGTGTATCGAACGCTCGGAGACCTCCGTGAGGTGGGCGTCGACGTCGTCACGTTCGGCCAGTACCTCCAGCCGTCTCGGTCACACCTCGACGTCTTCGAGTACGTTCACCCGGACGCCTTCGAGACGTGGCGTGAGGTAGCCGAGACCGAGTTCGACTTCCTCTACTGTGCGTCGGGCCCGATGGTTCGATCGTCGTACCGCGCCGGTGAGCTGTTCGTCGATGCCGTGCTCCGTGAAGGGCGGTCGCCGGCGGAGGCGAGACAACAGGCGCGAGCTGCCGGCGGCGACTGATCCGGTTATTCGGTCGGACCAACCGCGGGCTGGCTCGATGTCCTCGCTGCAGGCGTCAGTACCCCTGTGCAGTGCCGTCTTTTCGTGGCTCGGTCGCCGCCGATAGCACGCCATCGCGGTTGCGCGCTATCTGTGCGCCGCCGAACATCACCGGTGAGAGTGTCTTCACGTCGTGGCCCTTCCGCACTAGCTTTGCGGCGACGTCGTTATCGAAGTGTGCTTCGAGTGCCAGCTCGCCGCTCTCGCGGTATCGCCACCGTGGCTCGTCGAGCGCGCGCTGGAGCGGCATCTCGTAGTCGACGAGGTTCGCGATCACCTGTACGTGTCCTTGCGGCTGCATGTATCCGCCCATCACACCGAAGGCGGCCCAGTCGTCGGGCTCAAACTGGACGATCCCAGGGATGAGCGTGTGGAACGGCCGCTTACCGGGTTCGAGGCTATTGGGGTGGTCGGGATCCAACGAGAACGAGGAGCCGCGGTTCTGCAGCGCGATACCGGTCTCTCCGGCGACGAGCCCGGAGCCGAAGCCGGCGAATCGCGAGTTGATGTACGAGACCACGTTTCCGGCCTCGTCGGCGACGGTGAGAAGCACCGTGTCTGCGTCCTCGGCGTTCGCGTTCGGGACGCCGAACGTGACGTCGTGGTTCGCGGTCTCCCCGACGGTCGCAGCCCGACGCGTGGCCCACTCCGTCGACGCGAGCGGCGGGTGGTCCTCGAACGCTGGGTCGGTGATGTATCGATGTCCGTCGTGAAACGCCAGCTTCAGTGCCTCCGAAAAGTAGTGAACTCGCTCGGCCGTGCCGTAGTCGTACTCGCCTGCTCCGAGTTCGTCGGCGATGTTGAGCGCTTCCAGCGCGATGAGCCCCTGGTTGTTTGGCGGGAGCTCGTACACCGTCGCGTCGTTGTACGTCGTCGAGACGGGCTCCGGCCACTCGACCTCGAAGTCAGCGAGATCCTCGACAGTCAAGAAGCCGCCGTGTGACTGGACCTCCGCGGCGATCGCCGCCCCGATTTCGCCCTCGTAGACGACGTCTGCGCCCTCCTCGGCTATCCGCTGCATCGACCGACCGAGCTTCGGAAGGGTCACCTGCTGGCCGACCGATGGCGACTCCCCGTCGAAGAGGAACGCCTCGCGAGCGTTCGGGTCAGTGAACAGCTCTTCAGCACTTTCCCAATAGGAGGCGATCACTTCCGAAACGGGGTAGCCGTCGATCGCGTACCGGATCGCGGGTTCGAGCACGTCGGCGAGAGAGAGGCGGCCAAGCTCCGTTATCGTCGCCTCCCAGCCGCGAGCCGTGCCAGGCACCGTCACCGCGTGGGGGCCGTAAAACGGCATCTCTGCTTCTGCAGCACCGTCGACCGCGTAGCCGCGGTCCTCAGGGTAGTACGCAGATGTGTCATCGGTCTCCGAGAGGGCCGTGCGGACGTTCTCGATCGTCGCGTCAGCCGGCGCGCCACCGCAGGCGCGCATCGCTCCGACGTCGCCGTCTGCGGTGCGGTACAACGCAAACACGTCGCCGCCGAGGCCGGTCGAGGTCGGCTCGACGACGTTGAGCGCGGCGGCGGTTGCGACCGCCGCGTCAAAGGCGTTTCCGCCCGAACGGAGGATGTCGATACCGGCTTCTGTGGCCAGCGGCTGACTCGTCGCGACGACGCCGCGCTGCCCGTAAACGGTCGATCGGCGCGAGGTGAATCGGTCGAGGTCTGGGTCCATGTCACCATCCACGGCAGACCCCAATATATACCCACCAGTACCCGGCGATCGCTTTGCGTGTGGGTTGCCATTATCCTCGATAAAAAGGCAGATTTCTGTCGTCACGCAGTCATAGACATGACTGGATTCGAGCGGCGATCCGATGGCACTTTCACGACCAGCAACCACGTGGACAGGTGAATTCGACCCGGCAGAGCTGACCGTCTCGTGGAACGACGGCGTATTGAACGTCGCCGGCGAGCACGCCAACGAGACGCGTGGCGTGCGTCGAACCTATCACCGGCGCTTCCGGTTCCCAAGGGCGGTCGACGACGAGGACATCCACGCCGAGTACCAGAACGGTATCCTCACCGTTACGCACCCGGTCGCACTCGAGGAACCGACAACTGGGGCCGAGATCAGGATCAACCACTAACCATCAACTAGGCGTGGTTCCGTTTCCGTCCTAGACTCCGGTTTTTTACTGTTGCATCAAACAACGAAATAGACACATCTAAGCGATGGGCGATTCGACTATAACATAGTGTCTCGGTACCGCAGTGCCCTTCTCTTTCTTACTCTCGCCGGTCTCTGGGGTGGATCGTTCGTCGCCATCGAAGTCGGTCTCGCGTACTATCCGCCGCTTTTGTACGCAGCCTACCGGTTCGACGTCGCCGCCGTCGTTTTATTGACGTACGTCTGGCTCACTGACTCGAGTCCACTGCCGCGGACACGCGGTGACCTCGCGGCGATCGGACTTGGCGGCGGACTCAACGTCGCCGCCAACAACTCGCTGTTGTTCACCGGCCAGCAGTACACGACGAGCGGAGTCGCTTCGATCACCTACAGCCTCGTCCCCATCGTCACGGCCGCGGCCGCCGCGATCTGGATCGGTGAGTCCGGTCTCGACGCGCGGGGGGCGATCGGCGTCGTACTCGCGTTCATTGGCGTCGGTCTCGTGGCCCGGCCGAGTCCAAGTACGCTTACCAGCGGCGTGACCTTCGGTGTCGGGCTCATCTTCCTCGGCGTGCTCGCCGTCTCGGTCAGCAGCGTCGGCCTCCGCATCGTAGAGACCCGACTCTCGAGTGTCACGCTTACCGGCTGGTCGATGTTGTTCGGCGGCATGGTCATCCACACGGCGAGCGCCGGCGTCGGCGAGACCCAACAGCTCCCGTCGATGGCACCGATGGCACTCCTCGCGCTCGGCTTCCTCGGCGTGCTCTCGTCTGCTGTGGCCTACAGCATTTACTTCACCCTGCTCGACCAACTCGGCCCCTTTGAGATCAACCTGGTGTCGTACGTCGTGCCAGTCGTCGCGACGGTCGCCGGCGTCGTCCTCCTCGCGGAGACGGTGACGGCGCTCACCATCGTCGGCTTCGTCGTGATCCTCGCCGGATTCGGGCTGCTCAAGCGGCGGGCGATCGCAGACGAGCTCCCGGGGATCGTCGCGCTGGTCGCCGATCGTCGATGAGCCGCGTTCACTGCGTCGGTGTGCTATGGAGCTTGTCGTCTGTCACTCCCGCTCTCCGCTCCTCGTCGGTCACTCCTCGAGCGCCGCGATATCTTCGAGAACATCTGCCGCGTGATCCGCCGGCGAGACGCCCTCGTAGGTGAGCACGACCGTCCCCGTCGAATCGAGGACATACGTGTTCCGAAACACCCCTTTTACGACGCGGCCGAACAGTTGTTTCTCGCCGTAGGCGTCGTAGGCGGCCGCAACCTCCCCGTCCGGATCGGAGAGGAGCTGAAAGGGGAGGTCGTGTGCCGACGCGAACGCGTCGAGATCGGTGACCGGGTCGTCGCTGATACCGACCACGTCGACGTCGGCCTCGCGGAACCGCTCCCACTCGTCGCGAAAGCCACACGCTTCGGTCGTACATCCCGGCGTGTCGGCTCTCGGATAAAAGTAGACGACCACGTGTGTCGCATCGAGGTCCGCGGGCGAGACACGCACTCCCTCGTGGTTCGCGAGGCTGAACGGCGGGGCGCTGTCGCCGGGATCGAGCATGGATGAAATTCCGTTGGCGATCACATAGCCTCCGCGGTCTCGGTCCATGCGCGCAGTCCCGCAACCTCTTTGCGGGCGCTCACCGAACCACGCGGTATGACTCACGGACCCCTCGACGACGACGCGATCGAGAGCTATCGAACGGCCGGCGCGGTGTTGGCGGAAGCGGTGACCGAGGCGCGGTCGATGGTGGAACCGGGCCGGAGACAGCTTGCGGTCGCAGAGTGGGTCGAAGACTTCGTCCGAGAGAGCGACGCGGGACTGGCATTTCCGGTCAATCTTAGCGTCGACGCCGAGGCTTCACATGCCACGCCAGCCCGCGATGATGAAACCGAGTTCGGCGAGGAGATGGTGTGTCTCGACGTTGGCGTCCACGTCGACGGATATATCGCCGATGCGGCAGTTACCGTCGACCACACTGATACTCCAGAGCTCGTCGAGGCGGCCGAAATGGCACTTGAGGCCGCGGTTGACGAGGCAGGACCTGGTGTCGAGGTCGGCGTCGTTGGCCAGGCGATAGAGGATGTGATCCGCGGCTACGGCTACACGCCCGTGCTCAATCTCTCTGGACACGGCGTCGAGCGCTACGATGCACACACCGGGCCGACTGTGCCAAACCGCGGTGTCGACCGTTCCGTCGAGTTGGAGCCCGGCCAGGCAGTTGCCATCGAGCCGTTCGCGACCGACGGCCGCGGAAAGGTTGGAGAGGGGACCGACGAGGAAATATACGAGCTCGAGCAATCCCGAAGCGTCCGCGACCGTCGCGCCCGAGAGACGCTCGAGGCGATCGAAGCGTTCGACGGGCTTCCGTTCGCCGCGCGGTGGCTCGAAGGCGACCGGGTGAACATGTCTCTTCGCCGGCTCAAACAAGCAAACGCGATCAAGGGCTACCCCGTACTCAAGGAGGCAGACGGCGCCCTCGTGAGCCAAGCCGAGCACACGCTTTTGATCACCGACGACGGCGTCGAGGTGACGACAGCCGGGATCCACAGCTTCGACTAGACGAGACCGACCGCCCCACTCGCGAGCGGCCTGCTACCGACACGTGATCGGTCCCCGCGTCGACTACGGACCAGCGTGTTCTTCGTACGGCTGCACGACGACGAACCCGTCTGTCCCGTCAAAACGCATCTGGAACCGCTCGCCAGACTCCTGGCCGACCATGTCTGAGAGGCTTCGATTCACCTCGACGTTCGGTGTCGTTCGACTCCAGGCGACGGTCGCGCTCGGGTCGGTAGTGATGGGGGGTTCGAACACCACCGGGCTTCCGTGAGTCGTGATAGCGACGGCGCCTGGTCCCTCGAGATACACGTTGGTGAAGCCGCCCGCGAAGGAGCCTGCTAGGCTGTCTATCGTGCTGATGTCGTAGTCAACACTCGATTCGAACGCGAGGATGTCCTCGCCGTTCACCGTGATCGAGTCGCGGGCCCCGAGTGTGATCACCTGCACTTTCTTGCCGTCGTCTGCGAGGTAGACGGTACCGGTCCCTTCGACGCTCATCACTGGTGTTCCCTCCCCGGTCGCCGCCTCTTTGAGGAACCCCGTGATGCCGCCCGATGCGCTCGCGCGACCGGTGAACGAGAGGTCGCCGTCGTACGCGACCATCGATCCGGCTTTCGCAGAGACCGATCCGTCAACAGATACGTCGAGCGTGTACTCGTTTTCGAGTTCGAACGGCTGTTCGGACGTCGTCGGTGCGTGTTGTGTGGTGAACTCGTCGATGTCCATGGGTACCGAGTCGGGTCACCCGACTCCCGACGAACTTCTGCGGCTTCACGTAAGAAGTGTCGGGACGGGGCGACGCGATGCGGTCGTCTCTCTCACGACGGTTCGCTCCCGTCGAGCGCTCCTCAGAGTTCGGCGACGATGTCTGTAAGACTCGTGGCGTCGACGGTCGGGTCGACGTCGAGGTCACGGTTCGCGTTATGCGACCGGCGCAGCAGTGCCGTCTCGAAGCCGGCTCGTTGTCCAGCGATGACGTCGGTGTCGCTGTCGCCGACGAACAGTGGGTTTGAACAGCCAAGCCGTCCCGCAGCGGCCTCGAGGTACGTTGGTGCCGGCTTCTTGTCGTCGAGACTCGCGAGTGTCGGCGGTCGGGCGTGTACCGTCTCGAAGAGGTGGTCGAGTCCGTGTGCGCCGAGGACGTGCTCGACTATCCGCTGTTGATTGTTGCTCACTACGCCGAGGGGAACCGACACCGACTCGAGACACATCACATCGTCGTACGGCACTTTCTCGCCTGTCTCGACGGCCGACTCAAGCGCGGCCTCGATCCGATCCTCGCGTGCACGCCACAACCGCTCTGCGTCGAGCGCGTGTCGCCCGGCAACTGATCGGAGGTCAGCCGGTGAGACCCGTATGGTTATCGTGTCGATGTCGGCAGCAGGGGGACGATCCACGCCGACGTCGGCAAACGCCTCGCAAGCGGCGGTCCGCAGGGTCGATCGCGAGCACAGTGTCACGATGACGCCGTCGTGATCCAAGAGGAGACCGTCGTAGCGTCGATCACTCATCGGGCAGCCATACGCCAGTGTGATAGATGAACAGCCCGGTTTTGTTGCTCGAAAACGACAACTAAGGTCGACACTGACCGGCCAAGACGCGATCGTGAGCCGATAGCGTTCCGAGTAGTGAGCGCCTAGTTAGGAGTGGCGTCTGCGAGGAAGGAGGCATGTCGGACCACGATCGAGAGAGCGGTCACTGCTGTAGCCGATGTGGGAGCGCTGTCAGCCACAGTTTCGTTCGCGTCTTCGGACTAGAAGGTGAAGTGCATGGCTGTCTCGACTGCCGTCCTCGGCGCGAACTCTCACAGGGAGACGCTGCAAAGCGTGAGAGAGAGCTCCCACGGACGACGGTGAATCGGGACTGGCGGTCCAGGACTGACACCCGATCTGGCGCTGATGGGACGACCGATCGGTGAGTCGGCCATTGGCTCACACCGATCCGATCAAAGGGGCTGGACACGATAACAGCCCCGAGGTGGCGGAGTATGCCGACACTAACTATGTATTTCCCGGCCATCCCGTCAAGCGTAGCAGTCGGGAGTGTACAACTCCGCTGGTCGGCTGCTACACACCCCTTCCCCACGCAAAATCCAGCCCCCGCGTTTCGGGCCCGGGCGATGCCCCCCGTCGCCCGGGACCCCTCCTCGCGCGTCCACCTCGGCCGCAGTCCGTCCGCCCAACGCCCGTTCGAGCCCCTCGCGGGTCGGTGCGGACGCGCCGCGGCCACCAACGCGTACGCACGTTCGTTCCGACCCGGTATCGAGCGCCCGTAGGGAACGCCTAGTAACGTTCTTGCCCACCGTTCTGCGTGCTATGGTACCATCCATGACTGACGGGTCAGCGGTGACCACGGCGCCCAGTAGCTCACGTGTGACGGCCCCAGCTCAACCACGACCGACCGTACCAACCCCGTGTACGGTTCGGTATCGCATGAATCCACACGACGCGATGACGCTCGAGTCGTGTTCTGGACATCAGACGTTCCAGGTCGTCGATTACGCCTGTCCGGCGGTGTATGCAGCGTTGACACAGCTCTCTTGTGATGAACTCGTCTCTGTCCGACTCGAACCGATTCATGCCCGCGGGAATCTGTGGCGAGCCATCGAGGTCCTATGACCGCGACTATAGCCCGGTAGTCACGTGTATACGCCAATCGTATCAATTGTATAACTATACACCCCTCTCGCCTACCGGCGGTTCGATGGGAGACCACCTAACCGAAAGCGACCACGAGCGAATCGCCGAGTTCCTGGCTACGCCATCGTACGACCGGCGCCCCGAGCTGCTCGTTCCAGACGACGCTGCGACGGGTGACGAATCGGATGTCGAATAGCGGGAGCCACCGCTTACTGTCACGCAGCGGCTGCATAGAAGGACGACCCTGGGTTGATAGGCATAGGCGGATAGACACGAGGAGGGACCCCGCGACAGAACTCGTGGGGTACGGAGAATCACGAAGAACGCCTCGCGCTTACTCGGGGATAATGTCGATGGCAGGTACTATGAGGCGCTCGGTTCTTCCGTCTCATTTCCGTGAGGCTCAGACGCATTCCCCGTACGGACCGTATAGAGCCGGACGAGCACATGGATCATGAAGCCGACGATGAGACCCCATACCGCGACGTCAAGCACCGGTAGTGTGGTCATCGGTTCGACGGCCAATGCGGCAGCCAGTGCGACTGCTCCGGTAGCCGATAACACAAGCGGAGTACGCTCTTCTGAAGATGGCGACGCTTGGGTCGGCGTCTCGAGGTACCGCAAGACAGCATCAATGTGTGGCCCAGCTTCGATCGTTCCCCGAGATTTCTCGAACGAGACGACACCGAGTTCGTCCATCTTCGGCAGGTGACACTGGTAGAGCCCGACGTAGACCCGTTTACGCTCCGTCGACGTGATCTGCCGAACGTCTTTATCGTTTTCGAGGGCTGCGATCTCCTCTGCGAGGGTCCCAAGATCAAGGGTGTCGTCTGACTCTGAGAGCTGTTCGAGCACTCGCCTCCGCCGCTCGTTTTTCAATACCTCGAACACTTGATCGAGCGGGAGCGACGGGAGATCCGCGAGGACGTGAGTCGCAGAATCCGGCGGAGAATCTCCGTCTGTGGGTCCGTCGGTATCGCTACTGTTGTCTCGGCTGTTGTTCGTTGTTGTCGACTGCGTGGCTGGATCGGTGGATTGGTGTGGCATTTGTGGTGGTATGGGGACTGTATCGAGTGGTTCTTAGTGTATATGCACAATACCTTCGCACGTAGTGACAGGTTCTGTATACTGCCAGTTTTTAGTCATATATAAACGTTGCGTGAATTGCCAATATTGCGACAGCTGTCTGGGTGGGACTCGGAGCCGTCCCCCTGGCTGACACGCTCCCGACGACTTCGAAGTACACACTGCCTTCGCCGATGCGGCCTATTCGACGTGCGGCTGGCGTGACGCATATCGATCAGCTGATTGGTGGACAGTACTTGTTACTCACCACCTACGATGTGCGGCACGGGCGCCAGATTCACGCCGCAGCGAAATGAGAATGCGGCTACTCAGACCGGATTCAGGTTCGACGCCGGCACGAGGCGATCCGCTATGACATTCATCAACTGCCACGGTAACCAACTCGTTACAACGTAGACTTAGTCGGTCGTAAGAATCAGGGTCGTCGCCGCCGGGCGGGCGGTACCACACGGCCACTGTCATACGTATGCATACCGACGAACTGACACCGGACCAGGCGTTTGCCACGCTCAGCAACACGCGACGACGGATGGTGCTCTCGTACCTGCGGACCCACGAGTCACCGGCCACCGTTGAGGACCTCTCTGAGCAGATCGCCGCGGCCGAACACGGCGTCGAACCCGAGTCGCTGACGCGACAAGAACGGAAACGCGCGTACGTGTCGTTATATCAGACCCATCTGCCGAAGCTGGCACAGATGGGGTTTATCGACTACGACGAAGAAGCCGGGCTGATAGAGCCTACTGACCGCGCGGTCGCGATCGACGCCTACCTGACGCCAGTCACAGAGGAGCCGTATCCGTGGACGACGCACTACCGAACGCTCGCAATTGGCGGTGGGATGTTGTACTGGCTCTCGTCGCTTGACGCCCTGCTTTTTGCTGCCGTCCCGGACCCGTTCGTGGCGGGTATGCTCACCGCAATACTCGGGATATCAGCGGTCGCCCACTGGCGGCAGCAGCGCCGAACGCAGCAACAACTCCCGGTTGAGTTGGCTGTTGTGAACCCAGACCCCGGACCAGCCCCCCGGTGAGATTCGCTCCACGCCGAAGCGCGCGGCGGTCCCTCATACTGTGTGTGATGAATCATACAGACCCCGAGACCAGCGGGTCACGTACGTCGATGTTTTCATCGGCCGGAAAGTTCGGGAAGGTTGTCTACGAGTTGGCACGTATTCGAGACCGGTGGTACTCCAATGACACCCCGCGACCGACCGTTTGGATCACTCGAACAGACGCTCCGCCAGCTGAACGACCAATTCGACCAGATCGCCGGGCAATGGCCCTCGTGGGACGGTGACACCTTCGGTGAGTTTGGACTGCACTCGATGTCACTAGACGTAGCCGAGTCGGACTCGACGTTCGTCATCACAGCTGACATCCCGGGCTTCAACCGAAACGAGATCGACGTGCGCGCAAACGACCAGACCCTCTTTATCGACGCCAACCGCGAGGCGGCGACCGAGTCGGACGAGGAAACGTATCTCCGGCGCGAGCGCGAACACTATTCGCTCAGCCGGTCCGTGCGGCTTCCAGAGCCGATCGACTCGGATGGGATCGAAGCGTCATTACAGAACGGCGTTCTCACGATGACGATCCCGAAAGCAGAGCCCGACAGTGAGGAGACGCACGTCGAGATCACGGAATCGGCGGATTAATTTACCTGCTCTGCCCTCAGCGGAGTCGCTGTTTTTTTCTCGTCGTTATCCATCCCGAGGTGTCCGCCACTGCGGCGGTGCGCGTCGGGAGAGCCAGAGGTCGATCTGTCCGCTCTCGCCAACCGAGACGGCTAGCGACTCGACGATTCGAACGTACTCGCTTGGATGTCGACCCGAGCACTTGACCCTGACGCGCTCGTCAAGGAGGTCCGCCTCGGTGAGCGACTCGACCTTTCGATACGTCGTCGAGAGGGGGAACTCGCACGCCTCGGCGATCTCACGCGTCGAGAGGATCGTATCGCTCGTTGCATCGAGGATCGACCGACACCGCCGGTCGGTGAGTATCTCGAGGAGATGCTGTACCTCCTCGCTGTCGCGAACGCGTTCAACCCTCGGTCGGTCATCGGTGGTGCCTGACGGTGACGCGGTGAGCGGTGGCCGGCTCATGTCCTGAACCGCCCACGGGGTTCCTGAATAGTATGTACAGCCTTCTGGGCATCTTTTCGGTCTGTGGCCGTGCACATCGTCGGCCACTGAGAATTCTGGCGACGCTGAAGTGTCCCCCGAACGAAAGGTAGTGTATGAGCGAATCAGGCCAGCAGTCCGTGACGTTCGACACACACACCGAACTCGAAGCCGGCACTCGGGTCAGCGTCGAGACGCGCGACTTCGAGTACGTGATCGACGAGCCGGAGTCGCTCGGTGGCACGAACGAGGGCCCGAACCCGGTTGAGTACCTCTTGGGCGCACTCGGCGGGTGTCTCAGTATCGTCGGCCACGCGGTCGCCGCGGAGATGGACCTCGACATCGGGTCGCTTGCCGTAGACGTCGAAGGTGAACTGGACCCGGCACGGTTTCAGGGCGCAGACGTCGACTCACGGGCGGGGTACCAGCAGATCAGCGCGTCGATTCAGGCCGAACTAACCGACGCGGCAGGCGACCCTGTCGACGACGAGACGGAACGCGAGTGGCTCGAACGCACCGAGGACCGGTGTCCGGTGAGCGACAATCTCGCCGCCGAAACCCCCGTCGACCTCACCCTCGAGTAGATCCACAAACGTGGACACCTGTGGGTAACCCAGTGGGGTAGTACGCCACGAACACGAGGGTTTTTATCGTCGCCACACACACCGTGAGCCATGCACTCCGGTGGAGACCTCGCCGGCGACGAACCGCGTGAGAAGTGTGGTATCGTCGGCGTCTCTCTCGCTGACCGCTCGGCGGCGCGACCGTTGTACTACGCGCTGTACGCCCTCCAACATCGTGGACAGGAGTCGGCGGGGATCGTCACCCACGACGGTTTCCAACAACACACACACGTCGAACGCGGACTCGTCGGCGACGCGTTCGACCCGGGTGACCTCGAGTCGCTGGCCGGCTCGACAGGTATTGGTCACGTTCGCTACCCCACCGCGGGGAGCCTGGATAAGAGCTGTGCGCAACCATTTTCGGTCTCGTTTAAGTCCGGCTCGCTGGGATTGTCACACAACGGCAACCTCGTGAACGCCGACGAGGTCCGCGAGGAGCTTGCGGCCGCAGGCCACGCGTTCACCTCCGACGGCGACACCGAGGT
>Ga0209937_1000536_pt1 | contig 11970 bp, 13 predicted proteins | sample SalPon1_B_H2O_MG_FD_185699 | JGI IMG/M metagenome (GOLD analysis project Ga0209937, IMG submission 185699) | Salt pond water microbial communities from South San Francisco under conditions of wetland restoration - Salt Pond MetaG R1_B_H2O_MG... | ecosystem: Environmental > Aquatic > Non-marine... | reverse complement strand
TGGCTGTGCAGGACAATGCAGAACAATGCAGAACAATGCAGAACCGTGCAGAACCGTGCAGGACCGTGCAGGACCGTGCAGGACCGTGCAAGACCGTGCAGGACGATGAATGCAGAACCGTGCAGGAGCGTGCATGGTCTTGCAGAGCACATGCATGACACGGCTGGTGTGCACACCTGCTCATACAGCGTGTGTCCGGGGGTGCGCTGTTTCACGGCTTCCCCTCGCGAGCAAGAAAGGCAGTTCCATATCCCCTGTGCGCGGTGCGGTGGAGTACACCGGTGTCAACGAAGCCAGGGAAGGACCAACAGTCACCCCCGTGCTGCCGTGACCCACCGTGGACAGTCTGCGTAGCGGAGGCTCACAGCAGTCCATGTGGAAGCCCCGTAGACATCGGTCACACTCTACCAGTGGCCTGTCATCGCCACCGCTCGAGTTGCCGCACGCCGAGCACCTCTCCTCTTCCTCCGCACGAAAGCGGAGCAGCGCTAGGTTTTCCGCGTCACCGCTGTATACGTACACGTCTCCGCCCACCCGCACCGACATCCTGTTTTCTGCATGAAATGAATTACATCCGAGCACGTCGCCGCATCGGTTGTTTTTACGCGACCCGGAAGAGATGGCCGTAAACTCTCTTGACTTTCGCGTAATATTTTCCACTCGGAGCACAATAAGAGATCCACTGGTTATACATGACCAGACGGCATCGTGGTGTGTCCTCCATGCACCTTGAAGGATCGAGGCTGCCCAAAGGGTACACCGTGTCAAATAAAAAATGAAACACCTTCACGAAAATCTCGTTGTCTTCTCTGACAGCGGATTCTCTATGGTGACGGCGAAGTCACCGTGGCGTGTGAGCCTTCGGGATTGCTCTCCGGCGTCGGAACCCGCAACGGATCCGAAGCTGCGGCGCGGCTGCGGCGGTGACGAGGCTCTCCTGCATCTGTCGTCGCCCCTTGCCGGGTGCTCGGACGCGGTGCGGCGCCGTGGGCCATGAGCAGATAGACCACGTCCGAGCACCCGGAGCGCCTCGCGTAGCGTTCCGCGTACTCCATGGCGCGTCGCGCTTCGGGATGCACCCCGCGTTGACCGAGCAAATAACTCACGACGTCCACGTTTCCCGCTCGGGCCGCTCGCCACAGGCATTCCGCTTCGCACAGCCCGATCTCTTCGGAGACGAAAGCGGAGTCGTGTGGCGCGTCGCACTCCAGCTGTACCATTTCCGCGAACACCAAACTCAGGTCTTGTGCTCGTCCGCCTTCGTCATCGGCCAGCTCGTACGCGCGACGTTTGAGGGCCAGGCATTCCACCTCCACGCTGACGGGGTTCGCCGTCTCTGCTGGGCAGCACATTCTGTCATCCTTTGCGAACGGCAGGACGGATATGATCGATTTTTTACGGTATGAATGCAGAGCGACTCGTAACAAAAAATCGCGCTCTTCACGACGCGAGAGGCGTCTGCGGAACTGTCCCGGTCATGCACAGGAACGTCAGGAACTCCACTTCGTCCGCTTCTGCGTCCGCGCACGGCTCCTGGGCGACGTCCGGCGACGGAGGCGCTCGCATCACGTTCTGTTGCTGCTTCTTCTTTTCCTTGCGCTCTTGCGTCTTGGTCTTGCCCTTCGTCTGCGACGTCATCCCAGGAATTTCACGGTCCGCGACGGCTTTCTTTACTCCGTGCAAGCGCTCGTCCAGAGACGTAAGCAGAGAAAGCCCGGCGGTGCATTTGTGGAGCACTCTTATCTGCCTGCTGACACCTGAGAGAGGGACGGCCGGCGGCCGCACGTCCGCCTTTTTGGGCGTCTGCGGAGGCTGAGGATCCGTCGGCAGGAGTCCCTTGCCTTTCTTTCTACCGGGCCTGTGGGAGCTGTATATGACCGTTCCCTTGTTGCAGCTGAAGCAGGTGAACCCTGTGTTGCGACCTTTTTTGGAGCCCACGGCCTTCCAGACCTTGTCCAGGCAGTGTTTGTGGTAGTAGCCGTTGTCACACCCGCCGTTCGAGCAGGTATGAATGGTCATGGCCTCTCCATCTTCGATGGGTTCTTTGCAGTATGTGCAGTCCATTTTTTGTGTGTTTTTGTGAGACACCTTGAACGGTCGATTTTTTTATTCCGAGTCGGTCGGTTCACAGAGACAGGAAAAAAACGGAAAGTCAACAGAAAAAAAGGTTGGTTCGTTCACATGATCATGTCGATGGACGACGGAAGCGACACGATGACGTTCCCCACGCACTTCACACCCAGAGAATCACTGCACTCCTCGCGATGCACGCTCTTCCAGTGCTTTGTCTGGCACTCTTTGCCACAGTACCACGCGACTCTGCAACGCGAGCACTTGAGCAGCCGTTTCACCGAGCTTTGTTCCATCGAGACAGAGTTGAAATGGATACCGAGAATATTTTTGATACCTTTCGAAGACTGGAGATGTACTTGTACGCCTTGACTGCTGCTGACTTAAAGTTGCATGGGTAAACCATGAGTTCACTGTTATAAACTCATCGGAAAAAAAGGTCGAGGAGGGGGGGTGTTCCATTCTCGTTTTCGCGGGTGTAGACACTGGAGCGGGGCATGTCAAATGGCCGCATGCACAGCAGCATATCGTTGAGCCGCAACTTCCAGGGTTGGTCGGTCTGACGAGCTGCAGCAGTGCTCACAAATCCGGACGCGTCGGCGAAGCCGATCGCGGCCTCCGTCCGGCGGAGCCGGACGTCGGAAGTCACGATCCGTCTTCTGAAAACACACCAGTACGTCTGGATTTTTTGGGAAGGAAATCCGCTGTGGTGTTTCATTTTCAATTTGACACAGTGTACCATGCCTTACCGTCAGCGTCCAATTTATACCTAAAACCATCGATTTCGTAGACGTCTTCGTCGTCGTCCACTCTAGTACCTTCGTCACCTGGACTTCCGTCTTCACCGTGTATCATTCTGTCTTCGTGAAAATACAAGGAGTCCGCACCGTCGTCGTCCACATTATACTTCTTGGTTTCTATGTGGTACTCACTGCTGTATCCATCGAAGTACAGGATCTTTACGACCTTCTCGCTGGTGTTCTCTGTATCGTAATAATATGTGAGTTCATTGATGACCTCTATCTGGTCTTCTTCGTCTTCTTCGTCTTCTTCGCCGTAGTAGCCGTAGCCGTCGTTCCCTCCGGTCTTTTTAGTCGTCGTCTTGCCGCTCTTGCGGCGGGCGCCGTCCCCGTGGAACAGCGGCACCTTGGCCAGTTTGATCTCCTGGTTGATCTCGATGTCCTTGCCGCCCCGGTTGATGACCTTGTTGACGTCCACGGACCTGGCCCGATAAGCGAACAGCTTGTCCTTGGACCCGCGCGTGGTTTCCCGCAGCTGCACGCGGATATCGGATTTCCGAGCGGCTTTGCTCAGGCCGTCCAGGATGCCGCGGGCGGCTTTCAAGGCCGCTCGACGGGGAGTCCGGTTGATGAACCTCCCTCCCACCTCTCCTACGGAGGAGGCTTCCACGGTGAAGGAGCGTTCTTCTACGTCCATGGAAACGCGGGACTACTGCTGCTGTCTGTGTGTACTAAACGCACAAAAAAAACGGTCACCGATGCTTCTTTTCCTCGTCGTCCAGGCAGGCGTCCAGGAGCTCGAAGACGGCCTTGTGGGACGCCAGGTTCTTGCACAAGTACTTGCGCACGGCGTCGCTCTTTTCCTCCATGCCGGAGGTGTACCATGGGCCGTTTCGGTCGAAACGGCGCGGCACGAGGTGGGACAAGCATGCATTGGCGTAACCGTGTCCGGATGGCATCGGAAGTCGAGTGCCGTCGTACTTGCTGTAGTCCATGTCCAGGTCGATGTCATCCTTTCGATGCTGTAACAGTGCGTCCACCAGCAAGGCGTTCTTCAGCAGCGCGATGCTCTCCTCCTTCTCGTCCTCGTCCAAGCCGGGTCTGAACCACATGAGCCGCGCGACACCCTTTGCGAAGCACACGACGCCGAACGTGAAGAACGCGCTACCGACGAAAATGGCCGCCCCGTTGAAGATCATCGTCGCTCGCAGGTCTACGGTGTGGTGACGCAGGCGTGAGGTCACGCCTTATGTACATTCGTTTTCACAACAACCGAGCCTTCACGTCGCCGAGGGCCGCCGACCCGTCGGCGGAGGTGACCACCGGGACGTCCACGACCACCGCCTTTCCTCCGGAGCCGTTGACCGTGCGAAAACCGTTCCACACGTGGTCGGCGTACGAGTAATGAAAGTGACCCTCCGCGAGGAAGGCGCAGCGGTCGCCGTACTTCCGCAGCGTTTTCAGGAAGAATTCTTTGTCGTCCGAAGACCACCAGTCGCTGTACGGCCCTTTGGTGTTGAAGTGGAAGAATACGGAGAACGGACCGCGAGATGCTGCCAACTCGGCGTCCATCCATCTCGTGTTCGCGGGTGTGGGGTACTTGGACAGACACAGCACCCGGACGCCGTTGCAGGTCTTCGCGTACACCGGACCGCCGTGGCGGTCCTTCACGTACGCCGCGGGGTACTGATGACCCCACCACGTCTGCGTGTACTCGTCGTGATTGCCGATGCACACCAGGACGTCTTTGCAGAGATCGGACAGCGGCTCCACGACGATCTCGCGAAAAGCGCGCAATTGGTCTTGGGAAGGCACATGTCCCTTTTCGCGAGCGCAAGCGCAAAACACGAGGTACCTGTGAAAGAAGCTGTCCCCCTTCACCACGCCTTTGTCGGTCAGGTCGCCGGGCACGATGACTACGTCGTCCGCACGGATCTCTTGAAGGATGCGGGTCATCTTTTCGGCGGTGTGTTTCTCTTGTGCGGCGTTTCCGAACTGCGGGTCGCCCAGGATCACGAAGCGCTGAGACATTCGTTTACAGGGGAGTCACGAAAAAAACGGTGAAGGGGGGTCTTCGCTTTGTACACAAAACGACCGTGCAGGAGGTTCTTGTAGTGTCGACGCTTGTCCGCCGGGACCCCACAGCTCGACATGAGCTCATTCTTCGTCGTCTTCGTCTCGGTCGTCTTCCGCCTTTCGTCCTTCGAAGTAAGATCTCGGTGACCTTGGCGTCCAAATACACCCACGAAAATAAGTAGGGCTGGCTGAAACCGTATATTTCCCGGAATTGGGTTAAGGAGAAGATTTCCGCTTTGACTACATGCCGGGAAATATACGGGATGGGCCAACCCTACAGTGAACACATTCAAAATGGAACACGCCTCGTCGCGACGCCTTTTTTCTTTTAATAATACGTCACACGATGACTTACATGTTGGGCTGCAGAATCGCTGCGATGAAAGCGTACTCTTACTTATGCAACCTACGCAAAGTGTCGAAAACGGCTCGACCACCTCGCAACGTCGTCGTAGCTCCCAGCCAGCTCCCCACTCTTCGAGCCAGGTTCGCCCTGCAGTGGACTTCGACGTCGCCGGAGAGCTTCGTGGCCATGCGGTTCAAGACGGTGTCCCATCCCGTGACCGGCATGATGTCCTTCCAGTCTTCGGGTCCGGACGGAAGAATGTCGTTTCCCTTCTTCTGCGTCACGACCGCCTCGATGTCGGGGTGCGGATGGACTTCCTTGGTAGGCCAGCGTTCGGGAAAGAACACATGCGCGGGGTACCACCGCAGCGACCGGAACGGTATGTGCTCGCATAACTTGCAGGCCCTCATCAACGCGGTGCGCGAGGGGTATACGGAGGCGTTGGACGTCATGCTGGACAGCGGCGTCCAATACGAGCTCCTGAGGCAGCGCGTTCCCTTGTCCGATGCCGAGAAGGACGAACTTCGCCAGCGCGTGACATCCTCCGAAGCGCCGTTCGACCGCGCCGGATTCGTGGAGTTCATCCGAAGGATCGCATGATCGATCGTCGTCATTTTTTCACAGGACGTTGGTGTCGTCGCACATGCCGTCCCATCGCACGATCGTGTAGTGCCCGTAATACCCGTTGTGTGTGTTGAAGAGTTTCAGATGCACGGTCGTGCCCGATATGGTCCGCACGCGTACGTCCAGCTTGTTGGTCTGCGGGTCTTCGTATTTCAGACCCGGACGGTTTTCTTCCCCCCATCCGACATCGAGGATGTGGTGGCCCACCAAGGTTCTCCGGAGGTATTGAATGTCGTGCTCGTCCACGCCGTCCCGAAAACGGCATGTCACCTCGCGACCACCGTCGATCGCGATGCTGGAACCGTATTCTTCGCAGCAGGACCGAAAGTCCTCGATCAGCGCGTAGACACACGTCGACTCGAACGACGTGACCAGCTCGAACCCCCTGAACCGGGAGCCGTCTCGGATGACGGTCTTCATGCGCACGTCCGTGATGGGAAGCATGTCGTCAGCTACGTCGTCTTTATGTTTTTTATACTCGCGCTACGTTCGTGGCGCGTTCACATACCTCGGATTATTTCGTTCTCGACATGTAGTGAAAACAGAAGAAGACGGGATGATGGAATTTTTGGACGTGAGTAGCGCGCCGAAGATCTTGGACGAACTGGATCGTATCAAGTCCGTGCGGGAGAATATGTTCGATCGAGACAAAGAAGACCGCGACGACATGAAGAAACTGCGTGAAACGTTCGACGCGGAGTTCCTGAAGGCCGTGGGGTGCCGCGGGGAGTTCGTGGACAAGATCGACGCCCTGCGGACCGACATGCGAAAGAAACACGCCGAGGAGGAGGCGCGGTTCCACGAAACCTACGGAGCGATCCTGGACGGCAGGGACCGTTTTTTCGACGCCTACGTGGAGCGCGTGCGTTCCACCGAAGCGCAGCTGAAAGACATGACGGAGGGAGGCCGCAAGACGCTGGAGGACGTCAAGGCGCGTCTCAACCTGCCCGTCGACACCCTGCTGCTCCTGGAGAAGAGTTTCCGGAACGACCTGCGAGACAAGGAGAAGGCGCTGGAGGACGGCAGGAACGTGGTGCGCAACCTGTTCGTGCGTCAATTGGAAGGTGTGGGCGGACGAGAGGAAACGCAAAGGACCGCCGCGATCCTGGAGATCGCCCGTAAGGCCCGCATCCAAGGCGACGACGGTCAGCCCCTGGCGTGCGACGTGGAGGCGAAGCAGAAAGAGGTGTATCCCATGATGGAGACCGACCTGAACGCCTTCTACAAGCTGCCGCAGCCCCCGAACGGGAACGTGGTCGCTCCGAACCACGAGTCAAAGTACTGCCCCATCTACAGTGAAGAAAGATAGAATGGAACACGGCTCGTCGCGACGCCTGTTTTCTCTCGTCGGAACGAGCGATCCTGAAACGCACCAGTGCGTCTGGATTTCTCGGAGAATCGGGTTATGTAATGAGAAGACGCCTATGTACCCGCAAGGGAAAACATGCTGCCTCCACGAGGTCATGCGCACCTACTTCCAACCTGCGATCGCTTCAGTGCGGCTGTTCCTTCAATGGATCACATGTCGTGATTGCGGCCTTCTAGATTTGAGAGCTCTCGCTCACATTGATCAACCCCAGAAGTCGTGTATTCGTTTATACGTCGGACGCTTAGCCGCAGCGAAGCATCGCGCATACATAAACAACAGGCCGCGGCTCGCTCGTCCGCCTTCTTATTTTTTCGCGGAACACTTCAACGATGGCGTTCCTGTCGAAAGACAATCTGCAGCTGTGCAACCGCGTGTTCCGAAAGTACATGCGGGGCCACTTGGGTCTCGAGATCCACGACGACCCGGACCTGCGCAGGTTGCTGTACGGGTCCATGCAGTCCGTCATGACGCGACACGGGAACGACCCCAAGAAAAGCGTCCGGGATCTGAACAACATCATGCTCGCCCAATCCCGGGATCTATACGTCGCGAGACATCCTCAGCCCCCGAAGAAAACCGCAGCAGCTGCAGGAGGGAAACCAGGACGTAGGACAGCGTCCGCGATCGATCGGGATCGAAACGTGTTCGGAGATCGCCTCGTGCCCGTGCCCAGATTCGACGACAGACCCAAGGATTCCACCACGATCGACGACAGTGGAGATGACGCGCAGATCGCGATAATGCGTAAAAAACAGACGCCTCACCGACAACAACAACAAGAAGACGACGTGGAGCGCGCTCTGGCTCTGATGTTGTCTTCGCGTGGAGAAGACGCCGACGACGCCGAGGACCCTACGACGCAGCACCTACGACGCATCATGCGCGAAGAGACATCCTCCGCTTCGGGGATCAAAGGCGAAGAGGAGGAAGAAGACGATAACGCGGTGGTGGTGGACGACGAGGGAGAAGATGAAGACGCGTCGGTGATGGTGGTCGACGACGGTGACGAAGACAAAGAAAACAAGGAAGACAAGCGCGTGAAGGAGCAGGAAAGGGAAGAGGGATCGGACGACGAAGACGTCATTCGCGCCGCGATTTCGCCTTACGAGCGGCAGGAGCACGACGAACCGCGCACCCAACTTCGTCAGCTACGCGGAGATGCCTTGAACGGTCCCCGTTATCTCGCGGAGACCGTGACGTACCTGTCGATCAACGGCTTCGACCGGAACTGGACGCAGGACCCGTACCGGTACAGGTTCACGGCCAAGACCGCGAGCGGGGAGATGCGCAACAATTTCAGGAACATCACGTTCCTGCAGGCCACGCTGCTCGTGATCCCCATGGACGCACCCGCGGGACTGCGCGATACGCGCACCACCTTCCTGCGCAACCGCACCGTCTTCCAGCACGATTTCAGTTTCTCGCTGCCGTACGTGCTCCTGTGCATCGACGGCATAGACGACGTGTACGACGGCACCAACCCCAACGTGCGCGGGGCGTTCTGTAAATTCGTGTACAACAAGCACTATCGCGCCAACGACACGCGCGGGTACGTGGTGCTGCAGCCCATGCAGGACGAGATCAAGTGGTTCCTGCCCACGCCTTTGGCCTCTTTGCCCAATCTGTCGCTGTCCGTCCGACGACCTAACGGCGTCCTCATGAACGAAAGTCGCGACGACTACGGCTTGAGCCGCATCGACTTCTCGGAGATCAACGACACCGTGCTCAGCGTGGAGCTGTCCAAGTACTACGACGTCAACGAGTTCACCAAGGGCGACCACGTCGTCATCCGCGCGTCTTTCGAGGTGCCTCCGCTCGGCGACTCCGCCAGTGCGGGGGATATCACGGCCCGACGGTATTTCGAGGACGGGCTGCGCATGCTGACGGAGTACATGAACCGCACGGAAGGCCACGAGGTCATCGAGGTGGGCAACATGAACGAACACGGCATGATGCGGGATTTCCACATCTTCGCCCCCGGCAAGATGGACCAGAAGGCCGGCGAGGTCACGCTGAACACCGAGGCCGTCGAGGCGCTCAACAAGTTCAACGACGAAGGATACGGCCTGACGGGTCACATCATGAACGCTTCCCTGCAGAGCACCGTGAGCTTCAAGATGGGCATGCGTGTCGCCGACGCCCAGCAGGCATTCGCGCCGTCCTTGGGGTCTCATTGATCGATTGTTACAATTCATTCGCATCGCGTCAAATAGAGAATGAAACACCACAAAAGTATCAGTCTCTTCTCTGACAGCGGATCCTCTATGATGACTGTGAAGTCACCGTGGCGTGTGAGCCTTCGGGATTGTTCGCCGGCGTCGCGACACGCAACGGATCCGAAGCTGCGGCGGCTGCGGCGGTGACGAGGCTCTCCTGCATCTGTCGTCGCCCCCTTGCGCGTCATGTACCAGGGACGATCGCCGCCCATGTACTCCAGCTTCGTGATCCACAGCAGGTTCCGAGCGCCTTGGACGTAACTGTCACGCCGCTTGCCATCTGTGGGGTCGCACGTTGTGCACAGTCGCAGGCGGCGGCTCGTCGCCGTATTCACTTCTCCGGTATTTTTGTCCCTCGAGGACACTGGAGCGAGCTGAGAATCCACTAGCCGCAACCGCAGCAGCACATCGTCGAGCCGTACTCATGCACCTTCAGGAACTCCACCTTCCTCTCAGGTAGCATCCCCAGGTTCTTCTTCGCCCTCTCTTCGTTCCGATTCTGCTGGATGTCCCTGAACCTCCGGATGGATCTGGCCGTCGCAGTGTCCATGGACGTCGTGGGTGCCGACAGCGCTCCTCGTCCCGTGGAGCAGAATGATCCGTCTCCGACGCCGACCACGAGACCCCTTCCGGCTGGTCGGCCGTGCATCGCCCTCGTCAAACATCAGGATGCGTCATCGGTCCAGCCTGCCATCTCCCGTGCTCCCGAATCCTCGGACGCCGCGGATTCTCTTCTCCGTCGTGTTTTCTTCTTCTCGTCCTTCGCACGGATCGGAGGACGAGAGAGAAGAGACGACGCGGACGGGGGGAGACGCGACGCACTCCAGCACCATCTGGGCCACGCGATCTCCGACGGACACCTTGAAGTCCTCTTCTCCGTGGTTGAACAGCAAGACGCCCACGTTACCGCAGTAGTCGCGGTCGATCACGCCGGCTCCCACGTGGATGCCCTTCTTCGAAGCCAGTCCGGACCGCGGAGCGATCCTGCCGTACGTGCCGGGCGGCACCCGCACCGCCAGATCCAGAGGGATGAGTCGTCTGCCTCCGCGTCCGGGGACGGTGCACTCCACCGCGCTGGACAGGTCGTAGCCCGCGGCCTCCGCCGAGCCCCGGACGGGGACGGTGGCGTGTCCGGACAGCAGAGATACCTCGAAAGTCATTTCCCGTGTTTTGATTATCAAGCTCCGCGAGTGGGCTTTATGTCTTTTTGTTCCTCGGTCGCCTCTCTCTCCGCAGACAGACGGTGCGTCCCACATAAGAAATGTGTAAAACAAGAGACTGTCACGGTCGATCAGCATGTTGAGGAATGCCGTATGTTTCGCGTACATGACATTCGTCGGGCACGAGAGTTCTCGCACGTGGCGCACGTCCCGGAACGCCTACATGGTCGCCGAAGACGGACGTCATCCGGCCAGGTCGATGAACGACGTGGAGGTGGCCATGCTATGGGCGAAAACCGTCGTGTTGGCGCCTCTGTGGACGATCGGTCGCGCTTACGTCCACCGTACGGATCGGCGAGAAGATGAGACGCACGTAATACCACCGCGACTCTACATGGACACGACGATGCTGCTGCTTGACGTGCCGTCTTGTGACGCTTCAAAACAGATTTGAAACGGATCGTGAATGTGACACAAATAACAGAAAATGACGTCGAAGTGCGATTCGTTCCACATTTATTTCGGGAGGTAAGCGCAGCATCGGTGTCGTTCGTCTCACGACACGACACGAACGCTCTGTTTTATGAATGCGACGACGGTGTCCGACATTTGAGAATACCTGTCATTCTTATGAAATAAAGTACCCTGAGTATTAGCTTTGTTCCATCGAGACAGAGTTGAAATGGATACCGAGGATATTTTGGATACCTTTCGAATACTGGAGATGTACTTGTACGCCTTGACTGCTGCTGACTTCAAGTTGCACGGGTGGACCATGAGTTCAGTACGGAAGACGGAAGGGCGTCCTACGACAAGATGTTCTACTCGCGAAACTGTCACCTGAGGAAGTGTGGCCGCGATCGCATCGAGGCTTGGAGGAACAGGCGTTCCCAGAGACCTGAGATCGCCGCGGCTCTGAAGGCCTTGGCGACGACGGGAGGAGCGAAGACACACGTGGCGTCGAGGTGGTTCTCGTATCTCGAGGAGAGGGCTCGGCACCTGGACGTCCTGGAGGAGGAGTTCTTGCTGAACGACGCGAGGTGCAAGATGAAGATGACCCAGTTTCGTCTCTCGCAGCGCGCCTTGGCGCGCGCCGCGGATCGTCTCGTCTTGGAGAACAACCCCGACGTGATCGACGGTCTACACCCACGAAAATAAGAATGGAACACCCTGAAACGCACTCGTACGTTCAGAACAGTGCGTCTGTCGCAATCTCTACGGAATCGGGTTAAGGCGAAAGTGCTCGTAAAAGCGTAAGGGATAACGTGCAACCTCCCCGAGGTTGCGCACCTACTCCAACCTGCGATCGCTTGAGTGCGGCTGTACCTTGAATGGTACAGGTTGTGAAACTACGACGACCTTCTGGTTT
>Ga0209937_1000535_pt1 | contig 11975 bp, 13 predicted proteins | sample SalPon1_B_H2O_MG_FD_185699 | JGI IMG/M metagenome (GOLD analysis project Ga0209937, IMG submission 185699) | Salt pond water microbial communities from South San Francisco under conditions of wetland restoration - Salt Pond MetaG R1_B_H2O_MG... | ecosystem: Environmental > Aquatic > Non-marine... | reverse complement strand
GCGTTGATGCGCGCCGCCTCGCGGAGCTCGTCGGCATCAAGCGGGCCGGTTGCCGTGACCGAGCAACCCGCGAGCATGACGATCAACAGCGCCCCAGCAAGCCGCCCCATCACACCGCCGGAGATTGCTCGCTCTTTTTGCCGCGGTTGCGCCGGTTGATCACCTGCCCAACCAGCTGTCCACAGGCGCCGTCGATATCCTGGCCCCGGGTCCGCCGGATGGTGGTGATGAATCCGGCTTTCTGGAGCTTTTCGGCAAACGCCAGGATCCGCGGCCGCGGCGAGGCGCTGTAGCGGGTCCCCGGGAAAGGATTGAAAGGGATCAGATTGATCTTCGAGGGGATGCCGTCCAGCCGCTCGATCAACTCCTCGGCGTGGCAATCGCGATCATTGACCCCATCGAGCATCACGTATTCCCAGTAGATACAGTGATGGGGCGTCTGCGCGATGTAATTCTCACAGGCGGGCAAGAGTTCGCGCAGCGGGTACTTTTGATTGATCGGGACGATCTCGTCACGCAGCGCGTCATTGGGTGCGTGCAGCGATACGGCCAGGCTGACGTGACTGGCATCGGCCAGCCGGTAGAGCGCCGGCACCAGCCCCACCGTCGAGATGGTCACCCGGCGGCGTGACAACCCCCAGGCGTAGGGGTCGACCATGAGATTGGTGGCGGCCACCACGTTGTTGAAGTTGGCCAGGGGCTCACCCATGCCCATGAGGACCACGTTGGTCACGCGCCGGCCCCGGCCCTCTGCCTCGAGCGCCTGGCGTGCATAGTGGAGCTGGCCGATGATCTCGGCGGCGGAGAGGTTGCGGTTGAATCCCTGCTTGCCGGTCGAGCAGAACCCGCAATCCAGCGCACAGCCGACCTGTGAGGAGACGCACAACGTCCCCCGCCCCCGCTCGGGGATATAGACGGTCTCTACCGCATTGCCGCTGCCCAGTGCCAGCAGCCATTTGCGCGTACCGTCCTGGGACTCGCGATCGAAGATGGGCTGGGGCAGCCGGATCTCGGCCATTGCCTGGAGCTTGCCGCGCAGGCTCTTTGCCAGGTCGGTCATGGCCTCGGGGTCAAAGACCTGACGCTGGTGCAACCACTGACGCAGCTGCTTGCTGCGAAAGGGTTTCTCGCCGAGCTCGGCGAAAAGCCGCTGGAGCCCCGACTCGTCGAGGCCCAGCAGTTCCACGCCGCTGGCGGCGGCGGGACCTGGATCAGTGGCGACTGTGGAGCTCATCGTCACCAAAGAAAAAGCCGATTTCCTCCCGGGCCGTTTCCGGTGCATCGGACCCGTGGACCGCATTGGCATCCACCGTCTCCGCCAGGTCGTGCCGGATGGTCCCGGCGGCCGCCTCGGCCGGATTGGTGGCGCCCATGATCTCGCGGTTCTTGCGGATCGCCTCATCGCCCTCGAGCACCTGCACCATCACCGGCCCCGAGGTCATGAACTTGACCAGATCGGCAAAGAAGGGCCGCTCACTGTGCACCGCATAGAAGGCCTCGGCCTGCTCCTGGCTGAGATGCAGCATCCGGGCGGCGATGATGCGCAAACCGGCGGTCTCGAAACGACGATAGATCTCGCCGATGTGGTTGCCGGCGACAGCGTCCGGTTTGACGATGGAAAGCGTACGCTCGGTGGCCATTCCCGATTCTCCCGTTTGCAACCGGACGCGGGTCCGGCTGAGAAAAACACAAAGACCCACGCGCCAGGCGCCGTGGGCCTCGATCAAAAACCGTCGAGAAGTCTACCGGGATGGCCTGGCAGCGGCAAATTACTGGATGGCGAAACTCTCGCCGCAGCCGCATTCGGCGGTCACATTGGGGTTGCGAAACTCGAAGCGCTCGTTGAGCCCCTCGCGGACAAAATCAACCTCCATGCCGTCGAGAAACGGCAGGCTCTTGGGGTCAATGACAACGGATACCCCGTGCTGCTCGATCAGGGTGTCGTCATCGCTGATCTGCTCGGCATAGTCGACGGTGTACATAAACCCACTGCACCCCGAGGGCTTGACACCCAGTCGAAGCCCCAGGCCACTGCCGTGCTGTTCGAGCGACCGCCGGATATGGGCCGCGGCGCGGGTCGTCAGTTCGATGGTCATGAGCTGCGTCCACCTCCTTCGTCGGGCAATGCGGCGAGTGCCGCCTGCAATGCATCCTCGAGGCAAAGCGCCTCGGCACGGGATTCGGCATCCATCGCCGTGGATTGCGCCAGCCAGTACCCGGTGACTGCCCGCGCGTCGCGGTTATCCCGGCCCTCGAGCCAGCGGGCCAGCCACTCGGCGGCGCTGAGTGCATCGGCACCAGCGAATACCTCGAACCGGGCGGCGCGAATCACCCCCCGGGACGATCGCAACCAGCACACCACCTGGCAATCATCCTCGATGCGCCCGGCGGATCCACTGACCCAGTCCGCGGCGTTCGACGGTGCACCGAGTCCCGTTGGTTCCAGATCATCCAACGCCACCACCATGGATTCAAGCCACATCGAGCGGGGTTGTTGTCGAATACAGCGCGCCGATGTCCTGACCCCCGGCAAAGGCCCGCCACACCGGCGAGACCCGGCGCAGCCGATCAACGGTCTCACCGACGCGCCCGATGGCCTGGGTGATATCGGTATCACCGGTAAAGCGCCCGAGACTGAAGCGCAGCGTGGCGTGGGCAAGGGGCTCCGGCCGCTGCATGGCCCGTAACACCGACGACGCGCCCTCGTGGCTGCTGCATGCCGACCCAAAGCCAACATCCACCCCATCGAGGTGGGCGCGCAACGCCGCGCCGTGGACTCCGGCAAAGCTCACGCTCAGTATGTGGGGCGACGCCTGGGTCGGGGTGTTGAGCACCACACCACCGAGCGGCGCCAAACCGGCCAGCAGACCGTCCCGCAGCGACCATTGGCGATCCCGCTCGGCGGCATCGTCGGCCAGCCGAAAGGCCTCGCCCAGACCCGCGATCAGCGGCATCGGCAAGGTGCCCGAGCGCATCCCCTGCTGCTGACCACCGCCGTGGAGTTGCGGCGCAACCCGCACCGATGGGCGAAGGCAGAGCGCGCCAATGCCCTTGGGCCCGTAGAACTTGTGCCCGGACAGCGAGACCATGTCGGCCTGGTCATAGGCGGCCACCGCTGCATCCACCCGACCCCCCGCCTGTGCCGCATCCAGATGCAGCAGGGCGCCGGCGTTACGAACCATTGGCGCCAGCGCGGGCATGGCCTGAAGGACGCCGGTTTCGTTGTTCACCGGGGCGATGGACACCAGCGCCACCCGCTCATCCAGGGCATCGGCCAATACCTCTGGTTTCAGCCTTCCCATGGCATCCACCGGCAGCCGCTCGACTGCAAAGCCATGACGGCTGGCCGCCGCCCGGGCCGCCATGGTCACCGCCGCATGCTCGGTGGCAGTAACCAGGATCCGGTCACGACCCCGACGGCGTTGCGCGAGCGCCTCGGCGGTTCCCAGTATGGCGAGGTTATCGGCCTCGGTCGCCCCGCTGGTCCAGACCACCTGCCAGTGCGGATCCCCCAGGTAGTCGCGGATTGCCTCAGTGGCGCGGTCGATGGTCTCGCCGGCGAGCGCGCCGGCCTGGTGGGGACTGGCCGGATTGGCTGCGAGCCCCCGGTCGTCGTAACAAGCCATCATCGCGGCCTGCACCCGGGGGTCGAGGGGCGTGGTGGCCGCATAGTCGAGATAGGGCCGGGGGCGATCCATCAGGACTCCGCCGACGAGGACCGTCCCTCACCGGGCTCATCGTCCATGCCACAGCCCTGCAGCTCGGGAATCCGGCTGTCGCTGACCTCGCCGCCGAGTGCCTTGAGGGCTGCGCACATCTCTTCGAGCCTGGCATCGGTGTGGTGGACATGATCGAGGATGGAGTTGATGGCGTTGGCCACCGGATCGGGCATGTCCTGGGTGGCGCCATAGGCCTCGAAACCGATCCGTCGCGCGGTCTCGGCCCGTCGCTGATCTGCCTCGGTGGCAGGAGGCGCCTCGGAGGCGATCCGTGCCACCCGCGCCGGGATGCCGACCATGGTGGCATGCTCGGGCACATCCTTGACCACCACCGCATTGGAGCCAATGCGCGCCCCGGCACCCACGCTGATCGGCCCCAGGACCTTGGCCCCGGCACCGACGACCACATCGTCACCCAGCGTCGGGTGGCGCTTGCCGGCCTGCCAACTCGTCCCGCCCAGCGTGACCCCTTGATACAGGGTGCAGTCGTCACCGACCTCGGCGGTCTCGCCGATGACCACGCCAAGGCCATGGTCGATAAAAAACCGCCGCCCGAGCCGGGCGGCCGGATGGATTTCGATGCCGGTGAGCAGACGTGCGATCAGGGCAAAGAACCGGGCCAGCCAGCGCAGCCGATGGGTCCACAACCAGTGGTTGAGCCGATGCATTAAAAGCGCATGGACCCCGGGATAACTGGTCAGCACCTCAAAATGGTTGCGGGCCGCCGGATCGCGATCGAAAACGCAGCCGATATCTTCACGCAGTCGCTGGAACATAACCGTCTATCGCCGCCAACCCGGCCATTGCTGTGATGGCCGATCAGTATACGCCCGCGTCACAGCCGACAACCACAGCATCAGGGCAAAAGGCGCTTGAAAAGGCCCCGCAGCAGATCCACCTCATCGGCGCTGGGGCGCGCCCGGTTGAACAGATTGCGCAAACGCCGAAGCAGTACCGCGCGGGGGGCGGTGGCCGAATAGCCACTGACCTCGACCGCCCGGGCCAGGGTTTGATGAAGCCCCTCAAGGTGGGCGCCCGTCGCCGGCGGCGCGGCATCACCCTCGACCTGCCCCGCCGACTGACCCGCCGACGCATCGAGCCGCGCCAGCCAGAGCTCGTAGGCCATCAGCTGCACGGCGGCGGCGAGGTTGAGTGAAGGGTAGTCGGGGTTGGCCGGTATATGCACCAGGCGCTGGCAGCTGGCGAGCTCATCGTTGGTCAGGCCGGTACGCTCGCGGCCAAAAAGCACGGCCGTGGGCATCGACTCGGCCGCGACCAGGGCAGCCGCCTGCCGCGGCGTCAATGCCGGGACACCGTCGCGCCGGGGACGGGCGGTCAGGCCCAGCACCAGCGCACGGTCGGCCAGGGCGGCGGGCAGATCATCGAACACCCCGCCCTGCTCGACCACATCATAGGCGCTCGCGGCCATGGCACGGGTGTTTTCATCGACGCGGCAATCGGGCGAGACCAGGTCAAGCCCCTCGAGTCCCATGGTTTTCATGGCCCGCGCGGCGGCGCCGATATTGCCCGGATGCGTCGTGCCCACCAGCGTGAACCGGCAATCAACGGCCTTGGGGTCGGTCAAAACATGCGCTCCTTGTGTTTGCTGTTATCATGCCCGTTTAACCGATACGACGACAGGCGGCGGGTTGCCATCCGCCGGTTCAGGACTCACTGCATGCATCCGATGATCAACGTTGCCGTGCGCGCCGCTCGCAGCGCCGGGAATATCATTGTCCGCCATATCGATCGGCTGGATCGGATCGAAATCCGGGACAAGGGTCGCAATGATTTTGTCAGCGATGTGGATCGAATGGCCGAAGATGAGATTCGCGCCATCCTCTCGCAGGCCTATCCTGATCACGGCATCCTCGGCGAAGAAGGCGGCGGCGATGACAGCGCCGATTATGTCTGGGTGGTGGATCCGCTGGACGGGACGCTGAACTACCTGCGGGGGTTCCCGCACTTTGCCGTCTCCATCGCCCTGCGCCATCGTGGTGCCCTGGAGGTGGGTGTCATCTACGACCCGATCCAGCAGGAGCTCTGGACGGCCCGGCGCGGCGGTGGCTGCACTTTTGAGGGCCGCCGGGTTCGGGTGACGCAGCGGCCGGGCATCGACAACGCCCTGATCGGCACCGGTTTTCCCACCCGCTTTGAAGCGCTGCATACCCCCTATCTGGGGATGTTTGGCGATATCTTTCGCCGCGCCGGCGATCTGCGCCGGACCGGCTCAGCGGCCCTGGATCTGGCCTATGTTGCCTGTGGCCGCCTGGACGGGTTCTACGAACCCGGCCTGTCACCCTGGGACATGGCCGCCGGGGCATTGATGGTGCGCGAGGCCGGCGGCATTGTCGGTGATTTCGCCGGCGGCGATCGTTATCTGGAGACCGGCAACATCGTCGCCGGCAGCCCCAAGGTGTTCGCGGATCTGGTGCGCACCATCGGCCCCCACCGGGTCGAGGGGATCCGCGCCTGATCAGGCCACACGCCGGGACGCCGCGGCATCGGCGGTGGTCTTCAGCGTCTCGCGGACATCGCTCCAGCGCAGCAGCTCCAGATGGCCCTGGTGAGATTCGACCAGGCAAGTGCAGCTCTCGACCCAGTCGCCATCGTTGCAATAAAGGATGCCGTCACGCTGGGTAATCTCGGCATGGTGGATATGGCCACAGACCAAGCCATCGACGCCGGCCTGCCGGGCCTCGTGGACCAGGGCCTCTTCATAGTTGGCGATGTACTGCATGACGTTTTTGGTGCGCTGTTTCAGGTGCGCCGCCAGCGACCAGTAGGGGCGGTTGAACGCCTGACGGACCCGATTGATCCAGTGGTTGGCCCGGATCAGCCAGGCATACATGCGATTGCCCAGCATGGCGACCAGCCGGCTGCACTGGACAACCGTGTCGAATTCATCGCCATGCAGTACCAGCAGCCGCCGGCCGTCGGCACAGGCGTGGATGGCGCGCAGCCGGATATCCACCCCCTCGATGGACATGCCGGCGTAGTCACGCATCATCTCGTCGTGGTTGCCGGGGATATAGACCACCTGGGTGCCGTTTCGCGCCCGGTTGAGGATGTTCTGGATAACGGCGTTGTGGCTGTCCGGCCAGCGCAGCCCCCGCCGTCGCATCTCCCAGATATCGATGATGTCGCCCACCAGATACAGGGTTTCGCATTCCACACTCTCGAGAAAATCGAGCAGAAAATCGGCACGGGCGCCGCGAAAGCCAAGATGGGTGTCGGAGATGAAGATACTGCGGTAGCGGAGCGGTTTGAGCAGCTGGACATCGGTCATGCCGGATTCCCCGTAGCCAGGTTTCTCCGAAAGGTACGCCGGGTTTATGAAAGCCTTGTGACGCCGGGATCCGGGATCAGGGTCGCTCATCCTCCGCATCCTCTCCCTCCTTGGGCGGCGGTATAAGGTCTTCCTTGCTGACACCCATCGCCAGCGCCGCCGACCCGGCGACGTAGATGGATGAATAGGTGCCGACCACCACACCGATAATCAGCGCCAGGGCAAATCCCCGGATGAGTTCGCCACCGACCAGGAAGAGCGCCAGCAGCACCAGCAGCGTGGTCAGACTGGTGACCAGGGTGCGCGGCAGCATCTGGTTGATGGAGCGATTGGTCACATCCACCGCCGAGCCCTTGCGCATGCGGATGAAGTTCTCGCGAATGCGGTCGAACACCACGATCGTGTCATTGAGCGAGTAGCCGATGACCGCCAGCAGCGCCGCCAGTACGGTCAGGTCAAAGGTCATGCCGATCCCCGCGAATATACCAAGGGTAATCACCACATCGTGGACCACCGCGGCGACCGCGCCGATGGCAAACCGGTATTCAAAGCGAAAGGCGACATAGATCAGGATCCCCGCCAGGGCATAGAGCAGCGCCAGGCCGCCCTTTTCGGTGAGCTCCTCGCCCACCTGGGGGCCGACGAACTCCACCCGGCGCAGCTCGGCATCGGCGTTATCGGCCCGGAGGATCTCCAGCACCGCATTGCTGAGCGCATCGCCCTCGCCCGCATCCGGGGCCAGGCGGATCAGCACATCCCGGGCCGTGCCAAAGTTCTGGACCACCGCATCCGGATACCCGCCCGCCTCGAGGGCGCTGCGGACACGATCGAGCTCGACCGCCTGACTGTATCCCACCTCGACCAGCGTACCGCCGGTGAAATCGAGCCCGAAGTTCAGTCCCCGCAGGCTCAAAAGCCCCACGGCGAGCGCGATCAGGGCAAGGGTCAGCAGCGCCGCCCGGAGGCGGTGGGCCATGAAATCGATACGAGTCTCGCGTTTGAAAAAATCCACTCTGCCTCGTCCCTAGATCGCCAGCCGGGCACCGCGACGGCCACCATAGATAAGATTGACCAGCACCCGCGTCCCGAGAATGGCGGTGAACATGGAACTGACAATGCCAAGCGATAGCGTGACCGCAAACCCCTTGATCGGACCGGTCCCGAAGGCGAACAGCACGATCGCGGCGATCAGGGTGGTCACGTTGGCATCGGCAATGGTCGAAAACGCCTTGCCATACCCGCCTTCGATGGCCTGTTGCGTGCTCGAGCCGGCGCGCAGCTCCTCGCGGATCCGCTCATAGATCAACACATTGGCGTCCACCGCCATGCCCACGGTCAGCACGATGCCGGCGATGCCCGGCAGGGTGAGGGTGGCCTGCAAAAGCGACAGCGCGGCGATCACCAGCACCAGATTGGCCAGGAGCGCCAGATTGGCGATCAAGCCGAAGACCTTGTAGTAGACGGCCATGAAAACCACCACCAGGACAAACCCCAGCACCACCGCCATGAACCCCTGATTGATGTTCTCCTGGCCGAGGCTGGGGCCAACGGTCCGCTCTTCGACGATCTGCATGGGGGCGGCCAGCGACCCGGCCCGCAACAGCAGCGCCAGGTTGCGCGCCTCGCGCGAACTCTCCAGCCCGGTGATCCGAAACCGACTGCCGAGCTGCTCCTGGATGCGGGCGATGTTGATGACCTCCTCAACCTCGACCTGCTCGCGGACGATCGCGCCATCGACTCGTCGTGCCTGGATTTCGGTCTCTTTGAAGACCACCGCCATGTGATCCCCCACCCGACCGCCGGTGACCTCATTCATGACCCGGCCACCGCTGCCGCTCAAGCGGATATTGACCTGCGGCTGCCCGGTCTGGGTATCCAGCCCCGACTGGGCGTCGGTGATGGCCTCGCCGGTGATGATGACGTTGCGCTCGAGCAGCACGAACCCGCCGCCGCGTTCGGGAAACCGCTCGGTGCCCGGCGGGATTGGATCGTCGCCGTCGCCGAAGTACGGAAAATTGCCCTGATCAACCATGCGGAACTCGAGGGTCGCGGTGGCACCGATGATGTCCTTGGCACGGGCGGTGTCCTGGACACCCGGCAACTGAACGACGATGCGGTCGCGGCCCTGACGCTGGATCACCGGCTCGGCCACCCCCAGTTCGTTGACGCGGTTACGCAGGGTGGTCATGTTCTGCTCGACTGCAAAATCCTGGACCTCGCGCCGTTCCTCGTCGGTCAGCCGGGCGGCCAGCCTGGGCGGGTCGCTGTCGGCCACCGGCTCGAGATCAAGCTCGATGTATTCGTCTGCCAGCAACGCCTGCGCCTGTGTGCGTGTGGCGGCATCGGCAAAGGTCAGATACACCCCATCGGCCTCGAGGCTGACATCGCGGTAGCGAAGATCCGCCTCGCGGAGCAGGCGCCGAAACTCGTCGCGGTAGCGCTCGCGGGTCTGCTCGATGACCGCCGCCATGTCGACCTGCATGAGAAAGTGCACGCCGCCGCGCAGATCCAGACCCAGGTACATGGGCTGCCCGCCCAGCGCCTGCAGCCACGCCGGTGTGGCCGGCGCCAGATTGAGCGCGACGGTATGATCCCGGCCCAGGGCAACAGCCAGTTCGTCCGCGGCCCGGACCTGGGCATCGGTACTGGCAAGCCGCAAGAGGTAGCGGTCTTCGCCGGCCTCCCGGCCGCGCACGGCGATCTCCCGCGCGGCGAGCAGTTCGTCGATACGCTCGCGAACCGCCGGCGACGGTGCCTGGCCATCGGCGGTTGTCACCTGCAAGGCCGGATCCTGCCCAAAGACATTGGGCAGGGCATAAAGACAACCGGCGGCAATGACCACCACCAGCAGCAGGTATTTCCACAGCGGGTTCTGGTTCATGGAAGCCTACTTGTCGGCCTTTTTCTCGTCCTTGCCTTCCTTGCCGGCATCGGCCTTGTCCAGCCCGCCCTTCATCGAGCCTTTGGGCAGCACCTGGGCCACCGCGCTCTTTTGCAGCCGCACCTCCAGACCATCGGTCAGCGCCAGGTTGGCGAAACTGTCACCCACTTCGGTGATCCGCCCGACAATCCCGCCGGTGGTGAGCACCTCATCGCCCTTGGCCAGGTTTTCGACGAGCTTTTTGTGCTCTTTGGCGCGCTTTTGCTGCGGGCGGATGAGCAGAAAATAAAAGATCACGATCAGCGCGATCGGGAATATCAGCCCGGTCAGGCCGGCGGCGGGTTCGCCCCCCTGGGCCAGGGCGTCACTGATGAAAAAGTCCATGTCGATCTCCCTCGGTCAAAAGGCCGGCATTATGTCACACCCGCTCGGCGGGCATGGAATGCCTTGGTGAAATCCGCCAGACATCCGGCGTCGATGGCGCCGCGTATATCGGCCATCAAGCGCTGAAAGTAGCGCAGATTGTGAATGGTGTTCAGCCGCGCGCCGAGCATCTCGCCGCAGCGGTCAAGATGGCGCAGATACGAGCGGCTGTAGTGCCTGCAGGTATAGCAGTCGCAGTCGCGCTCGACCGGTCGGGTGTCGTGGGCAAACCGGGCGTTGCGCAGCCGCAGGGTGCCGGTGTCGGTAAACAGAAACCCGTTGCGGGCATTGCGGGTGGGCAGCACGCAGTCGAACATATCGATGCCGCGGGCGACACACTCGACCAGATCCTCAGGCCGTCCCACGCCCATGAGATAACGCGGCTTTTGCTCGGGCAGCCGCGGGCCGAGCGCGTCGAGCACCCGCAGACGCTCCTCCGGGGGCTCGCCCACCGACAGCCCGCCAACGGCGTAGCCGTCAAAGCCTATCTCCATGAGCCCGGCCAGAGAGGCCGCCCGCAGGTCCTCGTACATCCCGCCCTGGACGATGCCGAAAAGCGCCGAGGGGTTATCACCGTGGGCCTGGCGACTGCGCTGCGCCCAGCGCAGCGAACGCTCCATGGATTGCCTCGCGCCCTGCCAGTCCACCGGCCACGGGGTGCACTCGTCAAAGATCATCACCACATCCGAACCCAGAGCGCGCTGCACCGCCATGGAGCGCTCGGGGTCGAGGAAGACCCGGGCACCATCCACCGGCGAGCGGAACTCGACCCCGGATTCGCTGATGCGGCGCCCATCGGCCAGGCTGAAGACCTGAAAGCCGCCGGAGTCGGTCAATATCGGCCCCGGCCACTGCATGAAATCGTGCAGATCGCCATGGGCCTCGATGATCTCGGTACCGGGTCGCAGCATCAGGTGGAAGGTATTGCCGAGCAGGATCTCGGCGCCGCTGGCGCGCACCTCCTCGGGCGTCATCCCCTTGACGGTCCCGTAGGTGCCCACCGGCATGAAAGCGGGTGTCTCGACCGTGCCGCGGTCGAAATGCAATCGCCCGCGACGCGCCAGACCATCCACTGCCAGCGACTCGAACCGCAGTGTCATGCCCATCGCTCCGCGGCATGGGGCAGGATGAACATGGCATCGCCGTAGCTGAAAAACCGGTAGCGCGCCTCCACCGCATGCTGATAGGCCGCCAGGATCGACTCCCGCCCGGCAAGGGCACTGACCAGCATCACCAGCGTCGAGCCCGGCAGGTGGAAGTTGGTCACCAGCCCATCGATCACCCGGAAGTCGTACCCCGGGTAGATGAAGATCTCTGTCTCGCCCTCGAAAGGCGCCAGATCGCCATTGTTCGCGGCGGCGGCCGCTTCGAGCGAGCGCACCACGGTCGTCCCCACCGCCACCACCCGGCCGCCGTGGTCACGGGTCCGGGCAATGGCCTCGCAGGCAGCCGTCGGCACCGAGATCCACTCGGCGTGCATATGATGATCCTCGATGCGCTCGCTCCGGACCGGCTGGAAGGTGCCGGCCCCGACATGCAGCGTCAGGGTAGTGGTCTCGATGCCGGCGGCGGCCAGGTCCTCCAGCAGCGGCTGGTCGAAATGCAGCCCGGCGGTCGGCGCCGCCACGGCCCCGGGGTTCTGCGCATAGACCGTCTGATAGCG
>Ga0209937_1000534_pt1 | contig 11982 bp, 9 predicted proteins | sample SalPon1_B_H2O_MG_FD_185699 | JGI IMG/M metagenome (GOLD analysis project Ga0209937, IMG submission 185699) | Salt pond water microbial communities from South San Francisco under conditions of wetland restoration - Salt Pond MetaG R1_B_H2O_MG... | ecosystem: Environmental > Aquatic > Non-marine... | reverse complement strand
GATAGCGTCCTCGACAGCCGCCTCGTCGACACCGTGGGCTTCGACGAGATCGGTGACGAGCTGGTCGCGGTCGACACCGTCGCCGGTGTCCAGTTCACCCATCATCTCGACGACCGCCTCTTCGAGGTCGACATCCTCGGCAGGGTGGTCGTCAGCGGCATCGACTGCTGCGTTGTCGGCACCCGTCTCGGCCGCGTTCTCGGCTGCTTCGTCGACCGCTGTATCAGCTTCCTCGCTGGCTGGCTCGGGTACGTCAGCGTCGTCCTCGAAATCACCCAGTCCATCGTCGAAGTCGCCGAGCGTCTCTTCGGTTGTGTCCCCGGCGTCGTTTTCGACGTCAGTCTCTGCTGTGGCTTCAGTTTCGGTCTCGGCTTGTTTGGCCAACTCGTCGGCATCCGGTACGTCGATATCGGCCTCGCCTGCGGGCTCAACCTCGTTGCCGCTCGAAAAGCCGGTATCGAACTCGGCTTCGAGCTCCTCGCGTTCCTCCTCGTCGAGTTGATACATCCCCGACTCCTCGGCGCTGTCCGCCGCAGTACTGTCGTCTTCGACAGTCTCTGCCTCGGCGTCGGGATCGGCTGCACCGTTTGCCGTCGCCGTATCCGGCTCGCTTGCGGCGACTGTCTCGGCTGATGGTTCAGGCTCGTTGGTTGTGTCGACCGCTGGCTCAGTAGACGAACCCGTCTCCGATGCCGGCTCAGCCGGTTGCTCCGAGTCCGCACCCGTTTCCGGCTCTATCGCTGCATCCGGTGATTCCACCTCGGCTGTCGACTCCGGCGAGTCGGGTGTTTCCCCGCTGGCTGGTGGTGATGGGTCTGCTGATGCGTTGTCAGTCGGTGCGTCAGCAGCAGACTCCATCGCAGGGGCTTCCGATTCGGTCGCGGTGGCTTCCGATTCGGTCGCTGTCGGCTCCGAAGTCGACACGGGCTGGCTTTCGAGTGCAAGGTCGACCTCGGGAAGCGCGCCGACCGCCGCCTCGCCACCCTCACCGGGGGCCACATCGAGCGAACGTACCTCATCGCGTTCGTCGGCGACGACTTCGAGTGCGTCGATTGCGAGCTGCCGAAGTGCGTCGAGATACGCGGTGGTCGTCTCGTAATGGTCGAGTGCACGTGGGATACCCACCGCCAGCGAGTCGTCGACACCAGCCTCGCTGAGCGCTGCCTGTAGTTCCTCACCGCGAAGCGAGGAATTGAGGGCGGCCGCACAGACCGCGAGTCGGTGGAGCGTCGACTCGGCAGCCGAAACGACCCAGCGGTCGCGGGTGTCGGCGTCGACCTCGCTCAGACTCTCCGGCCGAACGGAGGTAAAGACGCGATCCGAGTCCTCGGGTTCGAACGTTCGGGCTTTCCCGGTAATCGCCACGAACGCCGGCGGAGTCGTCCCGTCCAGGAACGCCTGTGCTGGCGGTTGGTACTGCCCGGCGTAGGTGACGAACGCGCCTGTCGGGTCGACGATCCGACCCCGAAGTGTGTCTTCGTTGATCGATTCGACCTCGGTGAGCACCCCAACCGCGAACAGTCGGTTGACCCGGAGACCGGTCGGCGTCACGACGTAGTTCGGTGCGCGCTCCTCGTCGCTCTCCGAATACGACAGCGAGGCGTCGTCGAACTCCGCCGCAAACAGCCGGTAGGCCACCTCACGCCGACCCGGTCCGGAATCACCGTCCGCGCTCATTGGCCCACCTCCGCGAGCGCGGCGGCTGCAAGCGCGGCTGGATCCTCATCGGCTGGCTCGAACGACTCGACGTTCAGGTTCGGACCGTACTCGTCGACCGACAGCGAGCCGCGAACCCGGTAGGCACGCCCCACGAGCTCCTCGCGGATCGTCTCAGCGACGACCTCCTTGTCCATCGCCTCGCGGGCGGCCTCCTTGGCGGCAGCCACGTCGCCGCCGTAGGTCTCCTCGGTCAGCTCTGAGCCGATGATCGCGGTCACGGTGTCGGTGCCGTCGTCGACGATGGCTTTGATCCGGAGATCGTCCGCGCCCTCGACTGCGCCGTGGGTCCGACACTGGCCGCTCTGGATCACGCGGCCACAGTCCGGACAGCGTTCGATCAACCCCGAGCCGTCTCTGACCTCCAAAACGTTGCCGACGACTTCGACATCGAACAGCCCGCCGCTGTCGATTGCCTCTGCAAGCGAGAGTTGCGGGGCCGAATCAGTGACCGCAACCGGTGCTGCGAGCGGCTCGACGGTCGAAAACGCCGAGAGGTTCACCGACGGCGAGCCGCGAAACTCTCTGATGTAGACGTCCTCGATCCGGAGATCGGCTCCTACTTCGATATCGGGATGCGGGTCCCAGTCGGTAAACGGGAGTCGGCCGGTCTCGTCGGCGAGCACGCCAGAGAGGATCGTCGTCTCGCCATCCCGGCCGTCAATGGTTCGAGAGTCGACTTCTTGAACGCTGACTTCGACGTTTCGGCCGCGGTCGCCCGGCGAGAGATCGACCAGGTCGCTATCACCGCCGATCGGCTGGTTGACGTCGACCGTTTCGTCGGCCATCGAGACGGTCGCCGACTGGCCGAGATTGAGTTCGGGATGGCCGTCCCACTCTCGAACGCCTGCGTTGCCGATCACCAGCGAGTCTCCCGGCTCGAAGCCGAAATCCTGCCAAGCGGTGTACGAGATCGTCCCCGACGAGTCGGCGAGTGTTCCTTCTCTGATCGTGACGTCCTCGCCCTGGTATCGGATCGTTCGCGTTCCGTGTGTGAGTACTCTGACGGTGACGTTCACGGAGCTCTGTGCGGTCGTGATCGAGGCGATATCGAGCGTTTCTGGCGTCGACGAGCCACCGCTTCCGCCGCCGTGTTTGCGGCGAACGCTCTGGGCGGCTTCGTCGAGCGGCACATCGAACTCCAGCAACGATTCCAGATCAGCCTTGACCTCCTGTTTGGTGACACCGAGAGCGGAGGCAAGCTCTTCGGCTTTGTTGTCTACGTCCATCATCCGTTCGTTCGTCGGCTTCTGTTAAAAACTATGTGCGCCACATGACCGGTCGACGTGAGTAAACCCGGGGAACTGATAAGTGGGTTCCCGCCAACGGTGGGTGTATGAGCGATTCCGAGGAGTTCACCTATACGACCCACATCGAAGACGGCAACACCATCATCGAGGTGAGCGGAAACCACGATGTCGCCTTTGTCATCCAGTCAGCCAGCGGGGAGCGGATCTACTTCCCGCCGGAAGATATGTCCGAAAAATCTGACGAAGAGCGGGACAGTCCCTACCAGAGCCGTGACAGTCCGTACCAATCTGACAGTCCCTATCAGTCGGCTGACAGCCCGTACCAACCGAGCGACGATCCGGAAGTGAGCACCCGCGGCGTCACCGAAACCCGAACCGGGTTCCGCATCACCCATCCGGAGCCGGCCGCCGAAATCACGCTGTTCCGCGGGTCGACGCCAGCCGTCGACGCCTAACGCCCCGATCAAGCCCCGGCACGCGAGGGTTCCGCGCTCCAACAGGGCCACACCGGTATAAAAGAAAACAGCAAGGGAAACCCCACCCGTCGTCAATTGACCGCGTCAGTCGTGTTTTTCGTACTTCTTTTTGTACTCCTCGTATTTCGCCTTGTGTTCTTTCATCCGTTTTTTGAGTTCTTTCTTGTCGTCCGGCTCCGGCGGCTCCGGCGGTTCGGGTGGCTCCGGCGGTACCTCCGCGCAGGGGCTGTCGCTCGCCTGGATGTTCCCCTCGAAGAGGGTTTCGTCCTCGAAGACGATCTCGATACTCGACGGGTCGAGGTCGCCCGGGAGTGCGATCGTCGCCACGCCGTCATCGTCGACGGGGACGTTGTACATCATGCTCACATCGCCGACGAACCCAACGGTAACCATGAGCGTCTCACCCTCGTCGATATCGTCGGTCTCGATGGTGATCTCCTCGCAGGTCACATCGAGCTCCTCGATTCGTGGGTCCTCGGGCTCCGGCGGCTCCGGCGGCTCGTCGAAACACGGCGCGTCCTCGGCGACGACATCCTGCTCGTCGAGGACGGTCCCGTCGAACGAGAGCTCGAAGCGGGTCGGATTGAGGTCACCGGGCAGGTCGAAGGTCGCCTCGTCGTCGTCGACCGCCGCCTCAAACGTCTCTTCGGACTCATCTCCTTCCTGATCGATGAACGTGACCGTGGCAGTCAGCGTTTCGCCGTCGTCGATGTTCTCGGTCTCGACAGTGAGCTCCTCGCAGGTCACCTCGAAGCCGACGAGGGCAGGCGTCTCCTCGCCGCCACACCGGTAGAACGTCGCGTTACTGATCTCGGGCGAGCCCGGTGGGAGGCAGAACGTCGTGTTGTCGTCGACTGAAGCGAGATAGCAGTTCTGCCCCGCTTTGAGCGTGACGTAGTCCGCGTCGTCGGGGATCTCGTTGGGCGTGAAACACGTCCCCGACAACCCGGTGAAAAGCGGCGTGAGCGGGTTTACCTCCTCGTCGTCACACTCCTCTTCGACGCACGCAATACATTGCTGGACCTGTGCTCCCGGTGAGAAGAACCCACAGAAATCGGCGTCTGTGGTCTCGCTTGGCTCAGGCTGTGCCTGTGCCGGCGTCGACATCGCCGAGAGGCCACCGACTCCAACGATCGCACTCGTAGCGCTAACACCTTTTATATACGTCCGACGGTTGAGACCGTCGTCTGAATCATCGTTTGTCATCGCGCAGTTACCAACTCACTACTGTTTAGTATCGTAATGCACATTCAAAACCCCCAGTTGGCACCAAATCATCAGCCAATCTGCACTAGTGAGGAGCTACTACCGGCAGATGTCGCCGACAACACACGCTAGTGACCGTTTAATCGGTCAGCGTGGTTCGACTGAGTATCTCAACTGCTGCGACTATCTTGAACTCGTACTAGTGAAAAGCTGACACAGAAGCGGTAGTTTCACCCTAGAGTAGCTGCAGTAGCTGTCGACAGTCAGTTGAGGGCAATGTTGTAGACGTCGAGCAGGTCGTCGGCGACATCGTCCCAGGTTCGGGGCTCGTACTCCGGTGGCCCCTCGCGGGCGAGTGCCTCGTCGATCCCACGGGCGATCGAATCGGAGTCGACGGTCACTTCGACCAGACAGCCGTCGGGGAGCGTCTCTCGAACACCGCTGGGGGTGGCGACAACCTGTGCGCCCGCTGCGAGCGCCTCGGTGATCGTCAGGCCGAACGGTTCGGCCCGTGACGGAGAGATGAACACGTCGGCGGCGGCGTAGTAGTCGCCGAGTTTCTCCTCGGGAACGTAGCCAGCGAACTTAATGCGGTCGCCGAGACCCAACAGTTCGGTAAACATCTTCAGGTGCTCGGTCTGGTGACCCGAGCCACCGAGGACGAGCGTCGCGTCGGTGTTTTTGATCTTATCCATCGCATACAACAGGTGGCTGATTCCTTTCTGGTCGGTGTGTCGACCGACGAACAGCAACATCGGCCCCTCGATGCCGAGATCGGCCTTCACGTCGAAGCCGGTGGTTTCCAGCGACGAGAAGCCGTTGTGGACGACATGTGAGTCTACCTCGTACTGTTCGAGCACGTCCTGTCGGGTGAGATCGCTGACGCAGAGCAGGACGTCCGACTGTTTGGCGACCCGGCGTTCGGTCTCTACTTCGCGTTCGGGTGGGTTGATGTTGCGGTCGCTGGACAGCGAGTGGAACTCCGAGACCCATGTCGCGTCCGTTTCGCGTTTGGCCCGCAGCCCCGGCCCGTAGCCGAACCAGTCGTTGGTGTGGGCAATGTCGACATCCTCGGCGAGTTCGACGAACGTGTCGCTCATCCGGCCGACCCGTGTGATGATGTCGCCCTCGCCGGTCGGGACGCTGTGAATACCCTCACGATCCTCAGGGGCGTACTCCGACGGGAGCAGGAGTTCCAGCTCTGCGTCTTTCGGCTCGAAAGCTTCGAACACTTCACCCACCCACGTGTCGAGACCGCCAGTGACGTTCGGTGGGAACCCCCAGCCTAACATGAGTATGCGTGGATCCATACCGTTCGATTCGCTAAGCCCCCACTTATCAGTTGGCCTATTTGAGATGTTCAATCGTTGCCAATCAGCGCTCACACACTGACCGGTGATGCGATCGAGAGAACCGAAACGTCGAAGCGGTCGCCGAGCGATATCCGGGCATGGATATCGTCGTTAACGTCGCGATGAGCGCCGACGGGAAGCTCTCGTCGCGCCGCCGCGAGCAGATCAAGATCAGCGGCCCCGAGGATTTCGACCGCGTCGACCGCATCCGACGTGAGGTCGACGCGGTCGTTGTTGGCATCGGCACCGTCCTGGCCGACGATCCGCATCTCACACTCGACGATCCCGAGCGACAACAGCAGCGACGTGAGAACGGTCGACCCCCTAATCCGGCGCGGGTGGTCGTCGACTCCCGTGGCCGAACGCCGCCAGATGGACGGATTTGCGACGATGCCGCACCCACCTACGTCGTCGTCTCGTCGGCCGCACCCGACGAGCGACGTGAGGCCCTCGCCGAAGCGGGCGTCGAGCTGATCGTTGCCGGTGAGGAGCGCGTCGACCTGCCGACAGCCTTCGATGCACTCGAAGCCGCTGGTATCAACAGCCTCCTGGTCGAAGGTGGCGGCGAACTGATCTTTTCAGTTATTGAAGACGGAGTTATTGATCGGCTAACAGTGTTCGTCGGCTCACTCGTTATCGGCGGCCGGGACGCCCCCACACTCGCCGACGGCGAGGGATTCGTTGAGGACTTTCCGGCCCTTTCGCTCACCGCTGTGGACCGCGTCGACGACGGTGTCGTCCTCAGTTATGTAGTCGGTGAATAATTATATACTGGTGTGTTCGGTCTATTGACAATCGGTTGGGTGGGGAGCTGACACATCCCTGCAACTGTTATACCGGTAGAGCCTGTACCGTGTTGTATGAGTACCACAGCAGCCTCCGAGCCGATTCACGTCGAAGACGAGAGCCACTTCGAGGAACTCGTCGACTCCCATTCGATCGCCCTCGTCGACTACTACGCCGACTGGTGTGGTCCGTGTAAGATGCTCGAACCGACTGTCGAGGAGATCGCCGACGAGACCGACACCGCGGTCCTCAAGGTAGACATCGATGAGCTACAGTCCTTCGCGAGCAGCAAGGGCATTCGTAGCGTCCCGACGCTCGAATTCTACCACAACGGCGAGTCGGTCGACCGTGTGATCGGCGTTCAGGACAAAGACGACCTGCTGGACGCACTCGACGAAATCACCGCCTAACGCGGGTTCCTCGGCTCCCAGACCGCCCTCTTTTTAACCAGTCGACCCACCCGGAGCGTTGGCTCCGTTCGCTAGTCGACCCGTTTGAAATCGAGACGGTGACCGGTGATCGCTTCGTGATCGGCTGCCCGTTGTTCGGCCTGCGCAGCCGTCTCGACGATTAACTCCGTGGGACAGTCACGACAGACGAGGTGGTAGGTTGGAGCCTCTGACATTGCTCACTGGTGAGCGAACCAATTGATAGTTACTGGGAGGGTGACTAACCGTAGGAGGTCCCTACCGACGGTTAGTCGACCAGAAGTCGGTAAACTGGCTGCCGAGGAACTCCGGGGTCAGACGGCTGAACTCCCGTTGTTCCTGATCGGCTAAAAACGGGGCCACCGAGCGCGGCCGGTCGGGGAGGTATCGCTCGCCGACCAGCAGCCGAACGCCACACTCGTCGGGGCCGCGCAGCACGCGCCCGATCGCCTGCCGAACCTGCCGCACCGCGGGGATCGTCAGCGCATACGTGAACTCGTTTTCGGTACCGAACCGGTCGCCGTAGGCGTGTCTGACTGCTTGTACGCGGGGTGAGCCGATGTTGACCAGCGGCACGCCGAAGACCGCACAGGTGTGGAGCTTCTCGCCTGCGTAGTCGACGCCTTCGGTCAGCGTCCCCCGGGTGCTGGTGACCAAGACGCGATGCCCGTCACCGAAAAACTGGTTTTTGAGGCGCTGGGTCTCCTCGTGGGACGACGACCGATCAAGCACCACGGGTTTGTCGATCGACTCCCGAAGCCGCCCGGCGGCCCAGTCGGCCTCGGCGTAGTTGGGGTAGGCAAGCAGGATGTTGCCGTGGCTCCGGGCGATCTCGCGGGCGACGTAGGCGTAGCGCTCTCTGGTTTCGTTGTGGTTGTCGGGCGTCGGTGGCCCGCGGTTGCGGGCGGTAAACGGCATGACGTCGACGACCCAACTTTCACGGTTGGTCTCCGGGAACTGCAGATCGTAGCTCCGGCGGTCGACCCGTCGCTCGGCACCCTCCTCGCCCGTGGCGGTTCTGGTCGACAGCGAGTCGAGCCCGCTGACCGCCTCGAAGATCGGAATCGGCTCTAGGGTCGCGCTCATCAGGATGCCGCCGCCGAACTCCCCGAGGATCTCGCGGACCTGCTCGGAGGGGATACAGTTGTACATCACCAGCGAGGCGTTGTACGCGTTCTGCCACGGGTAGTCGGGGTCTCGGTACTCGTTGTCGGTGGGTTCGAGCGTGATCTCGCGGAAGAACTCGGTGTGATCGCGGTGCCACCATCTGTCGAAGAGGATGCCGGTGGCCGTACAGACACAGTCGCGACCCATACCCAGCTGTGAGAGGACGTCCTCGACGGCGCTGCCGACTGCCCCGAGCGTGCGGAAGAAGCCGCCACTGTAGCCCGCTGTGTCTTCGGCCCACTCGGTGAAGGCGTCCCGCTCGTCGACCCCCGGATCGCGGAGTTCGAGTTCGACCTGCTCGTCCGGCAGGACCTCGGTTATAAATCCGGTTCCGTAGCCGTCGAACCGCTCGCGGAGTGCCGTCTCGACCCGTTCTTCGAGCCAGTCGATCGCCTCGCCGTAAAACTGGTGGGCCCGTTCGATGGCCTCGTAGGGGACATCGTGATCGGCGAGTTTCGACTCGATTAGTTCCTTGTTGTCGCCGTGTTGGCGCGCCCGTTCGAGCAGCGTCCCGAGGTCCTGTTGGGCCTGTTTGAGTGTTACCCGCCCGACGGTGTCGCTCAGAAGGTCCCGGACACGCTCTTCGAGCCGGTGGGCCTCGTCGACGATCACGAGCGTTCGTTCGTCGAGAATCGACTCGGTGAGGTGGCGGGTCTGGCTATCGAAAAGGTGGTTGTAGTTGCCGACGACCACATCGGCGTCCTCCAGTAACACGGTCATAACCCGGTGTGGACAGGTTCCGGCTTCGACCGCCGCCGGGAGGAACTCCCGTGTCGACAACACGTGGTCGGTCCCCTGTTCGAAACCGACCGGCGAGCCGGTGTCGCGGGCGTACCAGTCGGCCTCGAACGGGCAGTAGAGCGGCGTGTTCTCGGAGTCGGTGAACTCCGCGGGAGCCGCTGGCTGTGCGGTCCCGTACGGCGCGGTCGCGCCCGCAGTTTCCAGCGGACCGCTGTCGCTCGCAGAGAGATCTCGGCGGGCGGTGTCGGCCAGTTCGCGGGCCCGGTCGGCGTCCCACCACTGTTCGGCCTCGTCAGTTGTGCTCTCGATGACAGCGGCGGGCTCCGGTCCAGCCTCCCGGTCGAGGTCGGTCGACGCGGGCGCGGCCGAGTCGGAGGCCGTCGACCCACCGCTATGGGCGCGGCGGTCACCCGAGTCCTCGGCACGGACGAGGTCCGCGGTCGTCTCGCGGAGCTCCTCACACCGTGATTGAACGCTCGTGTCGGCCGGGAAGGAATCTTCGCGCCCGTACGGACAGAGGTCGGCCTTGCCGACGAGGCCGACACCCGAAAGCGGGTCATCGAGCCCACGGTTGATCGTCCGCAAATCCTCGATGAACTGCTGGCGTTGCTGTTTGACCGGGGTGGCAACCACGACGTTCTCGAACCCCTCCGTTTCTCGGAGGAGGTAGGCCGCGGCGGTGAGTGCGGCCATCGTCTTGCCGGTCCCACAGGGACCCTCCATCGCGAGATAGCCCTCGTTGTCGACAGTTTCGATCGCGGCCTCGATGGCGTCGGCCTGATTCTTGTAGGGGCGCTCGAAGCCGAAAAACCGCTCCCAGACCGGGCTCTCGTTCGACACTGTTGGAGACTCTCCTCCGTGTTCACATTTATATCCTCGGTGTTGTCGCCCCCTGCTGTCGCAGGGAACAGCGCTCTTTGACACCGTGGCAGTCGCCGACCGACAAAACTTTATGCTTTAATGACACTACGGTAGTTCAATGACGCCTCTCGGGAGTTAATTTAGCTGCTCTGACCCTGATGTGGTTGCGGCACTCCCGACAATATTAAATAGTAGCTTTGGTATTATACTATACTATAGATGGACTCGAATTTACTCGAAACAGATATTAACGATATCCTACAGTCAGTGCTCACTGAGGCGAGTGACGACCTGCTTCTCGTCGATCCGACCGAGGAGGCGATCCGGGCGTTGGTCGACGTCGCCAGCGCTTTCGGCGGTGATCTGCCGACGATTCGGATGCTGGCCGAGGAGCGACCGATCAAGGAGACGATGGAAGACTTCCTCGTTGCGAGTCGCGCCGCCGATCTGATCGACGCCGGAGGGCTGTCGATCCGTGTGTTGAGCGATCCGGCAGCCAACTCCCTGCTCGTCTCCGGGGATTCGGTGCTCGCGCTCGTCTCGGCAGGCGACCGAATCGCTGCCCTCTCGACCGACGACGGTGCGTTCGTCGACAGCGCCCGCGAGAGCTACGACGAGCAGTGGGCGGCTGCCGAGAGCTATCGGCTCCGAACACCGCCGATCTCACGCGTCCGCGAGACGCTGGCAGACGACATCGGCGAGGCAGCCCACGATGATTTCGATGCAGTGTTGGCCGAACTCGACACGGCCCGCGGCGACGGCGAGGGGCTCGACGAGGTGACGATCTCGCTGCTCGTCGCGGCCAGAAACGAGGTTCTACTGTACGACATCTCGAAGTGGGGCGAAGACGTCGGGATCGCCTCCAAGGCGACGTTCTCCCGGACCAAAACGCGACTCGAAGACATGGGCCTGATCGCGACCGAAAAGGTCCCGATCGATGTCGGTCGACCACGGCTCCGGCTCCAGCTCGGTGACGACCGACTCCGCGAGGCCGACGCCAGCGAACTCGCAGGCGTCAGTCAAGAGCTGCTGGACTAACCGCGTCCCCAACTCCCTCCCGTACCCATCGCCGTGTTCTTTTACTTGCCACCGAGTCCATAACCCATGGAACTCGGTCTCGTTGGCAGCGGCCCCGCGGTCGAGGCGATTACAGCCGCCTGTAGTGACGTCGACCTCTCGGTGGAGCGGCTCAAACCGTCGGCACTCGACTCGGCAAGTGCCGACGCAATCCCCGCCGTCGGCGCGGTCGTCGCGCCCACCGGAGCCGACGTATTCGCCGCTGCGTCTGCGGGTTTCGACCGCTGGGTCGCCGTCGAGATTGGCGGGATCGGCGGCTATCCGCTTGCCGATGTCGACGCGACAGTCTCGCTGTTCTCGCCCGAGTCGGGCTGTTATCAGTGTCTCCAGACCCGTATTGGGGCCGCCCAAGAGGGGCCGTCCGAAGGCGATCCCAGCGGCTCCCGAAGCGAGGTCCGACTCGCCGGGGCCGTCGCCGGAACCGAACTGATCGGCCTGCTATCGGGTGAGCGTGCTGGCGGCCGGATCGTCGAGATCCCGTGGCAGGAGCGGACTCTCCTCCCCGTACCGGGCTGTGGATGTGCCGACGGACGGCCCGACCGCTCGCTCGACCTCGCCCATCGCTCGGTCGGCGTCGACGACGCCCTTTCGCGGGCCGAACGGGCGGTCGACGACCGGCTTGGCCCCATCAGTCAGATCGGCGAACGCGAATCGTTCCCGGTGCCCTACTACATCGCATCGGTGGCCGACACCACCGGCTTCAGCGGCGCTCGAGCCGCGGAGTTCGCTGCCGGAGTCGATGGCGACTGGGACCGGGCGTATATGAAAGCCCTCGGCGAGGCGCTCGAACGCTACAGCGCGGGCGTCTACCGGCGGGGGGACCTCGACGGCGGCTCCGAGCGAACCCGCGCGAATCCCGTCTCTCCGCGGCGGTTCGTCCGGCCCGAGGACTTCGAGACGCCCGATCCCGAGCAACGGATCG
>Ga0209937_1000533_pt1 | contig 11985 bp, 5 predicted proteins | sample SalPon1_B_H2O_MG_FD_185699 | JGI IMG/M metagenome (GOLD analysis project Ga0209937, IMG submission 185699) | Salt pond water microbial communities from South San Francisco under conditions of wetland restoration - Salt Pond MetaG R1_B_H2O_MG... | ecosystem: Environmental > Aquatic > Non-marine... | reverse complement strand
CCACAGCCGGCTCGGTGACCAACAGCGAGGATGAGCTCGAGAGCGGTATCTTGGTGGATGCCGCGTCGAGCAATCTTCTGACAAGCGCTACGGATGTCGACGATGACGACGAGACGCTGGTCATCGCTGAGGTCGACGGTGACCCAGCGAATGTTGGCTCTGCTGTGGCGATGACGCTCACCTACCCCGATGCCGATGGCGTCAATCAGACGCAGGATGTTGACCTCACGGTCAGCGGTGATGGCAGCTACAGCATCGCCAGTCACGATCTGGATGCCTTACCCGCGGGCGAGAACGCCACAGGCGCCTTCACTTACAAGGTCGCCGATGATGAGGGCGCGCTGTCATCGCAGCAGACCGCCAATGTCACGATCACCGGCACCAATGATGCACCCACACTCAGCCCCAATGACATCACCGCGACCGAGGTGGAGGTGAGCGGCGGCTACGATGTCTCGAGCGGCGAATCGTCGCTACTCGATGGCGCCGCCGATGTGGACGATTCAAGCGGCGATCTGGCGATTGATGGATTCGGCGATGCAAACCAGGTTGAGGCGAGCGCCGGTGGCACGATTGAGGTCGATCTGACCTACACCAACGACGCCGGCAGTGGCGATAGCGGTCATGTCGAGCTCACGCTGAATGCCGATGGCAGCTACGCCCTGGGCAATCTCTCGTTCGATGACATGGCCCCCGGCACGACCGCGACGGGGGATTTTTTCTACCAGGTGGCCGATCCGGATGGCGCGACATCACCGCTGGAGGCGGCCAGTATCACGATCAAACAGGGTAACGGTGGCGGTGTCCTCGAGGTGGACTTATCCGCCGGGCCGTTTGTCACTGGCACTTTTGCGGTGACCGGCTATGCCGAGGACGGCAGCGAGCTCTTTATCTATGAAAACGCCGCGCTCACCCAGAGTGCCAGCGGCGTGTCGCTGCTGGATCAGGCAACGCGATTTGCCGAACTGCGGCCTGGCCTTGCCGGTCAGCTGCCGGAGCAGGCGCAGAATGCCATCAATAACACGCCGGGTGGCCTACCCCCTGGGCTGCAGCCTCAGACCGCACTCACCGAAGGGTTTGAAATCAGCCTGGATGGTTATGAGGGCGATTTGCTGCTGCGCGTGACGGATGCCTCCGGCGAGACGGCGGCCTATGTCGATGAGGCCAGTACGGATGTTGTCGAGCTCACTGGGGACATCCGCGCACTGGCCTCGGTGAGTGCCGGTGTATCGACGGGGGTCAGTGTGACGCCTTTCAGCGAGGCGGCAGTTGCGCTCGCCGAGCGGGGCAGCAGTGAGCTTAATTTCTCGAATCTCTCATCGGGAGATCTCAGCACGATCCGCGATCTCTACCCCTCGGCCGCCAACATCGTCACGGAGCTCGTCGGCGTTGACCCTCTCCAGGACCGCGCCCGTCCCATCAATGTGGCCGAGGACCCGTCAAAGCAGACTGCCTCTGATAACCAGTATGGGCTCAAACTCGCCGCCCTTTCTCAGACGAATGAAAGTGTGAAGGCCGGCATCGATACCCTATTGCAGGGGATTGCGGTCTCCGCCAGCAACAACCAGCTTGAGCTCACCGATCGCGTCGCCTTCATTGAGGCCAAACTGGCCCTGACCGATGCGCTGGAGAGCTATCTCGGTCGCAACGATCTGCCAGCCCAGGCCAAACCCACCGATCCGGGCGGTGGTGCGCCGGGCAGCGGTGACTTCGTGGTCGAGGACCGGCAGGCGCCGCTGGCCTCAACGGTGACCGTCAATGGGCTACTCACGGGTGATACCACCCCTGAACTGACAGGGACTGTCACTCTAACCGATAGCCGGAACGAGAATGGTGAGCCCGACGATCTTGACTTCGAAGTGATCGTTAATGGCGAGGTTTTTGAGTACGCCGGGGGCAGTGGCGACATTGCGGTCGACGCCGGCGCCGGCACTTGGTCGCTGGATCTTGACGCCGCCGGCATCAGTGCGCTTTCCGACGGGACCTATTCGGTCACGGCAGTCCTCACCGATCCGGCGGAAAACGCAACGGCGGATGGCTCGAGTGATGAGCTTGTCATCGATTCAATCCGGCCCGATGTCACATTGGATGCTGCGAAGTCTGTCTTCCGGCCTGGTGATTCCCTCACTCAAATTTCTGCAACGTTCACGAAGACGGTTACAGGGCTCGAGGCAGGCGACTTTCAGGTGGTCGATAACAGCCCGGGGGTGGATGTATTTCAGATTGGGGTATTTACCAATACTGGAACTGATCAGGTTCTGGCGATACGACCGTTGTCAGCCAGTCCAGGTCTCGCTGAATCGACATTTGTTTCTTTTACGCTTCCAGATGGCTCGGTCGAGGACGCGGCCGGTAACGGCAATACCACATCCAATACCGAGCGTGTGATCGTCCTCGGCGACGATGCCGTCGACAGCAGCGGTGATACTGATGACATTCTCGACGAGAGCACCGCGCTCAAGGGCGGGACAAACAGAAGCAAGGATACGGGTGAGTTCGTCCACGGTGATGCCGGCGACGACATCCTCTTTGGCTACGGCGGCGACGACGTTCTGCTCGGCGGGGCGGATGATGACGTCCTGCTGGGCGAGGCTGGCGCCGATACCCTCATTGCCGGCGCGGGTGACGATTTCATGGCCGGTGGCTCGGGCAATGACGTCTATCTGCTCGATGAGTTCGGCCGTGATCTTGGCAGCGAGAATATTTTCATCGGCAATAGCGGCGACGACCGGGTCGAACTCACCGGTGCAACCGACGATTATCTGATCAACACCGTGGATGCCACCGAAGTCGCCCAGCTTAATGAGCTGCTCAGCGACAACACGGCCAACGATAACGGCGTCAATGAATTCCGTGGCTTTGAAATGCCGGATCTGCAATTCGACACCACGATACCGGTCCTGCGCATCGACTATCGAACGGATTCCGGCCGGCAGACCGATTTTATCCAGGCGGATAGCTATGTCTTCGCGGACACTACGCTGGAATTCACCAGCAATGTCGCGAACAGCAACGAGGCGTTTTTAACGCCCGCCAACCCCGACGATGCCTTTGTCCATAACGGTGGGGGGCGCCCCATCCAGGAGACCGGTGCCAATAATCTGCTGGGCGGCAACGCGGGCGATCGTCTGATCGGCGGCGACGGCGACGACGACATCCGCGGGGGTGCGGGCGATGATGTGCTTGTCTCGCTCGGGGGGGCAGACTACCTTGATGCGGGTAGTGGAGATGATACATTGGTGGGAATGGGCATCGGCGCGGAGTCGGCCGATCTCAATGGTGGTGAGGGCGAGGATACGTTCGTCGCCGCACCGCAGCTGATGACCAGCGCAGGCTTGACGGTCAAGGATTTCGATCTGGTGGACGATTTAATCAACCTCGATGGCGTCTACACCGATGATGCGGGCACCGTCTTTAACGCCGGTGACTTGGCGAAAGCCTTTGACGACGCCGCTGCCGATGCGCGCCAAATCGAAATCGATTTGAGCAGTTTTTTTGTCGAGGATCCCGACAATACGGGCAGTTACGAGTCCGGCGATGGGATAGTGAAAATCGAACTCGCGGACAACAAGACAGCCTCAGACCTCTCGCCGGGTTCCGAGGTCCCGTACACCGCCGACAATCCGGTCGGTCAGACCACCTGGTGGAATGACCTGCTCGATGATGGAGGGCTGATTTGACCGCCGGCGGTCGGCGCCTCGATGTCGCTCGGCTTGCCCCTGCGCTGATCATCAGCGGCGGGCTGATAAGCGCGTGGCCAGTCCTCGCCCAGATAACCCCCGGCTCGGTGACCGTGCTTCCCGATGCGGCACCCACGCCCCGGCCCGGGCCGGGCTCGGCCGGGAGCGTCAGCGAACCGCCGCCGCCATCAGCCGAGCGGCGCTTGCTGGCAGAAACGCCAATTGGTGATCGAGCGCTGCTTGAGACACCGAATGGGCCGTCTCCAACCGCAACTCAAGCGCCGCGCGGCGGTGTCTCGAGCGAGTTCGTTGGTACTCAACGCGTGGCACCAGAGACGTCGGCCGAGCCTGCAGCACCAACGGCATCGATCAACCGGTTAGATACCCAGCGTGCCGAGACACGCGCCCGTCAACCGAGCCGGCCCAGACGCCTGCAGGCCCAGACCGTCGTCGGGGCCGAGCCACGTGTGTCGTCGGCCCCTGAGTCGGAGAGCGCACCGCCAGCCCGCGCAGGTGTCGTGGTCACCGAGCAGCGGTTCAGCGATCCGCTGGTAGAGCCCCGGCCAGAATCGGCTCGACAACCGGCACCCGCGATCGTCACTCCCGAGCCCGAGGCCGACTCGCGACCGGCTGCACAGCCATCGCCGGTGATCAGCATGCCGGAGTCGGAGTCGGAGCCTGAGCCGGACCCGCCCGAGATTGAAATGGAGACGCGCCTGCCCGGCGAGACCCCGGCCCAAGTCGCGGAGAGCGAGATCGACTTTGAGCCAGCGTCCGAGTCCAACCCTCGGGCCGAGCCTGACCTGGCGGTTGAGACACAGCCGCCTGCCGAGCCACCCCGCCGGATTGCGGAGTCATCGCGCGTTCGCTTCGATGAACTGCCCGCGGAAGGCGCCGAAATTCAGGCCTACGACGAGCTGCTCGCTGACGACGTTGGTGCCGGCGCGGCGACAACACCGCTTGATGAGCTTTCGGCCCTGCAACTTCGCGAGTGGCTCGCGCAGATGCGCGCCGCCGTGCAGGACCACCCGAGCGTCCGGGTTGCCCGGCTGCAGACCGAGGCTTCGGAGGCGGGCGTTGATCAGGCCCGCTCGGCACGCTTGCCACAGATCACACTCTCCAGCGAAATCGGGAACGAGCGACGCGTCCGGGACGGTGAGGAGACAGTCTCGGGCGTGACGGGTCGCGATCGAGATGTCGAACTGAGCCCGACACTGGACGCGGATCTGCTGCTCTTTGACGGTGGGGCAACTCGGGCGGGGGTCAATGCCGCCGAGCGACGGGTGCAGGCCAGCGACGAGCGTGCTCAGGCCGCCTCGGAGACAATCGCCTTTCGCGCCGCCCAGACATTGATTGATCTCGCCACACTCCGCGCGCAGATCACGCTTGCTGAAGAAAACTTAAGCGAAGTTCGACGCTTGCGCGCGATGATTCAACAACGTGCTGAGGCCGGGCGCGACTCGCCGAGTGACATGTTCCGCATGGATAGCCGTGTGCGCGAGGCGGAGAATACCCTCGAGCAGCGTATCGCTGAATTTAATGCGGCCCGCGCCAACTATGCCGAGGTTTTTCGCACCGACCCGATCGTCCTCGGCCTGCCACCGGCCTATGCCCCGGTCCCGCCGTCGGCGACGGCGGCAATCGATCGTGCCGCTCAGCGCAACGCCGAGCTGCGCGAAGCCCAGGCCCTGGCCGATGCAGCGGCCCGAGAGGCCGAGGCGCGCCGGGCGGAGCGCTGGCCGCAAGTCAGCCTGGGCGCCTCGCTCACCGGCTATGACATCACGCGGGAGGGTCAGGACTACTACGATAGTTTCTTTGGCCTGCGGGTGAATGCACCACTGCTTGACGGTGGCAATCGCCAGGCTCGCATCGAGCAGGCCCGGCGCCAGGCGAGCCTTGAGCAGGCCCGGGTCGATGAGCTGCGGGCCAACGTGGTGCGCTCGGTAAGCGAGGCTTATTCGGCCCGTGCCAGTCTGCGACCCCGGCTCGAAGCGCTTCGCTCCCAGGTCGAATCCAACCGGGCAACGCTCGAGGCCTACGAAGAGCAGTTCTTCACGGGGCGCCGGCCACTCAACGATCTGGTGACCGCACAGCGCGAGCTCTATTCGGCCCAGGCCGATCTGTTGGATCTCAAGGGCGAATTGCATCTCCAGCACTTCACGATCCGGCGTCTGACAGGCGATCTGCTCAGCGAGTACGGCCTGCCCGCGGGGAGGGGGTAGACGATGGCAACGTCATCGCTGCCCCAGCCCGAACGCGAGCCGCTTGGCGATGCGACCGACGCGATCGGCGACGGCGTTGGCGGACGTCGCGTTGTCCCGCCAAGCCCGCTCGAGACCTGTCTGCTCGACTACGCCCAATATCTCGGCCGGCCGCTCAGCCTGGCGCTGTTGCGAAGCGGCCTGCCCGAGGGCGTCGAGCATGCCGATCGCTCACATCTCCAGGATGTCGCCTTTACCGCCGGGATGCAGGTCACCGAAATCGAGCACTCCGCGCGCAATCTCGATGAAGGTGACCTGCCTGCATTGATGTTTGACGAGGCGGGTAATCCCGCAATCGTCCTCGAGCTCCTTGATGATGGCGAGGCCGAGGTCATCGAGCCGGGGCAGCCCGCTCAGGCGCTCAAACTCGATGAGCAGCTTTTCTATCTCGAGGCCAGAACATTCTATCGCATCGACTCGGACGTCGATCGTCTGTCCCGACGCTGGGGCTGGTTCTGGCGGCCCATCGCGCAGAACAAATGGGCTTATGGCCAGGTCGCGCTGGCGGCGGTTGTCACCAATGTGCTGGCCATTAGCACGGGCATCTTCACCATGGTCGTCTACGACCGGGTCCTGCCCAATGGCGCGACCGAGTCGCTGGTCGCCCTCACCATTGGTGTGTCGATTGCGCTGATCTTCGACTGGATCGTCAAGACGCTGCGCGGCCAATTTCTCGATGGCGCGGGCGCAAGAGTCGACATTCAAGTTGGCCAACGTCTTTTCGATCAGCTGCTCGCGTTGGATCTCTCCGAGCGACGAGACAGTGTCGGTGGATTGAGCAGCGTCATGCGGGAGTTCGAGAACCTGCGTGATTTCTTCACCTCCGCAACACTGACGGCAATCATCGATCTGCCGTTCATTTTCCTTTTTCTGTTCGTCATCTACCTCATCGGCGGGCCGCTCGCGGTCATCCCGCTCGTTCTCGTCCCGCTGGTGATCATCGTGGCGCTGCTCACCCAGCCGTTCATGAATCAACTCGCCGCTGAGGATTTCGAGGAGGGCAAGAATAAGCAGGGCGTGCTCATTGAGACGATCTCCGGTCTTGAGACGCTGAAAACCACCAACGCCTCGCGCGAGATGCGCCGGCGCTGGCGCGAAGCGGCCGGCCGTCAGGCCAACTCGTCGATCAAAACACGCATCCTCGGCCAGCTCGCGATCAATGTCTCGGCGCTCGCTCAACAGATCTCACACGTCGGCATCGTAGCCTATGGCGCCATTCTGGTCTCGAGTGGCCAGCTCACCATGGGCGGGATCATCGCCTCGGTGATCCTCTCCGGGCGTTGCATGGCACCCCTCGCCCAGCTCGTCGGGGTGATGTCGCGTATGGTCCAGGCGCGGACTTCGTTCAAGGCACTCGATGAGTTCATGCGCCGCCCCCTCGACCGGCCGCTCAACAGCAAGTGGCTCGCGCGTGAAGCGCTGGAGGGCGCGGTCGAGTTCCGCGGCGTGGGCTTCACCTACCCGGGAGCGCAGGCCCCGGTGTTGAAGGATGTCTCCTTTAGCATCGAGGCCGGCGAGAAGATTGCACTGCTCGGCAAGATCGGCTCGGGCAAGAGCACCCTCTCGCGCCTGCTCCTCGGACTCTATCACCCGCAGCAGGGGGCGGTGCTGGTGGATGGCAGCGAGGTCCGCCAGATCGATCCGTTCGACCTGCGCCACAACATGGCGATCGTCATGCAGGAGAGCTGGCTTTTCTCCGGGACCATCCGCGAGAACATCGCCGCCGGCGCCGATCAGCCCACCGACGAGGCCATCCTCGATGCCGCCAAGCAGGCGGGTGTGCACGACTTTATCGCCGATCATCCGCAGGGGTATGACCTGCAGATCTCCGAGCGTGGCGAGGGGCTCTCGGGCGGGCAGAAACAAGCCATCGCGATCGCCAGAGCGCTGGTCGCTAACCCAGCGATCCTGATCCTCGATGAGCCCACCTCAATGATGGACATGTCGGCGGAAGCACGCTTCGTCGAGCGCCTGAAGGAGATCACGCGCGACAAAACACTGATTATTATCACCCATCGAACGGCACTGCTTGAGCTTGTTGACCGCGTGGTGGTCCTCGACCAGGGCCGGGTGGTCGCCGACGGGCCGAAATCGATCCTAAAAAAGGGCGGCGGCAAGACCGCCCGTTCGGCGCCTGGACCAACGCCACCCGCAAGTCCACCGCAGCCAACTGACGAGGCGGGCGAATGACTGAACGCGATGAGCGGCCGGAGGCCGACGACGCCTCCGGCGACGCGGCTGCGGCCACCCGGGGTGAATCACAGGGTACCGTCGCCCGCCAAGGGGAGGCGAAAAAAACTTCGCGGCTCATCTCGTTCGGCCTTCGCCGGCTGGACCGAACGAGTCAGCGCTGGTCGAGCCGTAACCGCATCCCCAGTCTGCTTTTGATCTTTATCATCGCGTTCCTTGTCATCATCGTCACCTGGGCGGCGACGGCCAAGCTTGACCATGTTGTGCGTGGCACTGGCGAGGTCGTAACCACCGCACAGACACAGCGCATCCAGAGCCTTGAGGGCGGCATACTGCGACGGCTTTATGTCGAGGAGGGCGATCTCGTCGAGGCCGGCACGCTCCTTGCCGAGCTCGACCCCACCCAGTCGGCGAGCTCCTTTGGCCAGATGCAACAGCAGCTACTCGCGCTCGAGGCGCGCCTAACGCGGCTGCGTGCCGAGCACGAGCAGAAATCCCTAAAGTTTCCTGCGGAAATCGTCGCGGCCGCCCCGGCGGTTGTGGAAGCCCAGCGTAGCGCCTTTTCGCAGCGTCGTGAGGTCCATCGCATCGAGCGCTCGGTGCTCGAAGAGCAGGTCACCCAGCGCCGTAACGACCTTGCGGATGCGCGCACCGAGGCGGATGTCGCCCGCCGTCAGCTCGAGCTCGTGCGCCGTGAATACGAAGTTACTCGCGATCTCGTCGAGCGCCAGCTCGAGGCTGAACTCTCTCTCCTCGGTGCCCAGCGCGAGCTCAACGACGCCGAGGCCCGCATCCGCAAGGCCGATCTTGCCGTGGAAACCGCCCAAGCGGCGCTTAACGAAGCGCGCGAGCGTCTCGCCCAGCACGATGCCACCTTCCAGCGTGATGTCGGCCTGGAAATTGCGGATACGGCCGGCCAGATTGCGGAGGTACGCGAACAGATCCGCGGCCTTCGCGACCGGCTGTCACGGACCGATCTGACGACGCCGATGGCCGCGATTGTCAACAAGATCAACATCCGCACTGTGGGGGGTGTGGTGCAGCCCGGCGAGCCGATCCTCGAGCTCACTCCGGTCAATGTACCCGTCCAGGTGCAGGCTGAAATCCCCCCCAAGGACATCGCTTTCCTGGAAATGGGACAAGCCGTCAGCATCAAGCTAACAGCCTATGATTTCTCGCGCTTTGGGGGGCTGGATGGCGAAATCGTTTTCATTGGCTCGGATGCCCTCGAGCGCCAGGATGGCACGCGCTATTTTCTGATCCGGGCCGAGACCGAGCAGCCGTTCCTTGAATCGGAGGGCGAGCGCTATCCGGTCTCGCCGGGCATGGCTGCCAACATGGATATCCTGATTTCCAAGCGCACGGTCCTCGAGTACCTAATGGAGCCAGTGTTCCGCCTCAAAGACCGGGCGTTCCGGGAGTAGATGGCCACAATGCAGTGGGTCATCGTTCATCGCGCTGCGCAGGCATGTGGCCAAGGGTGCGGCGATTTTTTGTAAGCAAACTGGAGTGAGTCATGGACTATTTCATTGAAGATATCGGCAATATCAGCATCAACAATGGCCTCGTGCGCATTGATTGCGTCCGGCGTCTGCCCGGTGAAAACGAGGGCGAGGTGCAGCTGCAGAACAAAGGTCAGGTCGTCCTGCCGCTGGCATCGTTCGTGCGCGTCCAGGGGGCGCTCTCCCGAGCCGCCGAGGAAATGGTCAGTCGGGGTATCCTGCAGCGCCGCGAGGCGGCCGAGCAGGCACCGGCGACAGACGAGGAGGTTACCGCCGCGCTTGAATCATTCGAGGTCGACCTGGATGAGGACGCGGCGAGCGATGCCGATGCCGAGGCGCCCAATGCCGAGGAAGAAAAGCCGAAGTCGGGCCGGCGGCGGAGCCGGAGTAAGTAGGATGCCGGCGGCAGCGGGGTCCGTGCCGTGGCGGCGGCTGTCGTGGCTCTTGGCCGTCTGCCTGCTCGTCGCGTCCGCCGCGGCGGCGCAGGAGTCGGGCGAGTCGCGGGCATTGGAGCCGTTGCCGCGGGTCGGCACCGCCTTCGTCGTTGCGCCGAACCTGCTCGTCACGGCATATCATGCGCTCGAGACGCATGAACGGCTCTATGTGAGTACCGAGCGAGATGGGCTTTTTACCGTGGCGCGATTGGTGGCCTTTGACGAGGCGCTTGATATTGCGCTGATCGAAGCGGCGGTTGATGCCGCACCGGTTGTCTTTGCGCCCTGGGAGAGTGTGCCGATTGGCCTCGATGTCACGGTGGTCGGCTTCCCGAAGATCGGCCAGGTGGTCACCGGCAAGCGCATCACCGAGGGCATCATCAACGGCGAACAGCGCTTTAACGAGCGCAATGACTGGTTTCAGCTCAGTGCCGAGGTGCATCGAGGGAATTCGGGGAGCCCCGTGCTCGCGCCGGATGGAACGGTCGTTGGAATCATCAGCCACAAACTCGATGCCCGCCGGGCAAGCGAGATGACGCAGGATTTCCCCCAAAACGTCAATTTTGCCATGAAGAGCTCGCGAATTACCGATTTCCTCGACGCCAATGATGTTAATTACGCCATTTCGATGTTCGATGACACCCGCATATTGCGGCCCTATGAACTATTTCGCGATGTCACTGATGCGGTGCATCTGCTGGTTGTCACACAGCAGACCGGTGCCGACACGGATATCCCTAGCCCGTAAAACGTACCTATATAGGGGTAGCCTCACCCCGGTAATGGCATTATGCTCAGGCACTGGGGAGCTTGGATTCGACTCGTGACATTGCGCGATCTGGTGGGGTTTATGAAAAGACTGACTATAGCGGCCCGGGCACTGACCCTGATCCCGCTTCTGAGCGCCTGCGTCACCCTCGCAGGGGGCAACCCGGAGGATCTCACCGAGCCGCCACAGGCGATGGAGACCCCGGCGGACGCGGGGGGCGTGGAAAGCCCATCGGAGGCTGATAACGGTGCTGAGACTGCGGATGACGGGAGCTTTCGGGAACGCAGCGAACCCATTCCTGCCACCGACGGGGGCACGCCGGATGCGGCCGCCGGGCGCGCCGACTCGTTGGACAGCGGGCGCAGTCAACCCGCCGGCGGAACCGACTCCGAAGGCGATGGTCCGCTGCAGAGTGTCCCGCTGGTGATTGATCTTTCCGGTCTCACTGACCCGGACGGGCTCGGGACGCCCTCGGTTCAGTGGCAAGAATACGACGCAAACCGTGGCACCTGGACCAAGATTGATGGTGCGACGTCCCAGACTTTCACCCCGCGTCAGCCTCATGTCGGCAATCGTCTCCGCGTAGCGCTGGAGTACCTGGATGGCGCCGGTAATCTGGAGTCCATCGTCACCCAGCCGACGCCCCCGGTGCGGAATGTAAACGATCCGCCCATCGGCGAGCTCGGACTGATTGGCTCACAGGCCCAGTACGAGACGCTGCGCGCCGATATCAGTGCCATCCGCGACGAGGACGGCATCGGCCCGATCACTTACCACTGGGAGATTTCGTCCAATGGCAGCACCTGGCAGCGGTATCGTGACGGCGAGTGGCGGGGCGACACCATCACCCTGAGTCAGGACGAGGTAGGCCGCTATCTGCGCGCAGTGATCACCTATGCGGATGGCTACGGGGCCTCAGAGCGGGTGAGCAGTCCCGCCACCGATCCGATTCGCAACGTCGATGATCCGGTCCAGGGCGAGGTCTTCATCCGCGGGAATACCATCGTTGGGGATACCCTGGAAGTGGATACGAGATCGGTCAGCGATCGCGACGGGATCGCGAATATCACGCTGATCTGGGAGGCGTCCGAAGACGGTCGGAGCTGGCGTCGTGCGGCCGAAACATCCACACGGACCCTCGATTTGAAC
>Ga0209937_1000532_pt1 | contig 12005 bp, 16 predicted proteins | sample SalPon1_B_H2O_MG_FD_185699 | JGI IMG/M metagenome (GOLD analysis project Ga0209937, IMG submission 185699) | Salt pond water microbial communities from South San Francisco under conditions of wetland restoration - Salt Pond MetaG R1_B_H2O_MG... | ecosystem: Environmental > Aquatic > Non-marine... | reverse complement strand
GTGACAGAGCACTTCCTGTCAGTATTGCACCGAAAGACAGATGGAACAATCCGCCTGCCTGCAGTGTGAAAGGTTCATGCTGGTAGGTAAGCGCTTCGATAAGACTCAACTGCACAACAGCATCAAGATTGACACCCTGCATTGCTTGAAATAATGCTGTGGTATCTACTCTGTTTATGCCAATCCATGCAGGAACAACAACAAAATCAAATATGCATATTATCAAATATACCACACCTGCTAGAGACTGCCAACCTTGTTGTTTCGAACACCAATTCCAAAATCTAAACCACCACATAGTTACTCCTTGGGGTATTGTATCTGCTGTAGTAAAACTTCATTATCAGTTAATCGTCTTTGCCATTTTAGTCCTGTAATAGGAACTTTGCCCCATGAATCCATGTAGATATCAACCTGCCAGTATTTTTGCAGCCAGATGATGCGGGAAGATTTTGTGCTGCGAGTAGGTAGCCAAGCAAATCTTCTACTCCATTTTTCCTTTGGATCAATCATAGGCGGTTTCATACTGCCATAGGAGCCTTGATAGCGGGATGTGGATCATAGCCTTCCAGTGTATAATCATCTGGTGCTGTTTGTAACAAACCGTTAAGTGACTGGAATTCAGGCATGCGAAGTGTAGGCACAGTTCGAGGAGAACGAGTTAACTGTTCTCGCACAGCATCAAAGTGCGTGTGATAGATGTGCAAGTCGCCCGAAGTATGGATAAATTCTCCCACTTTGTAGCCTGTGATTTGTGCTATCATATGTGTAAGCAGACTGTAACTGGCAATATTGAACGGCAAGCCAAGGAAACTGTCTACACTACGCTGGTATAACTGACAACTTAGTTTGTGATTTTGCACAGAAAAGTGAAACAGTGTATGACATGGCGGCAGTGCCATTTGGGAAATTTCAGCAGGATTCCATGCCGATACAATTAAACGTCTGCTGGAGGGGTTGTGTTTGATTTCCTCAATCAACCACGCAATCTGATCCACGCCTGAGAAATTTCTCCACTGCGCCCCATACACAGGACCGAGTTCTTTCACAGTATCCGTATTTTTATAGCCTAAATCTCTTCCCTGTTTGTCAGCGTTCGCACGCCAGATTGTGTTTTTTGCAGGATCTCTTGTGCCGTGCTGTATTTCACACAGTCTGCGTTCGTCTGTGCTGCCTTCCAGGAACCATAACAGTTCTGACACTGCTGCTCTCCAGGCTAACCGTTTTGTAGTTAGCGCAGGAAACCCTTCTGACAAATCAAATCTCATCTGATAGCCAAACAGAGCACGAGTGTTTACGCCTGTTCTATTTTCACTGTCTGTGCCGTCTGTTATTACTCGCGTTAGAGCGTCTAGATATTGCTGTTCCATTTGTCCTCTCCTTCTATGGGATTACCGTTTTCGTCTACTTCAATCCAGGTATAGTCCCCCAGCCATTTTACTCGAGCAAAATATGCATACTGTTCTGGAGCACCTGCGCTCCATTCTTTGGGTCCTGTAAGAGAAAGTCTCCAAACACCCGCATCAAGATCCTCTACCAACCAATAACAACCACCGTGCGATGGAGAAAACTGATATTCTGCCGCATGTACCGCATCAGTAATAGTCATTCTTCTCTGAATAGATTCTGCCTGCTGCTGTAGAACAGTTACCATCTGCATGATTCTGTTATACTCCTGCTGAGCATGCATTCTTGCAACGTTAAGCATGATGTCTTTCTGCTTAGTGACATCCACCAAATCGAAACTAGGAGCACCCACTTCTGTGGGATACTGCGAACTGCTCTTGTTTATGTGTTCTACAATTGAAGAACCAATTTCAGCATCTCGGGAGCGTGTTCCTCGGGCTCTGTTTGTCATCGAATTCTATACCAAGTCTCAAATATTGCTTCGTGTCCCTTTGCTACAACAGTTCTATGAAATTCGTTCTCAATTCTATCAATGGGAAGAAATGTATCGCAGTCGTAGTCTCCGGGAATTCTCGTAAGATAGAATCTGTCTATCATGAGAAACACTGCGTTTATCAGCCTTGCTCCGCCTATGATAAACAGTGGCTCAATATCCCGCCAGTCCTTTAGGCTGTTGACGCTGTCAGTGAGAGACATGCCCTGCCGAGGAATATAGTCGTCAGCACCAGGATGTTTCTCTGGTGAAAGAGTAACAACTACATTGCGCCGGTTAGGCAGTGGCTTGGGCATGCCTTTGCTCTGCCAAGTAGCAGAACCCATGATAACAGTTTTGCCATCAGTCATTCGCTTGAAGTAGGCAAGATCCTCTTCACATTTGGGCCAAGGCAACATGCCATCCTTACCGATACCACCTTTGTCGTCTACTGCTAAAATTGCGTTAATCATGTTTTAATATCTCGATAATGTAGTTGTTTTCTTCTTGTATCTCTGTTCGAGCCTTTTCGTAGGTTTCTAGCAGTATCATAATCAGCGGAGCAACAAACAGAAGGACACCGAATATGTAGACGAGAGCAAGCAAAACTGCTGCAACAACTTCTGTGAAACTAGAGCCGTATGTATCTGTGACGTGTATTGCACCGGAAACTGCTAGCAGCCCGGAGATTATCGACACAGGCATGCGAATTTTATAGAAGAAGCGTTTCCCGACTCTACTCATGTCAGTCCCCCTTGCCGGGCTCTGGCGAAAAGTGTTCGTCGAATTTATTTTCAACGCCGTCCCAATCAGCAGCATCTTCAGGCACATCGTCTTCTCGCATTTCTGTGATATTGGGCCACTTTTGTGCATACTCTGAGTTTATCCGTTCCCAGAACACTCTGATATCACCTTCTAATTCGTTGTCAGGCACAATAGCATCAGCGGGACACTCTGGCACACATACACCACAGTCGATGCACTCTTCTGGATCGATTACCAGCATGTTTTCGCCTTCGTAAAAGCAATCTACTGGGCATACAGAAATGCAGTCCTGATATTTGCATTTGATACAGTTGTCAGTGACCAAATATGTCATGTTCTTTCCTTTTCAACTTCTCTTAGGCGATACTTGGGTACGCCTATGTCTTTCTTTTCACATACTGTTTGTAGTATACACTCACTGCATCTCGGCTGTCTACTTATACACACTAGTTTGGCGTGTGTAATCAACTGCATATGTGCAGCATACTTGTATTTGTCTGGTGTGGTTTCATTTACTGTCACACTAGACTTGCCTTCGTCTAAACTGTCTGTCCACCCAAGACGCCACAGCAGTCTAAACACATGGGTATCCACTGCAATGTTAGGTGCACCATACACAAAGCGCATCACAATATCTGAACTCTTTTTGCCTACGCCAGGCAGCCGCATAAGTTCTTTCTGCGTCTCAGGCACTCTGCCGTCGTACTCGTCAATTAGCATCTGTGAGGTTGCGAGAATGTTTTTGGATTTTGCTTGAAACAAGCCTGCTGGGCGAATTGCTTCGATAACAGTATCTCTATCTAGTCTTACCATATCCCAAGGATTATCTGCAAGAGCAAACAATTGACGACTTGCCTGTGCTGTGCGCCTGTCTTGACTCTGCGCACTCAGCATTACACCTATTAGACTCTTGTAAGCGTCTTTGTGTATTTTAGCAGCAGGTTTTGAGTTTCGATATTCAGGATATTCTTCTGCCAACTGAGCGTATATAAAATCGATCTCTTCTGGAGTTTTCATTCCATGTTCCTTGCGAGGCGAATTAGCACAGCAGCAAGATTTATTTCCGGATCAACTACTAGTGTGTGATCCACAAGTCCCTGCTTGATAATAAGCACTGCTTGATCCTGCTGTTCATCTGTGCCGCCAAACAGTTCGATATTGGTATACAGCCAGCGATAGATTTCTTCCATCTCTTCTGGACGCACAGTGCCGCACAGCAGTTTTCTTGCTTCCTGAATCTTGCCTTCCTTGAACAGTTCAACCATGTCCAGTTTCCAGTCTGCTTCTCCTGTGTCGCCTTCGTGCGGCGCGAGCAGACTGTTGTCCTGCACATTCATCTGAACAGTGTTGATACACTTTCTCAAGTCAGGATAGGTTGCTTTTACATAGGTATCAAGAATATCCAAGTCAGGATTTACACCTTCCGAAATTAGAATCTCAGCCACTCGAGCAGTAAACTCCGTCATGTCAATTTTCGCAATATGAAAACCCTGACAGCGCGAATGAATAGCAGGAATGATTCTGTTTGGATAGTTACAGGTTAGTAGGAACCGTGCTGTGGTATGATACTCTTCCATTACACCACGCAGTGCTGCTTGTGCGTTTGGCGACAGATAGTCAGCCTCGTCTAACAGCACAACCTTAAAGTCGCCAAACGGAATCATCTGAACAAAGTTTACAATCTTGTCTCGAACATCATCTACAGAGTTCGTGCGCGAAGCGTTAATTTCCAGTATGTCTAAATCATTGATATCCAGTTCATTGAATAGGAGTTTTGCTAGTGTAGTCTTGCCAATACCGGCATTGCCTGAAAACAGCAGATGCGGGATTGTTTTGTCCTTGATCCAGGTTTCTACCTGTTTACGTTGTTCTGCGTCACGGAACACATAGCCGTCTATGGTTTTCGGGCGATACGCCTCAACCCATAATTTCTTCATCGTTTTGTTACTCCAAAGTGTTTGTAAGTCTGTTGTACGCATTTAGCCTGATAATAGGAGTCCGCTAAAGCGTTATGAAGTTCTTCTTGTATCTGCTTGCGAGGATCAACCGGCATCATAGCAAACAGTGTGCGCGAATCTCTAATCTGCCAAAAGTTCCAAGGACAAGGTTCGGCTGCCTGCCGATAGAGGTTCTGTAGCATTGCGTAGTCAAATAGAGGACCTTGACACCATAGATAGTCTAATCCCACACAGAATCGATTAATCTCTTTTAGAAATTGTTTTACAGAGACTCTATCACCTTCGGACAGTGCTTCATTTCGCACAGACTCAGACTGCTGCGCCCACCAAGCAAGAGTATTGTCATCTATCTCTCTGCCTAGCGATTCCTGTTCTTCTGTGTCTAGTTTGAGATATAACTCGCCGTGTGGTTCTTCCTCCGAATAAGGATCGAACTTGATAGCACCAAGTGTAAGGATGACACTGTAGGGTTCTACGCCAAGTGTTTCAAGATCTATCATTCCGTCCAAAATAAAACTCCTCTACTGTTTTATAAAGTATAGCACCTTATAGTAGAGGAGTCAAGTTCAAGTGCGAACAAATGATGAGGGATCTACTGTGGCAGATTCTCCGTCTGAATATTCATTGCCGAGCATGACACCGTCTGGGGCTTCATGAGAATAGCCTAGAATAGATTCTGCCTCTGCCATTCTTAGTTCGATAACTTCTCCGTTGTCTTCTTCAATTGAAAATCCCCGTGTCCAGCGTCCATGTTCTACAAGAACCCAATCACCTACTGAATATTCTGTATCTTCATTTAGAGGGCCTTTTGAATAAACCTTGCCCCAGCGCGGGTGAACACCTCGTGTTTTGCCGTCGTCGCTTGTAAGCACGATGCCGCCTTTTGTAACCTGTTCTCCAAATTCCATGTGTGAAACAAGAACACGGTTACCGATTGCTCTAAACTCTCCTTCAACAGGATTTACATTCTGGCTCATTCATCCTCCTTCTTAACAAAATTGCCATCTTCGTCTTCTACCCAGCTGCCTGTTGGCTCAGGATCTTCCCAATCGTCTACTAGATCCTTTTCTGATATTTGAGACTGTTTTTTTGTAGGAATCTCATCAGGCACAGGCTTTGAATTATTATAATGATCTCTTACAAGTTCTTCACGTTTCCTTACAATTTCTCCGCCGCGGCCTAGTTCGTCACCTCTTGCATTTACTTTTGCATTTCCCACAGCAGGTGTAAGTTCGTTTCTCTGTCTAAGCAGATCCATGTCTACCTGTTTACCCTGCATTGTTCTATAAACTTTTCTACCTTTGTCCATCTCAATCTCCTATTATGTATGTACTTATCTCAAGAACTCTCGCCAGTCCAGTTGATATTGAATTGAATTTATTCTATGCACGCCTATGAGGTATAGCACATAGCTAGCAACCGAAGACCCTCTTCCAACCCCCCATACGATATCATTCTCTCGCATGAAATCTACAAGATAGATCATATAGCGTAGTAGATTAAACAAGTCGTGCTCTTGATATGCTTCTAGTTCTTCATTTATCCTTTTGATCTCAGGCAGATCCTTTTTCTTCCAAACATCGCTTGGATCTATGTCTAGCTCTTCTGATACTCTATAGATCAAATATTCTGAAAGATCAATTTTTGAGTATTCTTCTGGCATTAACCATTCTGACTGACACACTGAGTCGAACTCTGTTTTGTCCGCGTCAATAGCGATATACTTCTGTAACTCCGGCAAGCCGTTTTCTTGTGCTGCGTGATTGAATTTATCCACGTCTTCTGATTCGTCGCAGAGAACCACATGGATTTTGTCTGTGTTACCAGAGTAAATCATGTCGACAAGATCGCGATTAGAAAATCTTGGAATACCGAGATCGTCAGTTTTCATAAGCATTATGTATTTTAATTGATATTGATTAGATTGTCAAGATCAGGATCGTCATCATCCTGTTGTTTTTGCTTATACATTCTTGCGGTTTGTTCTTGGCGGAACATATCAAGCATAACCGCAATCTGATTCTGCAGCCCAGGGTTGCTTGTCTGATAATAGCGTCGAGTGAGATCCTGTACTTTTTCTTGTAATTGAGAGTCTGTTAGATCTTCAAAACTATCAGCTAGAGGATTAAACAACATAGGCTAACGCGGTCCATCCAGTTGCAGTGACAAAAATCTCTAAATTACCGTTATCTTCATTGAAAATCAAGGTGCCTTGGTTCGTAGGCAATTCGTCTCTGTCTGCCGTTGTTACTACTGGTATCACAAGCTCAGACGGTGCCACACGGCCTACTACAGTGTTTTCGTCATAATCAAACACAGTTTCTCCGTTGCTATCAAGCACAGAAGATTTCACAGTTTCAAAAACAGCACCTTTTCTTTTTATACCAACATCTAGTGCGCCGTCTTCGCCTCTGCCGATGAGGCTGGTATCTAATCCTGTTTCGTCTGCATACAAATAAAGTGGGTTTGGAGTATCTTCTGTGATTTCAATTTCTACAAAAGCTCCTGCTTCTCCTGCAGTTCCTTCAATCGTTACCCTGTCTGTATATTCAGTAATACTGTCAGGAACATTATCATCAGGAGTTGTTGAAAAACGCAAAGGAGCATTTTCGTTAGTAGGATCAGATAGATCTAATCTATAAGTCGTACCGACTTCCCAAACAAAATTAATATCACCTACAAGTTCGCCGTCAAAGTGAAATTCGTCCTGGGTGCCGTTACCGTTATCAATCACTGACACTTCAATATTAACAAGATCACCATAAACAGATTCCCACTGTTCGGTAGTTAGGTTATATCTAAGCACTTCTTTGTCTGCAGGCTCTGCTGCAGATACGTCCGTTAGAGCATCAAGATCAACTGGAATTTCTACGTCGGGAACCTGTAAAGAGCCGTTTACAATCAGATTTCCGTTAATAGCAACATCATTTGTAACTAGTAGATTTCTTATATCATACGAATCATCAAATCCTGTATTATAGGCACCGTGATAAGAAACATATAAAGTATTTCCATTATCTGCGCTTGATATTTCAACTAGAAAAGTTCTATCACTATTTGCAAGTAAAAAAGGATTTGTCCATCGACCGTCGTATTTAATTTCTTGACTATCTACTGGATCTATAATTACTGTAGGATTAAGGTTGAGGTTATCTCCTCTTGAAATTTCTAACCAGATTGATGCCTGCTTTCCTGATTCTGGCCAACCAGCAAATGTTAAAACAATATTATTATTTACAGTTATAGTTTGATAAGAACTATCTGCAAAACTAATCTCAGTATCTTGGTCTACATTTCCAAGGTCAAGTGTTTCTTTGCTAACAGACCTAAGTCCAGCATTAAAAATAGTGCTACTATTATAGTTTGTTAACTCGTCGGTGCGTGCAGTGTTATCCTGTAGATCTTCGATTTCAGTTTTAGCAGTGTCGATGTTGTCTTTAATAGAAACAAAATTATCTCTAAGTCCCTGGGTAGGATTATCCTCTCCTGCTCTTGGATATTCTGTGTCTATGTTATTTGTGTTTATTTCACTTGCCATTTAGTATCTCCGTACCATATTTATCCTAGCGTGAATTCTCTATTCGCAAAAAGTATATAAGAGTCATCGCTGCTGCCTTCAACTGCGTCTATGACAAATCTATCGACTTCAAGGTTTAACTGCCTAAAATCAAATTTGCTCACTCGAATTGCACTAAGAATAGTGTCAGCAGTGCCAGGCCTGCAATACGCAAGTGGCACTGCAAGAGTAAAGCCTAATTCCTGCAGTGATCCTTCTTGGGCAGTTCTCATCCATAAAGGCAAGAAGTCTCGTTCTGTTTTGCCAATTTCTCTCAATTCATCTCGTATGTTGCTAGTATTGCTTATGAATTTTGTATGTATTTGAGTGTCGCTTGCTAACACTGCTTTTGTGTCTGTTTTAATTGTGTTTTCTGGGTCAGGTCTATAGTCAATATTTGTAGCAGAACCCTGTTCGAACGGCAGATCTACATCTCCATCTCGTGCAGCCACACTAAGACTATTATCTAAGACTATTTCAGCATCGCCGTCTCGAGTTCCTATTTTGAATATATTAGTAGAGTATATTTTCATCCCAACATTATTTCTTGTTTCCAACAAAATATAATTTAGTATAGAAGTATCATATAGGGGATTGTTAGGAGTAGCACTTATGCTGTCCACAGTAATACTTGCGCCATTTTTAATTCTGCGTGTTTTTGACACAGATCCTTTGTCTTCATAAGGATCGTATAAGTCTAGATAGATTACTTCATATACTTCTCGATTACTACCTGGCTCTTTTGCAACTGCTTTTTTTACTGTACGTATCTTTAGCTGTTTTCTTGCTGCAAATCTACTAGCAGCTACAACGTAATTTTCAGCTTGTACGGTCTCAATTCCTGCATAAACAAGAATCTTTGGCTCGCGTTGGACACCATAGTTCTCGTCACTCTGTCTGTAAAGCAGATCAGACTGAAATATTTCAGGATCACTAAGAAAGCGTCTAAAATTATTTCTAGATTCTATAGGCAATAGTGGCTTGTAGTATACATTACTGTAAACTGTTTCATCTTGATTTAAAACAGTAATCGAAAATTGACGGGTAATTGCACTGAAGCCAAATTGGTCTCTTGCTCTAACTGTAAACTGATATTCGGTATTTTCTGTAACACTAGCATTATCAACTTTGCCGGTTATTTCCCCAAAGAAAGAAAGTTCTAGGCCTGGAGGGAGAGATCCTTCTTCTAGCGTATACAATAGAAAACTGTCGGGCACAGTTGTCTCTGCCCTTACACTTAGGATGGATATATAGTTACTTGGTATTGTACCTAAATCGCTGTTTGTTAGCCAATTGATTGTACTGTCTATATCTCCAATCAATCTCACAGTGAAAGTTTTAGGCGATTCTGCTATTTCTTGAGAAGCAACAGTGACAAGACCTAGATCAATCTCAGTGCCTTGCCTTATATTTTCAAACAAAGGTTGATCGATTGAAATTACATCGAATTGAGTATTTCTTACATCTATTGACTCAACAGTATATGATAATCCAGTTATAGAAAAAGTTCTACCTACTGCCTTGCTTGCTAGCGTTCCTATTTTGTTAATTTTGATTTCCGTGGAATTTTTTGCAACGGAATCTACTGCAAATTGTTGTAGTTGCACAGTGTCTGATCCAGATTCAATTCTACGAGCATTTACAGTAAACTTGTATTCTCTAGTAACTGCAGGTTGGTAAGGAACTCTACCAAAAACTTCTCCAGTGTTTCTATCAAAAATCATGCCTGGGGGTAACTCGCTTCTTGATCCGTCGTTGTTTACTGAAAGTAAATCATATGTAACGATACCTGCAAGGTCGTTTGGATCTAGCACATCAAGAAAAAGTGTAACAAAGTTATTTGCTCTTCTTACGCCGAGGTCACTAGGAGTAAGCCATATAGGTGTTCTTAGGTAGGTGTTATCTGCTGTGAATATACCTGTTCCTACCTGCATTATGACATTATCTGCTCTTAGAAAATCGTCTCCGACTACAAAAATTCTAAAAGTTCTTTCTGCAATAGTATCACCATCCGAAACAGATACTGTGAATTGATAAAATCTGTTCAGTTTTTTTGGAGTTTTAACAGGAGTAGACAGAGCATATGGACGCGCATCGTATCCCAACTGATTATCTTGCAAGAATTCAAGCGTTTCTTCGTCGTATCCTTCTTCTTGACCTTGTTCTAAAAATTCCTGCTCGGATTCTCCTTCTTCAAACAGGCTGACATCAAAGAAATAACTGTCAAAGCCAAGATTGCTCTGTATAGCAAAATCATAAGGATATCGATCGAATCTTCCTTGATCAAAATTACCATCAGCAGCTTCTTTCTCGAGAGCAAGGATAGGATCAACAACTCCGATTAATCTACCACTTTCAGTTAGTGTGATGCCAGGCGGAAGTTCGCCTCCGTCGTTTGCTATAAAATATTTTAATTCTTGACCGGCGGCAGTATCTGGATCTATTGCCTCAAGTTGATAGTCAACCGGTGAATTGTCTAGGATATAGAATGTTCCATTTTTTCCAACAGGAAGGAGATCTTCCGGAGTTTGCCAAACAGGCTCGTCTTCTCCTTGGACTTCCAAAGAAAATGTTCTGTCTTGAATCTCTGATAATAACTTTGCTCTAACAACAAATCTATATACTGTATTTCTCGGAACTTCAGCAGGAATTCCTGCTAGAATATTGTTTGCTAGATTTAATCCGTCCGGAAGGTTTCCACTTATCACCTCAACTTCCGCATTAGGGTCAACAGGAAGATTGACCGAGGCAAAAACGTTTTCCTCTAATATGGCAAGTTTAGTTCCTGATCTTGCAGTCCATAAGTTATTCATAAATTACGCAATAAATCCAAGATCGATATTGAAAACTGCAACATCCTCTCCGATGAACGAGCCCATGTCTATGTCGGAAGTTCCGATTAAGTATTCAATAGCATTTGAATATTCTGGTATGATAGCGCCAAAATCCCAATTATTATCAAAATATTTATTGATCTCTCGAATATCTACTCCGTGAACAAGTCCTGTTAAAGGCCCAGCAAAACTATTAGCAAAAACTGTACCTGCATTTTCTATATTATTACCGTTAGATTTCAAATGACTTGATAAGGTAGGATTAATATCGTGCGCAACTATGCCTGTATTTTTCAAATCAATAAATACAGTTGTTCCAGGAGATCTAGTTTCAATTATGTCACCGCCTTGGATACCTAATGGGGCAGAGCCGTCTATGGTAATATGGCCATTATCTGTTAGTACAAGAAAATCATCTAATCCTCCCGTAGTATCTATTATTAGTGAATTGTTTGTAGAAGTAACAGAGGTGTTAGTGCCGCCGACAACTTTTTTAAATTGCAAGGTGTTTTGATTTTTCCCTGCAAATATGCCTTCGCCTGCCACCCCAAGGTTCTCTCCTTGTACAGGTAAAGTAGTAATTCGGTTGTCAACCTCAACAAAGTTATTGTTGACTTTGATAAACGCCTCTCGAAGATCGTCACCTGTGCCATCGTTCGCTATATTACCTACATTGATTGATTCTATTGCCATTGTCTGCCCCGTTTAGTATATTTACCAACTTGATTCTGCCCAAGGTGTTCTGCGCCAAATATCTGTTACACCGTCATATTCTGCAACACAGTAATAAATGTAGTTGCTGTCAATAGCAATTGCGCCTATCGGCGTTCCGGGTTCCCCTATAGAGGTTGCTGGCACTCCTGCCCCCGTGTAAAGTATCATGCTGCCGGCTTGAGTAAATCCAATAAAACTGTCTGCAAATGTTCCTAGTTTGCCTATGTCAGTACCAAATTGTTCGATTTCTTCGAATTGGATAAAACTTCCTAAGTCCATCCTAGCATTATTGTCAACAG
>Ga0209937_1000530_pt1 | contig 12040 bp, 10 predicted proteins | sample SalPon1_B_H2O_MG_FD_185699 | JGI IMG/M metagenome (GOLD analysis project Ga0209937, IMG submission 185699) | Salt pond water microbial communities from South San Francisco under conditions of wetland restoration - Salt Pond MetaG R1_B_H2O_MG... | ecosystem: Environmental > Aquatic > Non-marine... | reverse complement strand
ATCCGGAACGCCTGAAAATATTTATGAACAACCCCACTACGCTGAAGTAGCTCAATTATTAGACGATGTAAATATCTTAGCAATACAACCGGAGCGTCCAATAGCAGTTTATCCGCATGAACTCAAAATAAGCACAGAAAACCATACCGATATTACAATAGAATTAAAAGAAAGCTACTATCGCGGAGTTGATTATTTGAATAAAGGCTATTCTTTGAAATACAATCAATCTATTTTTTTCAACTCTGAACAATCACTACAAAAAAAATCAACTTATCATTTGAAAATAAAAAGTCAAAAAGCTTTAGAACGCTATTTATTTTAACTTAGTTTATCAGGATTATAGCCTAAATATTCTTTCTCTCTTTCATGAAAAACCAAATCATGTTTTTTTAGTTCTTTTAAAACCGGTTCATAAATCTCTTTTATAGTTGGTCTTAACACCCCTTTTGCCTTGATTTCACCATTTAATATTTTAATTGTGGCGATTCCTACAGGTAATCCAACCGTTTTTGCCATGGCTGTAAATTTTTGGTTTTCACCAATGCAAACCATTGTAGAATCGATTTGTTTTTTTTGTTGATTGATTTCGTAACCAAACTTATGGTACATAACAATCATATCTTTATCATTCTTATCCAGGGTCCATTTTTCTTCTAAAATTTTTTGCAATGCCTGAGCTGGCGTTGGGTTTTTCAGATTGATGGTTTTAGAGTCGCTAAAAATATCTAATTCAAGTAATTTTTCCCAAATAAGGTCATCCTGATCAATCTTAAGCGAATGCCTTAATTTCAGTTCAATAGAATCATAAGGGGAATAGGGTAAAAATAGATTTACAAACTCCCTATAGGTCATTTCTTCTGCGTTTTGAATATGATAGGTGTCTTCCGTCATTCCTAATTGAACAAAAACATTCCAGGCTTTGCTAAATCCTACACGTCTTAAGGTACCTCTGTAAATAGTAGGAATACCTTCTAACCCATAAATGCTTCTGTAAGCAAGCGAATTTCTATTAGCTAAGCCTTCAAATTTACCATATTGAGGTACTTCTAAAAACTCAGTTCTTCTAAATAAACGTTGATATGGTATGTATTTATATTTACCTTCCTGTATAAATTCTGCAGCACCACCTTGACCTGCTACCACTACATTTCTAGGGTTCCATGTAAATTTATAATGCCATAGATTATCATCACTCTCCGGAGCGACAAGTCCACCTGTAAAAGATTCAAACATCAGCATTTTTCCACCACTGTTTTTTATCTTATCTATTACTTCCATAGCGCTCATGTGGTCTATCCCAGGGTCAACTCCTATTTCATTTAAAAAAGTAAGCCCCTTTTCTTTAACATCATTATTTAAATCACTCATTTCTTTAGAAACATAAGAAGCGGTTACCATATTCTTATTAAGGCTCAAACATGTTTTGGCTACCTCTAGGTGAAATCTGGCCGGTAGCATAGAAATAACAATAGATGCATCATTGATCAGTTTTTCTAAAGCCGGTTTGTCAAAAACATCTAAGCTGATTGCAGTACAATTTTCATATTCATCAGCTATCTTTTGAGCAACTTCAGGAGATTGATCTGCAATACTTATTGATACCGGAAGTTCTTTTTGTTCACTTAAATATTTAATGAGCCAGGATGTAGATTTTCCAGCTCCGATAATGATTATATTTTCCATAAAAATAAAGCTTATATTTTTAAATTATTTAAATTTGTAGAAAAGCGAAAGTAAGTATTTTACGAATTAGACAAAATTTAAATGAATAGAATTATTATTTTAACTGCATCTGCTTTAGGATTTGTCGGGGTTATTGTAGGAGCTTTTGGCGCACATGCTTTAGAAGATATAATTACATCAAATCAGTTAGATAGTTATGATACAGGTGTTAAGTATCACTTAATTCACGCATTGTTACTTCTGTTCTTAGGCTTAGAAACGCACTTAAATAGCCAACGCAAGAAAATCATTTGGCTTTTTTTATTAATAGGTATACTATTTTTTTCAGGGTCAATATATGGTTTAGCTACAAATGATCTCACCAGCTTTGATTTTAAAAAGATAGCATTAATAACACCTTTAGGTGGAAGTTTGTTGATATTCTCCTGGCTTATGATATTCATCAGTTATTGGTCAAAAACAAAGAAAACAACTAAGCATAGAAAATAATTTTTAACAAAATAGACATAAATTTACAAAAACATTTAATATGGTTAATAATCAAATTTCTAAAATTGAGCAGGACTTAAACAAACATGGTATCATAAATGCTGATTTTCATTATAATTTAAGCCCTGAAGAGCTACAGTCTATTACAATAGAAAAAGGCTTAGGGGAAGAAACAGCAGATGGAGTTTTAGCCGTAAACACCGGTGAATTTACCGGAAGATCACCTAAGGATAGATATCTTGTAAAAGATGATATTACAAAAGATGAAGTTTGGTGGGGCGAAATCAATAAACCAATAGAACCGGAAACTTTTGATTCACTTTATGCTAAAATTACGGACTATTTAGCAGGAAAAGAAATTTACGTAAGAGACGTTTATGCTTGTGCCGATGATAATTATAGGGTAAATATTAGACACATTAATGAATTACCCTGGAGTAATATGTTTTGCGATAATATGTTTTTAAGTCCAACTGAAGATGAGTTAAAAAATTTTGAACCGGATTGGACGGTAATTAATGCACCCGGATTTGAAGCAAATCCTGATATAGATAGAGTTTTATCAAAAAACTTTGCGATTTTAAATTTTACGAAGAAAATCGCTATTGTAGGCGGTACCGGATATACGGGAGAAATAAAAAAAGGTATCTTCTCCGCTTTAAATTTTGAACTTCCGGTTTTTAAAGATACTTTACCAATGCATTGCTCTGCTAATGTAGGTAAAGATGGAGATACGGCTGTATTTTTTGGTTTATCCGGTACGGGAAAAACTACCCTTTCTGCTGATCCTGATAGAGCGTTGATAGGAGATGATGAACATGGCTGGACTAATGAGAATACGGTTTTTAACTTTGAAGGTGGATGCTATGCTAAAGTTATAGACCTGACAGAAGAAAAAGAACCAGATATTTATAGGGCTATCAGAAAGGGAGCTATTCTAGAAAATGTCGTTTTAGATAAAAATAAAAATGTTGATTTTTCTAATGCAAGTATCACACAAAACACCAGAGTAAGCTATCCATTATCTCATATCGACAATATTCAGTCTTCATCTGTAGGTCATAACCCTAAAAATATATTCTTTCTAACCGCTGATGCATTTGGTGTTTTACCACCGATAAGTAAGCTTACACCAGGTCAGGCAGCATTTCATTTTATAAGCGGTTATACTGCTAAAGTAGCAGGTACGGAGGAAGGAATAGATGAACCTTTACCTAGCTTTTCAGCTTGTTTTGGTGCACCATTTATGCCTTTACATCCTACCAAATATGCTGAAATGCTAAGTAAAAAAATGAAAGAGGCAAAGGTTAATGTCTGGTTAGTTAATACAGGCTGGTCCGGCGGATCTTACGGAATAGGTTCTCGTATAAAACTTAAGTACACCAGGGCTATGATTACAGGAGCTTTAGAGGGCAAATTAGATGATGTCGAGTTTAATCAAGAGCCTTTCTTTGGTCTATATATTCCGGAAAGTTGTACTAATGTACCTGATGAAGTGCTCAAACCTAAACAAACCTGGAAAGATACTGATGCTTATGACAAAAAAGCTAATGAACTCGCTCGCTCATTCCATGAGAATTTTGAAAAATTTAGCGATTATGCTAATGATGAAATCATGGCCGGCTCACCAGCCGTTGGAAAAAAATAATTTCTAAATTACTTAATAACAAAAAATAGCTGTTCAATTGATCAGCTATTTTTTGTTAGCTTCAGTAATATAATTTTCTAATGCCATCGTCATTGATGGGGTTTCTGGAGTAGGAGCTTTAATATTAACTTTTAGCCCTTTATCATTAGCAGCTTTTATGGTCGTGTTACCAAAGCATGCTATCCTGGTATCATTTTGTTCAAAATCAGGGAAATTTTCAAAAAGTGATTTTATACCGCTTGGACTAAAAAAGACAACAATATCATAGGTGACGTCTCTTAAGTCAGATAAGTCACTTACCACGGTTCTGTAAAAAATTCCTCTTTTCCACTCTACCTTGATTTCATCTAACTGTTGTGGTATTGTAGGTTTAAGCATATCTGATGAAGGCAGTAAAAACTTTTCATCTTTATGTTTCTTGATAGTATTTATAATGTCTTGAAAGGTTCGCTTTCCTACATAGATCTTTCTTTTTCTATACACCACATATTTTTGAAGATAATAGGCAACCGCTTCACTTTGGCAGAAATACTTTAAATCTGTAGGAATTTCATATCGCATATCTTCTGCAATTCTGAAAAAATGATCTACCGCATTTCTACTGGTTAGAATGATTGCTGTAAATTGAGTTAAATCTATTTTTTGTTGTCTAACTTCTTTAGCATCAACACCTTCAACGTGAATAAATGGTCTAAAATCAACTTTTAAGTTGAATTTTTGTTCTAATTCAGCGTATGGAGAGTTTTCAGCTTTTGGTTCTGGTTGTGAAATAAGAATGCTCTTCACTTTCATAGAGGGGGTTTTAGATTAATTTAATCAATCATCATTTGATAAATGATAAAATATGTTCCAAATTCGAAAGTGCAAAGATATAAAATAATGTAATGCAAATTATCTATTAATTGTTTATCATTTTTATAAAAATAAATAAGTTGACCTGTTATGTAGATAATTGATAAACCTATTATCGCCTGATGAAATGAAATACTTATACTATAATCATTATATTCCGTAAAAAGTATTACGGGCGCCAATGATATTAAACAATAGTTGGCTAATAAGAACTTGTAATTAATATATGATTTGAAATCTTTATTTAAATCTAAAATATACATAATCAGTCTATCTGCAGCTGTTTTTAAAAATAATAAAGTTCCTATAATCAGCGCCCCGTAAATCCATAGAAAACCATTTTTATTATCTGTAATTAAAAACTCGTTTAAAAATGGAATACTGAGTGTTAACTCATAGAATTGAATACTTAGTAAAATTGTAAAGAATGTGAGCAAATAAAATAACAAATATGACAGGTTTTTATTGGAGCTTTCATATTCATTTATTTTTATAAATTGACCTGCTAAAGGCGTCAATAGTATTGATTTAAATAATTTATAGTTGATCCGACTCATAATTAAGACAACAATCAGAATCAGCAGGTTTACAAGTATTATCGTTGTCTGGATATCCATATGATCATTAGATTTATCAATTATTTTGGAACTCTTTTAAAAATCAAAAAAACGTAAATTTGACAAACTTTTTTTCATGGTTGCTAAATTAGTGATTATTCCCACTCTTAACGAAGTTGAGAATGTAGAAAAAATCATATCATCTGTATTTTTACTTCAAGAAGATTTTTCTGTTTTAATAGTTGACGATCAATCAACTGATGGAACACAAAGTCTTGTAAAAGAGATGGCAAAAGAAAATGATCAACTTTTCTATATTTTTAGAACTGGAAAAAAAGGTTTAGGAAAAGCTTATGTGGATGGTTTTAAATGGGCATTAAAAAAAGGTTTTGATTATATTTTCCAGATGGATGCTGACTTTTCTCATGATCCTAAGGATTTAAATCGTTTGTATAAAACATGTCAAGCGTCTAACTATGATATGGCTATTGGGTCTCGATATGTAAAAGGCGTTAATGTGGTTAACTGGCCTATGAAAAGGATTCTTCTTTCATGGTTTGCATCTAAATATGTCAAATTTATTACAAGAATGCCTATCGAAGATTCTACAGCCGGATTTGTTTGTTATAAGAGAAAAATACTTGAAAATTTAAATTTAGATAAAATCAAGTTTGTTGGCTATGCTTTTCAAATTGAAATGAAATATAAAATTTATCAACTCAATTATAAAATTAAGGAAGTCCCTGTTATATTTACTGATAGAGAAAAGGGTAAGTCAAAAATGAACGCCAGAATAATTAAAGAAGCAGTTTTTGGCGTCTTAAAATTAAAATTAAAAAAATGCCTAAATATTAATGAAAAATTTAGCTAATCAGGAATAACCTGTTTAATCTATAGCCGTAAAGTTGACATAATTTTTAAGGACTTCAGGTAATTTGATGTCTTTTTCAGTTTGGTTATTTTCTAAAATTGCTGCCAGGATTCTAGGTAAAGCTAAAGCACTTCCGTTCAAAGTATGAGCAAATTGTTTTTGATTGTTTTCATCTTTATATCTAACTTTTAATCTTCGGGTTTGATAAGCTTCAAAATTAGATACGGAAGATACTTCCAGCCATTTTTCTTGCGCAGCTGAATATACTTCAAAGTCATAAGTTAAAGCGGAAGTAAATCCCAAATCTCCACCACATAGCCTTAGTTTTCTATAAGGAAGTTCTAAATTCTGAAGTATTTTTTCAATATGATCAGCCATTTTCTCTAAAGCTTCATAGGAATGTTCTTGTTTTTCAAAATGAACAATCTCAACTTTATCAAATTGATGCAGTCTATTTAACCCTCTTACATGCGAGCCGTAACTGCCGGCTTCTCTTCTAAAACAAGGTGTATAGCCCGTATATTTGATGGGAAAATCTTCTTTTCGGAGAATTTCATTTCTATGTAAGTTTGTTATAGGAACTTCAGCTGTGGGAATCAAGTATAGATCATCTTGGCTTACATGATACATTTGGCCTTCTTTATCAGGGAGTTGTCCGGTTCCTGTTCCAGATTCAGAATTGACAAGTAGTGGAACCTGAACTTCTTCATAACCGGCCTTTTCATTTTCATTTAAAAAATAATTGATCAAAGCACGCTGAAGTTTTGCTCCTTTCCCTTTATATACGGGGAATCCGGCTCCGGTTAATTTATTTCCACTTTCAAAGTTGATCAGCTCATACTTTTGAGCAAGCTCCCAATGCGGTAGTGGCGTAAAATTAAATTCAGGGAGCTCTCCTTTTCGGTCTATTTCTATATTATCTGATTCATCTTTTCCTTTGGCGACAGATTCATGAGGTATATTTGGTATTTGATACAAAACATCCTGAAGTTCACCAGAAACTTGTTCCTGTTTAGAAGATAGTTCTTTTGTTTTCTCTTTTAAAGTAGTTGTTTTTTGTTTTAGTTCTTCTGCTTTTTGCTTTTCACCATTTTTAAAACAGGCACCTATTTCTTTAGAAAGCTTGTTCATTTCAGCAGATGTCGTGTCTTTTTCTGCTTGTAACGCTCTGCGCTGTTTATCTAAATGAACGGCTTGATCCAGCAATTCTTCTGCTGGCAAATTACGTTTTTCTAAAGCTTTTATAAAGTCATTTTTATGATCAGCTATGCTTTTAATATCTAACATATAATTTTTTCTTTAAGTAAATAATGGTTTGATTGTCAGAATTGATATAAAAAAAATCAAAACTAATAATAAATAAGTTTTACCAAGCTTAATTCGATTAAAAAATGCAAGCTTGAAATAGTTTAGCAATTAATAGAAAAAAAACGAGTATTAGTCTTCAAAGAATTGAACTTTACCGCTAGATAAAGAATAAACACCTCCGGCTATCTGAAGATTGTCAGCATCAACAAGTTTTTTTATGATATCGCTTGTATTGTAAATTCGCTGACAGGTAAGACGAACATTTTTATCAATAACCTGGTCCACAAATTGTTTATTGCTGGAATCGTGTGGTTGATCTATCTTAGTAGATGCGTCTATTGCCGGTTCTATTTTTCTGACCAATGCTGAAATATTGCCCATTCTAACTTTATCACATGCCGCACTTACAGCACCACAGCTTTCATGACCTAATACAAAAATCAATTTACAGCCAGCAACTTTTGTAGCGTATTCCATACTGGCAAGTACATCATTGCTTTCAATATTTCCGGCAATTCTTGTTACAAAAACATCACCTATACTTTGATCAAAAATGGTTTCTACCGGGACACGACTGTCCACACAAGACAAAATGATAGCCTTGGGATTTTGCCCTGCGGTAGCATCTGCTTTTAAAGCATCTATATTCCTTTTTAAAGGTTGATTATTTACAAATCTTTTATTGCCTTGTTTAAGATCATTTAGTACATCATTTGCTGTATAATCTGTTTGATCTTGTTTGCTAAATATTTTGTTTGAATTTTCCATTATTAACCTGCTTTGATAACATCTTTTCTAAATAGATCATCGAAACTTTCCGGATTATCTACTTCTCCGTTTTCATACTTGAAATGTATATTGATGTTTTTCTTTTTAGCGCGTTTTGCGTAGTCATCTAAGACTTCTAAAACATCATAATCTAATGATTTTGTGTTTCTTACATCTATTTCAAGAAGAGAGTTTTCCGGTATATTATTAAGTTCTCGCATAATAGCTCCTTTGTTAAAAAAGGTTACTTCTTCTGCAAAGTTCATTTTAACATGATGATTATCTCCATTTTGTTCTTTTAAGTGTAAGAAATGAGAATTTTTATAACTTTCTATTAATACTCTAATGACACCAACAGCCAGACCAAGACCTATACCAATAAGAAGATCTCCAAAGACCAGGCCTAATACCGTTACTAAAAATGGGATATATTGCTTCTTTCCCAAATTGATCATTTTTTTAAATAAAGACGGCTTAGCTAATTTATAACCTACTAATAATAAAATTGCGGCAAGCGAAGAAAGCGGAATTTGATTTAGAAAATTAGGTATGATGATTATCGATAAGAAAAGTAAAACACCATGAAAAACTGCTGACATCTTTGTTTTGTTGCCCGACTGAATATTAGCTGAACTCCGGACAATAACCTGCGTAATAGGTAAACCTCCTATAAATCCTGATATAATATTTCCGGTACCTTGAGCGATCAACTCTCTATTTGTTGGTGTGTTTTTCTTTTCTGGGTCTAATTTGTCTGTTGCCTCTACACATAATAATGTTTCTAAACTCGCCACTATAGCAATTGTAATAGCTATTATATAGACGTCTATACTTACTAAGACACTAAAGTCCGGGGTCATAAATTGACCTATAAACGAGTCAAATCCTTCCGGAACGGGAACTTGCACCATTTGTTGATCTATTAATGCCCAGGCTGAATTTTCAGGTATTAAAACATTTATTAAAATACCAAGCAAAACAACAACTAAGGATGCCGGTAAAATCTTAAATATTTTTCCTTTTTGGGTCAGGTAATTTTCCCAGGCAATCAGGATAAATAAACTTAAAAAAGTAATGAAAATAGATGCCAGTGATATGTTATCGAATATATGCGTTAGTGCAGAAAATGTGTTTTCCCCGCTTGCTTGAATAAACTCAAAATTCTCAAAGGATTCTCCTACATAGCCAAAAGCTACCGGTATTTGTTTCAGAAAAATGATGATTCCAATTCCTGCCAGCATTCCTTTAATAACAGAATTAGGGAAATAATAACCTATTACTCCGGCTTTTAAAAAGCCCAAAATAAGTTGGATAACACCACTTAACACAACTGCTGCTAAAAAGGCTTCAAAACTTCCAAGTGTTTTAATAGCACTTACAACAATCACAACTAAACCCGCTGCCGGACCACTAACACCAGATGGTGATTTACTGATAAGGCCTACCACAATGCCGCCTACAAAACCGGCTATAATACCAGAAAAAAGCGGTGCTTCACTAGCTAGTGCAATTCCTAAACAAAGCGGTATAGCAACGAAGAATACCACAACACTTGACGGTAAATCCTTATTGAGATGTTTGAACATTAAATTAATTTTTGAAAAATTTCAATATAATAAAAAAAAACAGTTTAACCATATAAGTAATGCAATTGCTGTTTAAATTAAAGTTTTTTAAAGTGAGAAGATTGTATCCAACCGGTTGAACCATCTTCTAATTTTATTTTACTAAATCCTTTAAAATCGCTTTCTACGCTTACTTTAGTTCCTTCGTGTAATCTAAAAAGGCGATCGCTCTTAGGGTTAGGTTCTTCATATACTTTAATCTCTTCTGGGAAAATAATCGCATATTGAGTTTCTTTAACAATTCTTTCTTGGGTAGATGCTAACAAATGAGATGTAACTGATAACATAGCTAAAATAACAAACAACGTAAAAAACTTTCTCTTTTGAGATGTTGAAGATTTGATAAAATATGTAATCAATGCGGCTAAGGCCAGGAAACCTAAGCCAATGCTAAGCCAGGCCCAGGAGGTTAATGATAATGCTAAAGCTACGTTCTTGGTAAATTCTTTTACCTCCGGCTCCGGAATAGGTTCTATCTGGTCAATACGCATTTGTTCTGCATAAGATAGATTGTTTTGAATTGCTTCATCAGAAGGTTTTAATTTTTTTGCCTTTTCATAATAATAAATACTCTCCGCTACATTATTTAGCTTATAATGAGCATTAGCTAAGTTAAAATAGACCGCTGCTGATAGATAACCTGTATCTAAAACTTTCTTATAAAGCTTTAGACTTTTTTTATAATCTCCTTCTGAATATGCATTATTTCCAGCAACAAATAAAGAATCTGCTTCCTTAGAAAATGCATTTAACGATAATAATAGAATAATTAATAACGAAAAAAACTTGATTTTCATGATTTAATGTCTTTATCGATTAGCGTAATAATTTTAGCTGAGTTTTTATAATCTTCATCTAAGTGAGATGATTCAGACATAGCATATCTGGCATGTTCACATTTAGATAACATTTCTATAAATCGGTCTTTATTTTCAACAGAAACACCTGATTTTAAAAGTTTTTCAGATACACTTTGTTTAGTTATATCTGATGTGTTTATTTTTAATTTAGCTTTTAAGAAATTGTACAATGCCATTTCTAATGATTGATAAAATTGGCTAGGATTATCTATATTTCGTTTAGCCTCAGAGAGATACTTTTTGGCTAATTTCTGCGTTTTCTTAGTTGTTGCATTTTGTTCTTGCGGCCGATTCTTTCTTAAAAAGAAGAAAAATAAGCTTCCTAAAGCTAAACCGATAGGTGATAAAGCAAGTACCCAATAAGTCGTTGATCTAAAGAAATTTTTAGACTCCTTAGGTTTAAGGTCAGTTTCTAATTTTATGAATTTAAAAGATGAAACACCGCTTATTTGGTTTGTCGGTGCCTGTTTGATCTCATTGGTTTCATCGTTATTATTAGATATGGAATTTGCGCTTTTTTCTACATTGATAACAATCTCATTTGTTGTTAACGTCTTGTAAGTTTCTGAACTCAAGTCAAAATAAGAGAACTCAATAGGGGAGATGGGGAATTTGCCGGCGTTTTGACCAACTAAGGTGTAGCTGTTTTTGACACTTCCTCTCATACCATTAGCATTAACCCTAATATTCTCTTTTCTTTCAGGTTCGTATAGTTCTAAGCCGGGCGGTGAAACAAGTTCAGGCAGATTGATCAATTGTAAATTACCTTTACCGCTGACATTCAAGTTTAATTCTGTAGATTCGCCTTGCTTAATTCCTGTTTGACTTATAGAAGTATCAACTGAAAATTTACCTACAGCTCCGGTGAATGAAGCTGGTTTACCTTCTTGTGGTAAAGGCTTAACATCTATTGTTTTGGTTTTAGCTGATATTCTGTGATCTATGGTTTCATAAAGCCTTCTACCAAAAATATCCCTTCTATTAGTAGGAACTTCAACTGATAAACTTAAAGTAAGCGGCTTAATTTTTAATTGACCTGTTTTCTGTGGATATAAGACTGTTTTTCTTAATTCCACATATCGATACGGTTCTCCACCAAAACTACCGTTTTTTACGTTTAATTGATCATTGTCAATATTTCTGCTCCAGAAATTCTCAAAATCAGGATTATCTACGGCTCGCCAATTTCTGACATTCGTATTTCTGCTTACGTAAAGTTTATAAACCACATAAACCGGTTCATTTAGATAGGGGCGGCTTTTTGAAACTTCAGCTACTAAGTGAATGCCATTTAAAGCTTCTCGTTTTTTAATCTCATTTTTATCATTGGGTTTATCAACGGCATCTCCTACTTCTACTGTTACCGGTGTAGTTTT
>Ga0209937_1000529_pt1 | contig 12046 bp, 16 predicted proteins | sample SalPon1_B_H2O_MG_FD_185699 | JGI IMG/M metagenome (GOLD analysis project Ga0209937, IMG submission 185699) | Salt pond water microbial communities from South San Francisco under conditions of wetland restoration - Salt Pond MetaG R1_B_H2O_MG... | ecosystem: Environmental > Aquatic > Non-marine... | reverse complement strand
TTGTGTTTTCTATTACTACACTGGCAGAGGATCTGTTGGCAATTCTACCTGCTAGATAAGAGTAGTTGTCAAGACTCTCGTCGAGATCCTGTGAATCAAAATAGTGTAAACCGTATCGAATACTTCTATCTCTATACAATGCGAGAGAGCGATCGTCTATCTCACCTAGTTCCTTTTCAATCGACTGTTTTCCTGCTAGAGGTAGATTTTTCAATTGCTTGTTGTATACACCGGGCACAACAGTTTCTGGATTTAGATCGCACAGTTCCTTATACAGCAGCATTACTTCACTGCCTATGTCGAAGCCGCAATCTCGAAATGTATGTACAATTTCATAGAGATTTGATTCTGAATAGTCTATGCTGTGTGTTTTTGTTTCTGGGTCGTAGGTTCTCTGATCTGCGGGAATAAGGCGTGCGAGATCTTCCATTCTGCGAATAAGATTTCTTTGGTAGACAAACCTTACCAGTATGCTCACACCGTCATCTGATTGTTCCAGGCGAATCCAACGGCTTCTGTCAATGTAGCGAACGTCTAATAGTGTATGCTGTTTAGCAAGATCTACATCGACGTCATACCGTTCTAACTCCGCACGATACTCGTCCAGTTTCTTTCTCGCAAGTCTTAACTGACGATCTGTTAATCCTGTCTGTCGATCTATCTGATGAGCAAGACTTAAAAGAAGTTTTAAGTCTTGTTCTTTCAACAACAAACTGTTGTCAGACAGAAGTACGAGACAAGATTCTACTGTGTGACTTTGTGTATCCATTGTGTATATTATATGCTAAACAATCTTTTTTGTCAAGTGTTTCAATGGGATACCTTCTGCTATTTCTTCTAAAGTATATTCCGTATGAGCATAATCATTCAGCCACTGTGTTCTATCGGGCATGAGAGGAGATTCTATTTTACTGTAATCAGTGTTAGCAACAGGCCAAGCAAGAGAGGAGGGTCCAGTAAATGCGGGGATTCCGTTTAGTATTGCGTGTACGCCTGGATTAGAACTCCAAGATACGACACAATGTGCTCCGTTAAATCTCAAATCAAAGTCATCATAACTGCCGAGAGATTTCATAGGTTTTTGGAAGATTACGTCGGTTTTTTTATCGATGTTTTTTACTGGGCACCGAGGATGCGGACGAAACACAATCGATCTGTCTGTATGCTGTCTTATGTCTCGCACGGTCTGCTGTAGCCATTCTGAAATAGGAGGTAATCCCTGCCACTGTTCGCTTTTATCGTGTTGTCCGCAAACAATAATATATTTGCCTTCTTCCCGCCAAGGTCTTAGAGATAGTCCTAGCTTTTTTGCTCTAGCATCGGTGTTGCCACTAGGAGCAAAATAAGCATCTCTGTTTATGCCGTTCAATCCTACCTTCCACGTGGTACCTCTTCTAATTCCGCCTGTTTCTAGCACTATTACAGGTTTATTGTGTTGTCGAGCCTGCTGCCACACAGCATAGTTCCTTGCCATTCTGCCGTTCCACAAAACGCTCCATATTACATCGACATCACTGTCTTTAGAATTCTCTACTGCTTTGTGTCCTAGTTTTTTAACGCTTTTTTTAAAGGCATCAAACACAGGCTTGCTATTAAGTGCTCCATAATGCGTCCATAGGCTGAATTTCATAAGTTAAATACTCCGAGGGTATTTAACAGGATTTTAAAATGAAACAGATAACAGTGATAACAACTTTTAACAAAGCGGGATTAGAATTATATGGTCAAAGATTTCTAGACAGCTTTTCTACTCGAGTAGATAAAAAAATCAAACTATTAGTTTATGCCGAAGACTGTGTCCCTAACAATCCTGACTCAGAACAAATCACAGTTCTCAACCCTAACACTGTTTTGCCCAAGCTGGTTGAATTTAAGAAAAAATGGAAGAACGTCCCTAAAGCAAACGGCAAATGCCCGTGGCCTGAAAAAAGACCAAGAGATCATCACAAAGAATTCAAGTGGGATGCTGTGAGATTTTCAAACAAAATCTACGCTGTGTTAGATGCCTGTTCAAGATCAAAAGACTGGTGTGTTTGGATGGATGGTGATACCTTTGTGCATTCTGACTGGAGATACGTGGATTTTGCTAACCTACTACCTAGTAAAAAATGGATCACTTTTGTAGGAAGAGGCAAAGGGTCAGCTACCTGGCCAGAGTGCGGCTTCTACGGATTAAATCTCAACGACAAAGTCTGTATTGAATTTCTACAAGAGCTTGAAAGATATTACGAAGATGCCGACAATGGAATTTTTACCCTAGCAGAATGGCATGATTCTTATGTATTTGGAAAGATCCTAAACACGCTGCGTGTTCAGTATCCTAACATACATGACTACACAGAACATTTCACAATGACAACAGCAAAGTCGGGCGGCGGAGGCCATCCTTTAATAAACACCGAGCTAGGGAAATGGATTGATCATCTCAAAGGTGCCAGGAAAAAGCTAGGCAAGAGCAAGAAATCAGATATTAAAATTCCACGCAGAGAAACATATTGGCGCGATTAATCTTCATCTTCGTCTTCGAACGTGTCGTTGATAGAATTGAAATCTATTTTATCTTTTAATCCGGCCTTGAAGTGTGTTATATAAGGAGCAATAACGCTTCTTGATATTGGTGTTTTATGCCTACCTGGGTTAAGGTTGAGCATCTTATTGCCTTTTTCTTCTAGTATACGCACAGTCTTTCCATACACTTCGCCGTCGTAGAATCTTCTTAGATCCTCAGACTTATCATTGAGATAGATGTCTGTATAAACGTCTCTAAATTCTTCAAAGCCAGGATGTCTAGTATTTAGAATAAAGAATCCTGTTTCACAACTGTGATATTGTTTGTTGTCTTTCCAATGCCAAACATCAAAGTGCGTAGATAGAACGTCTTCTGGAGATATTAGATCTAGTAGCTGATGAGGTACATTATCTCGAATAACAATGTCAGCATCTAACCATACTAATCTATCACAGTCGATTTTATTCATTGCGTTGATTATAGGAAATGCTTTTTTTGCAAACTGTTTTACTTTGTCGTTTTTGTGGCGAGCTTGAAAATCATGATAGGCATCTCCTAACGCAAACCCCATAGTCTGCACAGTCTTGACCTTGATTTGAAAACTGTTTTCGTTGTAAACATACAAAGGCATAAGATGCGACCAATGTGATTTATAGCTGCGTAACATTGTCCTACCACAGTTTTTGTAATAGTTTTCATCCATACTAGTGATGGCTGCGAAATCTTTTTTCATAGGTAATCCTTAATTATGTTCCAAGCAGCGCCTGATCTTAAATCGTCAAAATTAAAATGGCTCATAGAAATTTTTTCGATCCAGTCTTGTCTTTCAAAAGTCATAGGCTGATTGATATCTGTTAAACCGAGATTAGCAACCTCATATGCCTGACTGCGCTTACTTATTTTGTCTGTTACAAACACCGGAACGCCTTCGATTGCGGCTGCTACCCCCGGTGAGGAATTGTACGTTACACATGCCCAGCAATTTTGAAAATCTTCAAGTATAGACGCTGCCTTTGATATACGCACTCCTTTAGGAGCAAATCTTATATAATGTGATGCTCTCTTGTCTCCAGGATGTGTTCTAATTACGATAGGTCGATCTGTCTTTTCTCTTATTTCTTTCACAACATCATTACACCATTTCATAACATCTACATCAGCCATGCTCCAACCACCGTTTCTTTGAAGGCAAATCAAAATATGATCGCCGTCTTCTCGCCATGGTTGAAGGTCAATGATTAAATCCTTTTTAATCTGCTGCCAACGTGCAGGGGTTGCACTCTGCCAGAAGTATTCCCCTGTTGTAGGAAACACATCGTCTAGTGAAAAACGTAGATACTGTTTTGTGTTTCCTGGATCTCTATATAGAAAAAGGTTAGAATCTATAGCAAGTGTTTTTTTTCTAAGCTGTTTCTGTTCTTCTATTATTCTTTTTCTGAAATTCAGGTGCGGAGCATTGCCACTATTAGCATGGACCCACCCCTGTATCACAGCAAGGTCTGACGGTTCATAATCAAATGTTTCTACTTCCGTACTTTGGCCGTTAGGCACACCGAGATGAAAATTCCTTAGCACATCTCGTTTTTCTGATTTAGTATTTTTGGCAGGAATGCCTGCATAGTATATTCTAACTGATTTCATTCTGTAACATCCTATAGGCACTGCCGTCTCTAAACTCCTGCACATGAAATTGACCATATGCAAGATGATGTGCCCATTTGTGTATTTTATCTGTATCCTGTTTGGTAGGAGTTTCAATAAGACTGAGGTCTTTGTCGCACACAGGATCTGCTGCTGTAGGAGCAGAAGTAAATGCAGGTACTCCGAATAACACTGCTTCTACTGCTGCTACGCTTTGATAGGTAACCAGCGCATAACAGTCTCTTAAATCGTCGAATATTGAATTTTGAATTCTTGTTTGTCTATCTTGCTTGTGTCTTATCTTTATTGGTCTATCAGTATGTTTCTGTATTTCACGTACAGTATTATTGCACCATTCGTTTTGATCAATGCCGTAAAATTTACAAGGTTTTTCTGAAGGCGTTACAACTAAAATGTGTGTGCCAGATTTGCGCGGAACAATAGGATAATCCAGTCTGCGCCATCTATCGTCTGGTCTATCTATAATTTCATCATGCTGTACGTTATTCTTGACTATGCGATGCCATTTTTTCCAGCCATGAGGATTTGATTTAGAAGGATAATTACCTATATATCCAGTGTCCATGTAATAGAAATCTATTCCTTTATCCCAGCAGCGATGTATAAGTTTTCTCTTGCCCATGCTGCGAATTAGAATAGGGCCTGCACCAAAGTCCGAGTTATAATCTTGTATAGGTAAGCCTGCGCCTTGCGCAAATGCATTTACATATTCATCTGCGAGATTTTTAGAAAGGCAGATCATACTGCGCCGAGTAGTCTGTGTAGATTCTTTCTCGATGCCATTCTGCTGCGTAATTAGAGCCTTCTCTGGCAGCAAAGTCTGCGAAGCAGGGTGTGCCCAACGTGTAGTGAATTAATTTAGCATCTGGGTTATAGTCATATTCTATATCCAGCCAGTTCCATTCTATAGGTAATGCTCCTACTAATTCGTCTTCCAACCAAGTGAATCTATGTACTTCGGCACCTGTCGCGTTCTTGATAAATTCTGGCGTTACTGTTTGATTGGCAGGGTGAGCACAGTTCCAAAGGATTACCGAACTCCAGTTTTTCTTAGGGTAGTTTTCATTTTTAGCACCGAGATACTTTTCTGTCAATTTAGTTTCATAGTCGTGCTGTACAACCTGAACTGCTTTTGATTCATCTCTTAGCGCCCATAGTTTTGCAATATCATCTCTTAGAATCATATCGCCGTCTATGAAGATTGCCCAGCCTTGATAGTTCTGCATGTGAGGTACAAGGAAACGAGAGTATATAAAGTGATTCGAACCGTCTGTGTGTGATTCGTCGTAGTTGTCAAGTAGATGAAGTGCAAGTGGATTTAGGCTAACAGGCTGTGTAGCATGTCGTATAATTGAATTCGAGCAGACATGATAGGCTGCAGCTTCTCTTGGATCGTATCCTATATAAACAGGAATCATTGATTTCTCCTTTCTATGTCTTCTTCTTCGCAGGCCTTGCCGTATTGCACTTCTAATATCCTTACTGGCTTATTAGTAGGATTTGAAGCACAGTGCCACACTCTTTTACCTATGTGATATCCGCCCGAGTGTGCTGTAAGATGCACACTGTCTTTAAGCTTTTTCCACTCGGTTTCTATTTTCACAGTACCTTCTAGCACATACCAGTATTCTGCTCTGTCAAAATGTCTTTGATCGCTGAGAGTGCAGCCCGACGCAATTTCTAGTTCTTTGACTTTGTATTCAAGATCAGGTTCGTGGTTAAGTACACGATACCATCCCCAGGGTCGTTTTGTTTTTTTCATCAGAAATATTTATAATACAGGAAGGCAAAGAGTTTACGGAAGTGATATTCCTGTAACTCTCATAAATCTTTCAATTTTGCCCGTCTTGTTTTGTCCGGTAATATGAACCATCGGAGGTCTAGTATTGAGAAAATCTTTTCTCTGTTTAAAAGTAATTTCGTGTGCATTGAATCCCGGATAGGGAATAATTTTGACATTTTTTTTATATTTTGTTTGAGTAAGATAAATCATTCTTGGCTGGTCATTTCCTTCACACGGTCCCCAAGAATTCTGCCATTTTTTTTTCATTTCTTGTTGTTCAACGTTAGGTATAGACTCAAACAATTCTTGCGTTTTTTTTGTATTACGAATAAACATGATACCATTATTAAACAGAGTAGTGCCTGATTTTTTATTAGTGCGCCCTTGCGTTACAACAATATCTTCTTTGTTTTCTTGAAATATTGAAATGCAATTCCAGTTATAATCTATAAAGAATACATCATCGTCGACCCACAAAACATAATCATACCCTTGTTCAAAACTTTCTAAAATAGCATAGCATTTTGTAAAAAAAGGATTTTTAAGATTATCACTGATATAAAATTTATAATTTATATTTTGTAAATCAGCATATTTTTTATGATTAACATGTGCATTGTATCTATAAGAATCACCTCCGGAAATAATAATTAGATTCATATTCTTTCAAGTACCGTATAACCTGCAGAATCAGAGTAAAATGCTAATTTCCATTCCTTTGTTTGATTTAAAAAATCTTTTACAGCTTGATACACCGGCAGCATATTGGTATCGTGGAACATTATAAATTTTCTTGTAAGAGGTGCATATAAATTTAATTCTGCAGTTACATGTTTGTACTTATGAACCGAATCAACTAATAAAAAATCTGTTTTTTTGTTAGTCTGCACATCTAATGAACTCATTTCATGATATATCAATTTAATATTTTTATCATTAGCATAATCATCAAAAAGATATTTTTTGATATTAAATTTAGAAAAAGATTTATCTATAAGTTCTATATATGTTAAATTTTGTAATAATGCTATAGAAGCACTGCCGCCTTGATTTGTTCCTAATTCTCTATAAGATTTACACGATTTTAAATAGTACGGCAACGCTTTTAAATTCTCTACAAAGTCAGAAGAATAAAGATTTGTTAACCCTTGTAACGTCATCTCTGAAAATTCTGATAAAGACTCGCAGTTATTATAATTTACAGATTTCACTATATAAAACTCCTTTTACTATGAAGATAGATAACAAAATTTGGTTTTGCGCCAGACTTGTTTAATGGTTTTGAGATTGCTTTTTTATCTTTAAAAATTTTCTTAGGAGGATTAAAAGATCGTTTAATCTTCCATCCTTTTAATCCTTTAACTGTCCAAGATAGCATCACATCGTCCATACTATATGGTATTTTGTTATCTAAATCTTCCCAGTTTTCAAAATCCCAAAGAGGACTTTCTTTAGCAAATATATTAGCATCAATAATCGAAAAGCCCGGACCGCCGTAATCATAGAGCTTTATTTCTGAATTTGAATTATCAAAACAATACTGGGGAGTCTTTGTGTACCATTCTTTTGGATCTTTATCTTTATCAAACTGTCTACCATACCAGGTACAGAAAGTTTTAGATTCATATAAGTTTATCATTTTTTCAATCTGATCAGGTGCGTAAATTTGATCGTCATCTATAAAAATAACATGCTCTAAAGAATCATCTAAGAGATAATCTCTTACATAATAAAATCTTTCGAAGCATATTTTTGAATTGTCTCTTTGTATAAACTTAATTTTGATACTATTAATTTTATTAATTATTTTTTTTAAATTATCTTTTAAATCTATGTTGTTGTTAATAATATGTACAGTAATTCTATCACTTACAGTTTGATTTTCTAAACTTTGTAATTGTTCGTAGAGATATTCTGATCTTGAATATGTAAGTAATACAATGTTAATTCTAGACATTATTCTATAACCGCAGCTACACTTCCTTTAATCCAGAACAATTCTTTTACTGTTTTTTTCATATATTTCTTAACAATATTTTGAAGAGTAAAGGGAGAAAACCAATAATTGTGATCAGGATGTACGTGTTCTTTATAGTCATCCGGAGAAATCATAAAATTGTTTTTCAATTGACTTGCGTCGGGTGCTGTAATAATTACTTGTCCACAAAATTTATCTATTACTCCTAAAAAATCTTCTAGATTTCCTACATGCTCGATAACTTCGGGTATAATGATAACATCATATATGTCCTTTATTTTATCCCATGAGTCATAGATATCTCCATTTGAAACACTTAGCATTTCTTTTACATCAGGATCGATGTTAATATCTACGCCGTCTAACCTCCTGCAAATAGGTGCTAGTGCAAGATGTAAATTTTGTTTTTTACTTTTTGTTATAGGCCAATCTACAAATCCAACATGTAAAACACTTTTATCTTTTACGTATTCGGCTATAAATTTATGTCTTGATAGTTTTGTTTTTGTAATTTTTACAGGTTGTAAAAAATAGCTCATGTTTTATTTCCTAAATTTTTAATAATTCTTCTACAGTATATAAATTTTTCATGTATCCTGATACATTATCTAATATACTTATTTCAATATCGCCTGCTCTTTTATCTAAAACTTTTACTTCAAAATCTAAATCATTTACATATTTAAAAACTTCAATGATCTGAGCAACACTATGTCCTTTACCGTGCCCTAAATTTTCTATTTGGAAGGAGGAATTTTTAATAGCTAATTCTATTGCATAACATACTTCATTTACATGAACATAATCTCTAATACATGTACCGTCTAAAGTATTATAGTCGTTTCCGTATAAATTAAAAACACCAGTATCGGCTGCTCTAATCAAAGCATAAAACAATCCGTCTGGATTTGTAGGATTAATTCCGTCTTTACCTATTACATTATAAAATCTAAAAATAGTGTAATTTATTTTATTTTCGTTACAATATTGCGTAACAATTTCTTCTCCGGCTTTTTTTGAAATTCCATACGGACTAGTAAGCTGTTCTGCAGCTCCGGTAGATGCAAATATGAAATTATTGCATTTTATATTTTTTAAAACATTAATAGTACCTTCTACATTATTTTGATAATATGATAGAGGATCTGTTACAGATTCTCCTACATTTACAGATGCTGCTAGATGTATAACAGTGTCGAATTCTTTGTCTAAAGGATTTTTGAGATCCAAAATATTAATTTGGTTTAAATCTACGTTATCTAAATGTGCTTTATCCAGTCCTGATAAATTATAGGAATTAGTTTTTTTTAAACACTGTATTAAATGCTGTCCTATATAACCAGATGATCCTGTAACTAAAATATCTTTCATTACTATATCTTTGTTAGAGATGGGTTTTTTAACGATCTGTGTATAATAAACTTTGAATCAAATTTAATTTTTTCAAAAAGAAAGTTTTGTAATTGATTAATTTTGTCGAAATTTTTATTTCGCATATCGTCAAAACTAAGTGTGAATGTATTTGGTTCGTTTGTCCAATTATTCATTAATTCTGAATATTCTTTTGTCATGCTATTAGGAAAAATGTCTTTTCTACCAGTTTTTTCTATCCATCTATTCCAACTATTTAATCTTTCGTTGTAATCTCTGTAGAGATATATTTTTTTAAAATCTTTGATATCGTGCCTAATTTTATTTTTATAAGGTAGATGAGATAGTGCTATTTCGTCTTTTTTTAGTTTATTTAATGTGTGCAATAATTTGCTTTTCCTAGTATATTTTTCTGGGTTTAATCTAGAATCTTGTAAATTATTTAAATCATATCTTTGATAGGTTTTTTTTCCTATGTGTAGTCCGTTGAAAACAAATCCTAACTCTACTAATATGTTAGCACACAGATATGTTCCTGCTTTTGGCTGCGATATTACTAAGATATTCACAATGTAGCATCTTCCATTCCTGCAACTCTCAGTTTTACTACATTGGTAATCTGCCACTGTTTTTGATCCAATGCTTTCAAAACACCAAGCCACTTGTTTCTTATCAGTGCAAAGTCGTTGATGATTTTTTCATAATCAACTACATCTGCTTCACCGTCGACATACTTTTCTACATCACGGCTCGACAGTGCTCTCTGATAGTTTTCTAGATACTGACGGAAAAAAGAACTGCGCAATCTACGCAGTTCAATATTAAGGTACTCCAGTATCGCTTCTATTTCCTGTAACTGATTAAAACGATGCTCTACAATGCCAGGCATTGACGCACTTGCTCGTTCAATATTGCCAGTAAATTTAACTTCTTCTCGAGCCTCAATCAACTCTTCTTCAAAGAATCTAATTGCGTCGGGAATTTTAGAAATGTTTCTCGATACTTCCGAGTACCAACCCATTAGTAATCCTCTTCGTCTGGATCTTCATCCAATTCAAGATAGTAAGAAATAGCATCATCTAGCACTGTGTCTGACCCTGCTGCGGCTTGAATAGCCGCGTCGTCTACACCGTAATCAGCTAATAGATCTATATAACGCTCTGCTGCTATTTCTAACTGCTTTTTGTCAATGTACTCTTTGAACATCATCCAAATGTCTGCGATGTGAGTCTCATCCATTAGGTTCCTGTCTCCTCTTGTGTTTCCTCGCTATTTAGTTGCTCTGCCACAGGAAGGTCTTCTTCATCTGCGTCTTTCTCTTCGGGCAGTTGATAGAAATCTTCCATCACCATATCCAGCATCTCTCCAGTCCAGCGCTTGCGATACTCAAGATGCTCTTCACCGTTGGAATCGATATACTTCAGTCGATTGCCCTGCTGTACAATGAGACCTTTCTTCTCCATTAGTTCTAGTAGACCCGAATACGGATTCATGCCAGTCTCATAGGGAATCTTAACCTGTACTGCTTCAAACGGCTTGGAATAGCGTGTCTTCATGATCTTACAGGCTGCACGTATGCCTTTTACATCTGAAATCTTATTGCCGTCTTCGTCTTCCTTCAACTTCAATTTCTTCATTGCTACTACAATACTTGAAGCATACACAAAGCCCTGTCCACCTGAAATTTTATCATCTGGATCGAACATGTCCTGCGAAGCGTATGTGTGATTGGTAGCAACCATGCCTACATTGTGTGCGCCAAACATGTTCACACAGTTTCTTACTAATGCTGTAAGTGCCTTAGGCTTGCGACCCATGTCGCCTTTCAAATCGCCTTTGCCAAACTGATCCACATCTGTAGGAGTAAGCAGCATGCCTAGTGAGTCGATAACAAACAGCACACGAGGACGTTCATCTTCATTGAGTGTTTTGTAGTCATCCATGAATGTATGAACAGTTTTTGCTACATCGTCAATCATTGACATGTTTAATTTCAGAAGTTTATCTTCTGCTGTATCTACATCCAGTGCTTTTAGCCACTGTTCATCAAGAGCGTTTTCTGAATCTACCAGCACCACGAAGATGCCCTGTTTTTGAGCTTCTTTTACAATATTACCAGAACAGATATAGCTTTTACCCGAGCCTGATTCTCCTGCGAATACTGATACTTTACCCAGCGGAATACCTTTGTTAAAGTCGCCTGAGATAAGATAGTTGAGAGCATAGTTGCCTGTGCTTACCCAGTCTGTAGGATCGTTAAATCCTGCGCTCATGCCTGAGATAGATTTTGTTAATTGGTTGCGGAATTTTGTAGGGTCAAATGCCTTTGTCATTAGGAGTCTCCTTAGTTTGCCTTTGAATGAGGGGAGCGATGCACTCCCCTCTTATAGATTTATTCCTGATTCTGACGAGCGCGAATCATTGCGAGAATGTCTTGTGCATTGCCGCCTTCGCTTGCAGTTTCAGTTTCTTCAGTCTTTGGTTCAGGTGTGGGTTCTGCTGCAGGCACAGCAGTGTCTGCCTCTGCCTTGGCAACGTCTGCCTCAAAACTCTCCTTTGCCTGCGGAGCACTTTGACTAGTTGCTGTTGCGCCCTTGCTTGCAGTTTGAGTAGGATCACCTGTGCGAGCCTGCACACCTGCTGGTCGGAAATACTGACTCCACCGGTCTGCATCATATGCTTCACCGTCTACAGAAGCCTCAAACATTTCAGTCATTACCTTCTGCTCTACCTCACCAGGGCG
>Ga0209937_1000528_pt1 | contig 12047 bp, 19 predicted proteins | sample SalPon1_B_H2O_MG_FD_185699 | JGI IMG/M metagenome (GOLD analysis project Ga0209937, IMG submission 185699) | Salt pond water microbial communities from South San Francisco under conditions of wetland restoration - Salt Pond MetaG R1_B_H2O_MG... | ecosystem: Environmental > Aquatic > Non-marine... | reverse complement strand
AAGTATAGATATAAGTACAGGTCACAGAGGTAATATATTTTAGTTATGAGTGTGACATCGTATATACTACTAGTTTTAATATTAACACTAATCTACCACTACTTCAACGACAATAATGGAGGTAGTGGTGGGTTAGCTTAAAATAAAGAAATGGATGATAGAGATTACGAAGCTATGAATAAGCACAATTACAGAATGGACTTAAAATTAGTAAAAATAGCAAGTGTTAGAGAACACATGGACGCCCATTACCGTGGGGAAATAAGCTACTCAAAAGCAGTAGACTTAATAAACGATGATGCTAATAAACAATTAGCGTTATTTAATGTTGTAGGGCAAAGCGAAAAGTTACACCATAAAGCAAAAGTGTTAACAAAAAAACAAGTAGAAACTAACAGAAAAACAAAAAGAAAAAAAGCGATGGCAAAAAATGTAAAAGTAATTGATACGGGTGGTTTGGATAAAACCACAATATCACAGATTGAAGAAGTAATGATTTACACTAATGACTATTACGAAAATGATACGTTGTTTGTGGAATTACATAACTCAAAAGGAGAAATAATTAGGATATTTCCCGAAAGAATACAAGAGAATGGCAAACATTGAATTAAAAACAAAAATACTAAATGACAAATACACCGAATATGTGTATGAAGCATTTGATATTCAGAACAGAGAAGAAACATCTGTATCTATTCCTATGAATTTAGGAGAAACTAAAAACTTTGATTGGAATATTGGAGTTATTTTAGGTGGTAGTGGTAGCGGAAAAACTACTATCTTAAAAAAGATGGGTGATGTAAAAAAGGTAAACTTTGATGCAGAAAAACCATTGATTAGTAACTTTGATTGGTTAGAACCAAAAGATGCAACATTAGTTTTAACTTCAATGGGGTTGTCTTCTGTTCCCACTTGGCTAAGACCATTTCATACATTAAGTAATGGAGAGCAATACAGGGCAACATTAGCTTATTTAGTTGCATCTGCAAAAGATAGTGAAGTTATATTGGTTGATGAATATACTTCGGTTGTGGATAGGGATGTTGCAAAGGCTATGAGTTTTGCATTACAGAAGTACATTCGTAGAGAAAACAAAAGGATTATTTTAGCATCTTGCCATTATGATATATTGGAATGGTTAATGCCTGATTGGACTTGTTCACCGCAAAAAGGAGGCGTACTCGAAAGAGGCGACTGGCTTCGGCAAGGAAGACCACAAATCGAATTACAAGTTAGTAGAGTCGAGGCTAAAACTTGGGACTTCTTCAAAAACCATCATTATTTAACTGAGAAAGTAAATAAGAGTTGTAAATTCTTATTGTTTGAGTGGAACAATAAGCCAGTGGGCATATGTGCGGTAATTAACCAACCAAGAAAAGGATGCCCTAATGGGTTTGCAATAAGCAGAATAGTTGTATTACCTGATTTTCAGGGTATGGCATTAGGAACTAAAATATGTGAGTTTACATCTGCATTATTTACTAATCAAGGAGGTAAAGTTTATATAAAAACTGTAAACCCAGCTTTAGGTGTGTATCATAATAAAAGTGATAAGTGGAGAGGGACTTTAAAAAATGGTAAAATAGGAAATACAAATGACAATAATGCAAAAGGCAGATTTTCAAGAATATCTTATTGCCACGAATACATAGGAGAAAGTATAAGTGGATATGAAGATTTATTATTACCTATAAAAGAAATGAGAAGTAAAAATCAAATTACCTTGTTTTAAAAGTGCGGTGGCTTTTTCTTTTTGTTTTTCCTTCACGGAATTTTCAAACGAAGAACGGAACTAAGCCATATTGCTTATAAATACATTGATTTATAGCGGCGTGATTGCCTACAACGTTACTTGTTTATGGGTAGTTTGCCCATCAAAATAAGTAGAATTTTAATTAAAATAGATAAATTATGAATACAAAAAATATAAAAAACTTAACTTAATTTAAAACAAATGAAACTATCACACATTGAACAGGACTACTTAGCAAGGCTAGAGTATGACCTTACACAAACCAATCAACTACGAGAAACGCTTGATGACTACAAAATGTCAGCAAGACACTGGCTTCCAGTTTTGCTATACTGCCCAGATGATGTAGATTTAAGATATAATGTTTATGAATTTTTAGAGGAGTTTACAATAGCTCTTATCAATTCTGAATATGCAAATCGAGAATTGCTAAAAGTCTGGAAGTTTAGTAGAAATGGATTTACGTTCTGTGCTGAATACAAAACAACCGCTACAGATGCTTATGAAAAACTAGAGCCATGTGATTATGATGTAGCAGGGACACACTTCCACGTAGATGATGCGGTTATTAGTATTAAGCATGAGAAGTTGTGCAACTGGCTAGAGCGTGAATGCACTGTGCTATTTGCTGAGCATGAGATTTACCGACTCCCTAATCCTTATTAAGATGGACTTACTACTAGCACTTTTAGAACTAGCGTTCTTAGAAATAGCAATTTTTTTACTAATTTTTTTACTTATTTATAAAATAATAAAACGATGAAAATAAAATCAATATATGGCAATATACTTTTTGAATCAACAAAAAAAACAATAAAAGAAACATTGGTTCAAGCTGTAATCAGAGATGCTAACTTGAGAAGTGCTGACTTGAGATTCACTGACTTGAGAGGTGCTGACTTGGGAGATGCTAACTTGAGAGATGCTAACTTGAGAGATACTGACTTGAGAGATGCTGACTTGAGAGATGCTAACTTGAGAGGTGCTAACTTGAGAGGTGCTGACTTGAGAGGTGCTTATGTTCCTATGTTTTCAAAATGGATGTTTTCATTTAAAAACGATAGATTAAGCATAGGTTGTAAAACCAATACTATTAAGGGATGGGACAAATTTTTTAAATCTAACGAAGAATTTGAAACTCCTAGAGGGACAAAGGAATTTAAACAAATAGAAGCTATGTATTTAGCTCATAAAACTTATTATGAATTTTTAAATAAATAAAACGCTTATGGAAATTACAAAAGAAGAAATTGAAGAATTAGGATTTATATTTGTTTGTAAAGATGAAAAAACAGGGAATGATTGTACTTATAATATTCCTAGTAAAACAAAGAAAGGGTGGTATTATGTAATCGTACACCACCCTTTCTTAAATGAATTAATTATTTCACATCACGCACCAGTTATTAATGATTCGGAAAATATTCAACAACTTTATAATAGCGATGATGCTACTTATAAATTTACTACTATTGAAGATTTAGAAATTTTTTTTGAGGGTTTAATATAAAAAGTGAAAATTAAAATATGAAAATTAATAATTTATAAAATCATAAAACGATGAAATTTACACAAGATTTAGATATAGAAGATGGTTGGATTCGTACTTATCAAACTCCTTCAGATTTTAAAGAAGTTAAACACTTAGGTAAATGTGCCATTGATGGTGATATGTTTGCAGCATATAATAATGAAGGAGAGATTCATATATTCAAAGGTACGATGGAAGAGGAGAAAACTCTTAAAACAAATACTTGGTATAGATATAGAAAAGCGGATTTTTTTGTTTATAGAACTGGAGATAAAAACAATTACAATATAGATATTTACGGTTATGAAGATTTTTATTTTCCATGTTCTTCTATTGACTTATGGGAAGAAGCAACAGATGAAGAAGTTAAAGAGGCTTTAACTAAATTAGCTATTAAGAAAGGATTTGAAAATATTGATAAGTTGACACTTAAAGACTTTTATGGTGAAATTTATCACAAAGGAATGTTTGAATCTTTAGGCAACCATTACATTTACAATGATGGAAAGTTATTTCTTGACGGTGTTGTTATATTTAAAGATGGTAAGTGGGTTGAAATATTAAAAGACGAACTAACTCTAGAGGAAAGATTGAAACGTATTGAAGAAAAGTTAAATATTTAATAAACAATAAAAAAATGAATAGAAAAAAGTATATTAGCAAAATATTTAAAGAAGCTTCAAATTTAGATTTACCTACGAATGTATTGGGAGATGATAAGATGTACGTGTTTCATTCAGGCATAAAGCTTAGCTTTGTCTCTGGAGAATACAAAATAGAATCTATTGAATCTGATTTTTACAGAGAGTTAAGTAATGAAGAGATTCTTATGATTTTTAATAATGGATTTAAGGTTGGAGCTTTGATTTTTTCTATTAATAAAAACCTTAAAAGATTACAAGATGTAAACCATCTTATAACTCATGAGATACAAGGAAGAAAGAACTATAAGAAAATTAATCACTATAAGAATTTAAGAGAGTATTTTATAAATCAAATAATCAAATCAAATGGAAGTATTCAAAGAATTAAGAAAGAAGAATGTAAAGAAACACATTCAGAAAAAAGGTAAGCAGGATTATATCCCTTGGGCAATAGCTTGGACTATGCTGAAAGAAGAGTTTCCTAATGCTCAAAGAATAGTCTATGAAAATCCTATCAACGGTCTAAACTATTTTGACGATGGGAGGACTGCCTATGTAAAAGTGGGTATTATAGTGCAAGGATTAGAAGAGACAGACTACTTACCAGTTATGGACTTTAGAAATAAATCTATACCACTAGACAAAATTACCTCTATGGATGTTAACAAGACTATACAAAGGTCTACAGTTAAAGCCATCGCACTTCATGGATTAGGACTAGAGCTTTGGGCAGGAGAAGACATAGAGTCGGGAGACACCTCTTCGGTAGTACCTAAGAAAGAGAAAACCAAGAAGCTTATAACTTTAAAGAAAGGCGATGATAACTGGACAAAAGTCTTAAGTTACATCGAGCAGAACCCAAAATCAACAATAGATACGTTGGTTAAAAATTTAAGAAGTAAATATCAAATTTCAAAAGAAACAAAAGATGAGCTTAGAAAACACCTTGAATCGCTTAAATAATGATGAAGACTACTATGGTAGTTTTGGTAAGAAATACTTATCAAACTCAGACATAGGGACTCTTTTAAACAACCCAAAGCAATTTGGGAAAGACAAAGAAAAGACACTGCCTATGTTGCAAGGTAGCTATTTTCACACTGCAATGCTAGAACCTCATAAGCTTGAGGACTTCGAGATAGTATCAGCAAGCACTAGAAACACTAAGATATATAAAGAAGCTATTGATAACTCTGAAGAGTCTATGCTTTTGTTAGCTAAGGAAGTTGACGAACTAGAAAAATGTATCGACACCATGAAGAGTAACTTCTTCTTCTTTGAGAATATATATCAGGAAGGAAATAAATATGAAGTACCTATGATAAAAGAGATTATGGGTTTCACTTGGAAGGGTAAGGCAGATATAGAAACAGAGGATTGCTTGATAGACATCAAAACCACAGGAGATATTGACAACTTCAAGTATAGCTCTAAGAAATATAACTACGACAGTCAGGCTTATATATACGAGCAGTTATTTGGTAAACCATTAGTGTTTTATGTGGTATGTAAGAAATCGCTAAGACTAGGGGTTTTTGAACCTACAGAAGAGTTCTTAGCGTCTGGCAAGAAAAAAACTGAGGAGGCGGTCAAAGTCTACAACCGATTCTTTTCAGAAGATTCCGAAGAAAATGTGGACAATTATTTTTTAACTCAAAAATTATTTTAATTATGGCAAGTTTAAATTCACTTTACGTGAAAAAAGAAACCCTTGAAACTCTAGTAAAAGGACTAGAAAAGAAAGGTGAAAAAGGTATTGAACTAACGGTTAACATCAATGACGAAGGTAACGACTACTTTCAGAATGTAGCAGCTTACGTCTCTCAAAGCAAAGAAGAGAGAGAACAGAAGAAGAACAGATTCTACGTAGGTAATGGGAACACTTTCTGGACTGACGGTAACATAGAAGTTGTTAAAAAGCCTAAGAACGATGAACCTCAAGTTCAGACAGCTCCTGATGACGATGACCAAGATGATTTACCTTTTTAGTATAAATTAGTAACAGGGGTAGTTTAAAGACTGCCCCTTTATTAAAACAAAACAGATGATACATTCAAAAGAATACTTAGTAAAAATATCACAAGACAGAGACAAAACAATAAGAGAGAGGATTGATGAGCTTTGCAGGATAGACACCTTCAATCATACTGAGCTAGGTAAGGATAGCAACCATAAAGAAAGGTTTGACGTTCTTGAAGAGCAGAAGGTTATAGATGAGCTTATAAGGGAGTTGGATGAGATAATTGAAGCCTAAACCAAAAACAATGAACAATAACGAATATTTTAGAATTGAAACAATAGAGGAGCTGAAGGAAGCTTACGAGATGTTCAAGGATGATTGGGGATTATTGTCTTTAGATAAAGAAATTGAACATTTTAAGGAATCTATTGAATATAGATATATTATAAAAGTAAGCACAGGTACTATATATCTATCTAATGATTTTATATGTTATGATTTTAAAGAAATACCATCACCTTTAAAGTCTAGCAGTAAGCATTCTCATTATGATAATACGTCAGGCAGTCTTTACAAATTTGCTAAGGACAAGTCGCTTAATGCTTGGGAGTTTGATATAATAAAAAGAGTTGTAAGGTGTAGGAAGAAGGGTCAGTTTCTATCAGACCTAGAAAAGACTAAGGATGTTATTGATTTGTACATAAAAGAGTACAAAAATGAAACGGATTAGAAGTGCTATATGTGAGGTGTTAGGTGTTGATATCTTGGTTAAAACCAGAAAAGAAGAATATGTAGATGCAAGAGGAATATTCATCTATATCTGTATAAGAAAAATAACTACAGATTATAAAAAGATATCTGATTTTTTAGGGATGGACAGAAGCACTATATATAACTACACTGAATTTGTAATGCCACACCTAAGAAGAACCCAACCACACATTATTCAAGAAGTGATGGATAAGTTTGAAGGAAACCATAAAACAGAAGAGATGAGTTATAAGGAATTATATTATAGACTTAAATTTAAAACAAATGCTAACAATATTTAAAAACATAAGAGAAACCTCAACTCCATTTCATAGGTCTATAGACTTTTCTTTAAAGAGAATAAAGGAAGGAAGCTCTAAGGATATTGTGGAAGAGATAAGAGCAGAGGAGGACAAAGAAGCTAGGAATATTTTAAAGAAAAAGCTTCCTGCTGTTTGTTTTTCTGGAAGATTTACTAGGCGAGCCGATGATGCTATCATTGAACACAGTGGTTTTATATGCTTAGACTTCGATGATTATGAGTGTGAACAAGACATGATTGACGAAAAGATAAAGATAATAGAGAGTCCTTTTGTTTACTCATGCTTTATTAGCCCAAGTGGTAGAGGTCTTAAAGTTATAGTAAGAATACCAAAGGATATACAAGAACACAAGAGGTACTTTAACTCACTAAGAGATTACTTCGATAGTGAGCACTTCGATACCACTTCAAAGAATATATCCAGAGTATGCTATGAGAGCTATGATGATGACTTGTATATAAACACAGAATCTAAGCTTTGGGATAAGAAGTCAGAGCATGAGTATAGACCTGTAGACAAAAAGACAGACAAAGCCACAGTACCTATTACTGATGAAAATAAGATAGTAGAGATACTTATGAAGTGGTGGACTAAGAAGTACGGTCTAGTTGATGGAGAAAGAAACAATAATGTTTACATATTAGCAGCTGCATTTAACGACTATGGAGTAAATAAAACTTTAGCTGAGTATATTATAGGTCAGATGGAGCAGTCAGATTTCACTAAGTCAGAAATAGCTCAGACCATAAACTCAGCATACAGCAACAAAGCTAATTTTGGAACGAAATACTATGAGGATGAGGCGGTGATGTCTAAGATAAAGAGAGAGCTTAATAGAGGCAAATCACCTAAGGACATAAAAAAGGAGATGCCCAATCTTCCCGTAGAAGAAGACGTATTCGATGAGGTTCTAGTCGATGCCTCTAAGGAGTCGAACGTCAGGAAGTTTTGGGAGAAAAATGATAAAGGTGTTATAAAAATTATACACTATTTGTTTAAAGATTTCCTTCAAGAGTATGGCTTTTACAAGTATGCACCACATAATAGCGATAAGTATATATTCGTTAGAGTAACTAACAACTTAATTGATAGAGCAAACGAAGAGCAGATAAAAGACTTCGTTCTTAAATATTTAGAGAAATTCGATGATTTGTCAATATATAATTACTTCGCTGATAAGACTAGGTTTTTTAAGGAAGACTTCTTGTCATTACTAGACACAGTAAGGGTTCACTTTGTTAAAGACACTAAAGACTTCAGTTACATCTACTTTAATAATTGTGCCTTAAAAGTTACTGTGGATGATATAGTCAAAGTAGACTATGTTGATTTGAATGGTTACGTTTGGCGTGACCAAGTTATAGACAGAGACTTTGAGTTTTGTGATTCAAGTGATTGCGATTTTAAAAAGTTCATACATAACATATCTGGAAATGAAGACGCTAGAATTGACTCCTTAGAATCTACTATAGGATTTTTGATGTCTGGATATAAAGACCCAAGTTATTGCCCAGCGGTTATATTAAACGATGAGGTTATAACCGACAATCCAGAAGGAGGAACGGGGAAGGGGTTGTTTGTTCAGGCTGTAGGTCAGACTAAGAAAGTAGTTGACCTGAACGGTAAGCTATTTAAGTTTGACTCTCAGTTTGGTATGCAGACTATATCCACAGACACTCAAGTTGTTTCCTTTGATGACGTGAAGCGTGGTTTCAACTTCGAGAATTTGTTCTCTACAATAACAGAGGGTATTACCATTGAGAAGAAAAATAAGGATGCCATAAAAGTTCCTTTCAGTGAGTCACCTAAGATAGTTATAACTACCAACTATGCTATAAAAGGTAAGGGTAATTCATTTGAGAGGAGGAAATGGGAGTTAGAATTTAGAAAGCACTACTCAAAAGAGTTTACACCTGTAGACGACTTCGGTAAGCGTTTCTTTGATGAGTGGGATGAAGACGAGTGGTGTGCCTTTGATAACTATATGATAAACAACCTTCAGTTCTACCTCAACTCTGGATTAGTAGAGTCTGAGTTTAAGAACTTAGAGATAAGAAAACTAGCTTCAGAGACCTGCCATGAGTTTATAGAATGGTGTGGTATTATTGAGGGAGTAATGGGTTCAGATGAAATATCGTTTAATAAAAGATTGTTTAAAGATAAGTTATATCTTAGCTTTATAAAGGATAACCCTGACTTTGCACCTAAAGCCAAGAGAACCATATCAAGAATAGCATTTTATAAATGGCTCAACGCTTATGGTAATTTCTTCTCAGACGTTCAGGTTATAGAGAATAGGTCTAGTGAGGGCAGATGGATAGAGTTTAGAACTATAGAACAAGAGACAGAAGATAATGGTGAGCTACAATTTTGACATAGAGGACTGGAGGTGGTGCATTGAGAATGACTTCCAGATATATCTAGTTCCAAGGCATAGGAATAGGTATAGAATAGCTATTAGAAGGGGTGGTATAACTACTGAAGGAAAGGATTTTAAGTATGTAGATGGTATTAAACATGAGAGCAAAGAAGTTGTAGGCAATATGGAGTTTAAGAATGCTTCAGAAGCCTCGTCTTATTTACCTACATTGTATAAACAAATAAGAAAAAAATATGAGCAGAAAGAAAAAAATACAGGAAATGAATGATTTTTATATGTCAGTATCAGGTATAGATTACACCAATACTTTCGATAATATGACAAACACAGGCTTAGTTCATTTTTATGAAAATGATTATAGGTCTGATAAAATAATTTATAATGAAATTTAGACCTTATCAAGAGAAGATAATAAAACAAGGATTTGACATCGTCAAAAAGCATGGGTTTCTATACCTTTCCATGGAGGTAAGGACGGGCAAGACTCTTACTTCTTTAGGTATAGCTCAGAATGTTGGAGCTAAAAGTTTGTTGTTTGTTACTAAGAAGAAGGCTATATCTAGTATTGAATCTGATTATAAGTTATTAAATCCTGACTTCGATATAGAGGTTATTAATTACGAGAGCCTTCATAAAATACAAAACAAGAGCTACGACTTCTTTATATTAGATGAAGCTCATTGCATGAGTAAGTTAGGAAAGCCTAGCAAAAGAGCAAAGGATGTGAAGAGCCTTTTAGTTAAACATTCGCCTAATGTGATATTGATGTCAGGAACACCTACGCCAGAGAGCTACAGCCAAATGTATCATCAAGTATATGGTATACCAAACAACCCCTTTAGTAAGTACAAGAACTTTTATAGATTCGCTGACGACTATATAAATGTTAAGACAAGGCTGATAAATGGTTTCATGAGTAATGATTATTCTGATGGATTACCTTCTATAATAGAAGCCATGAAACCATACAGCATATCCTACACTCAACAAGAAGCAGGGTTTTCTTCTGAAATAGAAGAGACTGTTCTTAGTGTTAGACTAGAGGATAGCACCTATAAGATTGCTAAAAAGTTAGTAAAGGACTTAGTTGTTGAAGGTGATGACGAGGTTATACTAGCAGATACAGCTGTTAAACTTAAGCAAAAGCTACACCAGATATTCAGCGGAACGGTTAAATTTGAGTCTGGAAATAGTATGGTTTTGGATTATTCTAAGGCTGAGTTTATTAAAGAGAAATTTAAGGGTTATAGAATAGGTGTTTTTTATAAGTTTAAAGAAGAACTTAATGCACTTAAAGAGGTTTTTAAAGACGACCTTTGTACAGACCTTAATGAATTTGATAATGGATGTCAAGTTATAGCTTTGCAGATAGTATCTGGTCGTGAGGGGATAAGCTTAAGGAGTGCTGATTATTTAGTATTTTATAACATAGACTTCAGTGCGACTAGCTATTGGCAAGCCAGAGATAGAATGACAACTAAAGATAGATTAAAGAACGATGTATTCTGGGTGTTCTCTGAAGGAGGTATAGAACATGACATCTATAAGCAAGTAATAAAAAAGAAAGATTACACGATAAGACACTTTAAGAAAAATTATAATATAAAATAAATATGGCAAAATTAGAAGTAACAGAGAATCAATTACATTTAATCCAAAAAGCGTTGGATTTCTATTCTAGAATCGGCACAGGTCAGTTTAAGGAAATCAAAGACCACCCTACGTTTGAAAATCATTTACATAAAGAATTTGCTTTAGGTAGTGGAGACTTTAACATTGGTGATAAAACCACAAGAGGTGAGGTAGTTGAGGTTTGCCCTAAAGGAAGATGGATAAAAACCAAAGGTAGCTGGGGTAACGGTGAGGAAATCAGAATGTGGGAAGATGTTGAAAATGTTAAATATTCCACTGATTATTCAAGATATCATTCAGTGAGAGATGCTGTTGATATGGCTTTAGTACATCCAAGAAATATGCTGTATAATAGATTTGATTTAGGTAAAAATGGTAGTTGGGGAATACACAATCAAAACGTAGATAACAGCTGTAGAGAAGCTTTTGATATTATACAAGTTATTAGGCATGAGTTTTGGAAACGAAACCCTGAGAGAAGTGATATCACAGTTGATTCTAGTATTCATTTTACATCGGATAGTGGGGAAAGTAATAAAATAAAATGCGAATTATGAAAACATTGAATTTATATAAGGTTTGGAAAGTTTTAAATTTTTTGAATGAACAAGAAGAGCTTTATAACAATCAAGATATATACCCTTGTTTTTTGGGGAGAAGCTCATTTTACTGTATTGTAGATTTCGAGAATTTTTTAGAATACTACTCTTTTAAAATAGATGAAAATGATATAGTTATTTTTAATGATGATGGAGTACCTTATGAAGATTTTACTAATCAAGATTTTTCTCACATTTCGCAAGAACTTTTAGACTTCAGTGAAAAGGAGATAAAAGATTGGTGCAGTAAACAAGTAAAAGTATACTTAGAAGAGGTGCAGTGTATGAGGCAGAATGAAAAGGAGAATATAAAAAGTCAAATAGAAATTCTAACTAAAAGATTAGAAAAGTTATGACATACTACAATTTTTTAAAAGTAATAATGGCTCTTCAAAAAGAAGACAGAACAATTCAGAAGCTATATGATAACGGTGTTGACTTGATAGACTTTGTTAATACTTACCACGAAATA
>Ga0209937_1000527_pt1 | contig 12053 bp, 10 predicted proteins | sample SalPon1_B_H2O_MG_FD_185699 | JGI IMG/M metagenome (GOLD analysis project Ga0209937, IMG submission 185699) | Salt pond water microbial communities from South San Francisco under conditions of wetland restoration - Salt Pond MetaG R1_B_H2O_MG... | ecosystem: Environmental > Aquatic > Non-marine... | reverse complement strand
TCTCATTCGATTAGATCTTTAATAACAATATTTCAAAAATACAAATTAAAGGTCGTTTGATTAGATCTTTTACCTTGTTCACAATTAATTTGTAATCATTAAGAATAATTTACTTTCCGTATTTTTGAATAAAATTTCGCAGTTGCTTTACCGATTTCTTATTAATACGTTCAATTTTTTACTGCCGGTCTTAGCTCAGTTTATACCGAAGCTAAATCAATTTAAATCGGTTAGAACTGATCTTTTCAGCCGATTATCTGATCAACTCGATAACTCTAAACCGGTCATTTGGTTTCATTGTGCTTCGTTGGGCGAATACGAACAAGGTTTTCCGGTGATGAAAAGGCTTAAAAAACACTTTACAGATCACCAATTAGTCGTCAGTTTCTTTTCACCAAGTGGTTATGAAGTGAAAAAAAACGATGTATTTATCGATGTGATCACCTATTTACCGATTGACACGCGATCAAATGCTCAACAATTTATTGATTTACTAAGCCCAACATTTGCTGTTTTTGTGAAATATGAAATCTGGCCGAATTTTCTCCAAACCTTATCACTAAATAAGATTCCTTTTTATTTGATATCCGCTTTATTTCATAAAGACCAAGTTTTCTTCAAATTCTATGGCCGATGGATGCGGCGCTATTTACAGTTTTTTGATCAAATTTATGTGCAAGACCGATCTTCTTATCAATTATCAAAAGAATTAGGTTTACAAAAAGTGCAAATTTCCGGCGATACGCGTTATGATCGCGTGTATTATCAAACCCAACAGGATAACCGACTCGGCTTTATGGAAGATTTCGTTCAAGATGAATATTGTTTGGTCATCGGTAGTTCCTGGACGGAAGATGAAGCCGTTTTTATCGATTATGTGAACGAAGCCAGGCATAAAGTTGTTATTGCCCCACATCAGGTCAAACCGGAAGCTGTTCAACAACTCACCGATCAACTTCATCCTGAATATGCATTGTATTCTACCTGGAAAAATTCAGATGCATCTAAAAACATCCTGATCATCGATACGGTAGGATTGCTAACTAAAATTTACGCTTATGGGAATTTAGCTTATGTTGGCGGTGGAATGGGAAATACCGGCTTGCATAATATTTTAGAACCAGCTGCTTTTGGAATTCCGGTGATATTTGGGAAAAATCATCAGGGTTTTCCGGAAGCGGATGCCTTAATTCAGGCCAAAGGAGGTTTCAGCATAGCAACTAGCAAAGAGTTTTATCAACTTGCTGAAGAATTTTACCGGGATAAAAACAAGCGGCTAAAAATCGGTAAAAATGCGATTGATTTTATCTTATCAAAAAAAGGAGCGACAAAAATAATCTGTAAAGATTTAGCTAAACATTTATCAACTTAAATAACCTACCATTTCTCGTTGCATTTTTTGTGTAGCGTTTCGAGCGGCTTGCGCAAAATCATCTTCATTTGAAGCGTAAATGATACCGAGAGAACTATTGATGATTAAGCTCTTGCATAAAAAACCGGGTAATAAAGCTAAATTTAAGCTTCAGAAGTTTTTGGTGAATTGGCATATTCATCCATAATTTCCATTCTTGTGAAAAAGTATTTAATTTGCCAATAAAACCAATAAGGTAATGCTAAGCCAAATGTAATTATGGATAACAGCATCAAACCGAGTGACATAATAAAATATTCACCAAAGCCACCTGTAAATTTTACTTTCTGCTCTCCAACTTGCATTCTGGTAAAAAAATATTTGTATGACCAATACAACCAGTAAGGTAGTGCTAACCCAAAAGTGATTACCGTTAATAATAATAGACCAAGAGATGAGATAAAATATTCTCCAAAGCTTCCTGTAAATTTGATTGGTGTGTTCATAATTTGTTATTTAATAGTTATTTGTGATTTTCTTTAAAGTGTATAAAAAATTATTCTTCAATGATTTATACATCAAAAATCATTACTTTATCTACCTCTAAAAAACAAAAATGAAAATCCCAGTTATCTTAGTGAAAATCCATAGATATTAACCCCTATAAAAAAAGTCCAATCGCTTTTGCACTTCATCTTTTTGAGCTGCCTTTATTTTCCTTTCATTTTTAAGCATGCAGATCTTTAAGTCATTTGAATTATCGTTTGACTGTTTTATGAATTTATTAAACAACATTTTACCTTACATATTAAGTGTAATTTATTTTACACTATTTTAATTTACATTTAGTAGAAACAGCTTTAATAATAAAACATACATTCTAATAGTCCAGCATATGGGAAATAGATAAGTTTTTTATAATTTGAAATTAGGGTTTTGTTTTTGTCTTAATTAAATGATAAAAGTATGAATGCGACGTTCACGCTGAAATTCCTGACATTATTATTAAAGTCTTAGTCCAAAATATAAAACGTTTCGAAACACTAAAAACTCCGCTACCTCGCTGATGCTGAATGACAGTGTAAATTGTTAAAAAGTGACGGAAAAAATTTTAGTTTACTGATAAAACCTTGTTCTATATTACTTCGCTAATTTTATGGGATAAATTAATTTTTAATACAACGAACACAAACTCCTTCCGCTCGATACTTAAAACTAACAACTGCAGTATTTGCATTAAAACTTATAATTTGTGAAGCTATTGAAGGAATACCGTCAAAAACCGTGCTTGACCAGTAATAACCTGTTGGTGTAATTGTGCCAATTCCATAAATAGTACCATTATTTTTGAAACGAGCACCTGCTAATGTTAATTTAAGCGGGGAATCAAATGCACCTTGATTGTTGTTTGAACTCCAACTTTGTATTTCTTCTTCCCATTCTGTTATAGTTGGTAAACGATAACCAGTTGGACATGGATTGTTTATACCATTCGAGCCTTGCCATAAATTTGGGTTTTGGGGGCTTCGCCAATCACTATTATTACCGCCGACATTCAATATAAAATCACCATGCCCAGGCGTATCGCTATTACTTAAGGTTGTAGTTGTGTTTGAGTTTCTTTTTTCATGCCCATCAGAACCTCTTCCCCATTGGTAAAGGTCGCCATACGCCAACTCATCAGTACTTGAAGTGGCAGCTTGACTGGCTCCTAAGTTTCTATCCATCCATGTTTTGCCTGTTATTGGGTTTGTAACATCAACTACGATTGTTCCTCCGCTATTAGTAGCTGTTGTAAAACTCCATATAGGTGAAGTTGCTAAAACATTTCCGGTATTGCCTAAGGTTTCTACTTTCCAGTAGTAGGGTGTGGCTTCTTGTAAGTTGGAATAGTTATAAGATGTTTGAAAACCTATATCTATTTGTGTCGCCGGGTTTGAATTTGTATCAAAATATAATTTATAAGTGGCATCTGGTGGTGTATTTGCTCCAGGTGTGAAAGATAAGTCACCAGATAATGTTACATTATTTGTACCATTATTCGGTATTGGGTTAAATACGGCTTCCGTGTTTCCTGTACTAGTAGCTGTTGTAAAACCCCATATTGGAGATGTTGCTAAAACATTTCCGGTATTACCTATGGTTTCTACTTTCCAATAATAGGGTGTGGCTTCTTGTAAGCTGGAATAGTCATAAGATGTTTGAGAACCTATATCTATTTGTGTAGTAGGGTTTGAATTTGTATCAAAATATAATCTATATGTGGCATCTGATGGTGTATTTGCTCCAGGTGTGAAAGTTAGACTGCCGTTTAGGCTTATGTTTGTTGAGTTGTTATTTGGGGTTGGGTTAGTTACTGCTTCTGTATTGCCAGTATTACTTAATGTTGTAAAGCTTACTTCATTTCCATAAGCTGTTCCTTCTTCATTTGTCGCATAAGCTCTAACGTAGTAAGTTGTATTGGGAGTCAGGTTTGTCATTGAACTGATAAAAGTTCCAGTTCCTGTACCATTGTTTGTTGTGGAATTTTGAATAGTTGGATTAGGGTTTAAGCTCCAACAAACTCCTCTTACTGTTACATTACTACCTCCGTCATCTGTAACATTTCCTCCACTTTCGGCTGTTGTTTCTGAAATGTCTGAAGTATCTGTTGTTGTTATATTAGGAATCACTTGATTAGAAAAACAAAAATCAGGAACACTAAAAGATTGATCTGTTACATATGATTGAGAGAAAAGGTCAACATCAATATCTACAAGGTTATTGTTGCTAAAAATAGTAGAGATTTTAGATTCAAAAGTTGCTTTCCATTTGTTTTGATTAACAATTTCAGTTTCAAAACATTGCGTAGAAGAATTATAATCTACTGAAGCGGTAACATTTTGAGTCCATGGATAAATAAAAACTCCTATGAATGATTTATTGTTTCCTTGTGTTGGAAACTGAGGAAACTTAATTCTTGGACCAACAGCTAAAGGTGTGGCTTCAAATTCAATTTCAGCTGTAGCAGCATAACCAAAACTCCAATCATCATCTAGTAATTCTTCAAAAGAATTATCCCATCCATTACCTGTTGTGCTACCTTGATAAGAGATATTATAATTAAATCTAAAATCTTTGCTGAATTCTACATAAACTTTTCCAGTAATATCAACTTTAATAGTCGCAAATATTACCATTTCAGGTTTAATTACTATATCAGTTACTGATACTAGACCAGTAAGAGGAATTGCAGCTATTTCAAAACTTCTATCTATTTCAAGAGACGGATTTGCATCAGCATTTATGAAATCATCTTCAACGAATTCTGAAGATGTTTTCCCGCCAAAAGATATATCTCCACCGATACCTACATCAGTTAAACCAGGAAATGATATAACATTATTCGAAGGGTTAATAGCATCAAAATTAAAGACTAAATATGGCGATACAATATTGTTAATTTCAACAAAACCAGATAATTTTAGTTGATCTTCAATTGTTGTAACGTCACTATCGAAATCGTAAGTTAAAGTGATATTTACTTTTTCATTTTCAATAGTATAATCTATATTTGGAATAATATTACTTTTTAAGTTTGAATTATTAGCACCATTTAAATTTCTAATATTTTCAAAATCTAGTTCTAAGTCTTTTGTATAATTTACTTTCTCAAATACATCTTTTGCTTTTGCTTGAGTAGTAATAAATTTATAATTATCATCATTTTCTTCAATCGATACTATTTTTCTTGCAAAACCTCCATCAGCTAATTCTGTTTCATTAGAAAAAAGCACATCTCCTACCGCTAATTGAGAGAATGAACTTGAGTAGTTAAAAGTTAAATTATTTTGATTGACTTCAACTAAATTTGTTTTTAGTTCTTCATTTAATACCACGGTTTCGTCTTGGTAAATTATTTCTCCAAAATTACCACTTGTTGTACCTCCATATTTTATTTCTAATGGATTTATATTTTCCCCACCGACATCATCATCTTTATTGCAACTTGTAATAACTAAAAAACAAAGTATTAGTAAATATTTTAAGGATTTCATAATCAGTTGATTTAATTTGAAAATATTGAGTTATTCCTAATTTTAATACCCCAACCTAAGTTGAGGTATTAATTTCTAAAAAGAAATTTCAAGAAAAGATTGGTTAATAATATTTATTTCTTATTAAAAAGCAGTCACGCAATAAGCATTATTTTATTGTCCAACACGTTTTCGTTTAGCTTTAATCTGCTTTGAAATTTGCTGCATTTCTCTTGGGTCTATTTGTCTTGATAAGCTTGAAATAGTTTCAGCATAATAAGACTCTAATACTTTTGCTACCGGATTATAAATACCTGTATCAGAGAGAATAACTTCATTGGTTAACCTACCTTTAGAGCCATCAAAAGTTTTGTAGCCTTCTGTTACAACAGCCTTTCTATCTAGTTCTAATGTTTTTTTCCAAAACTTTTCACCATCCATAGGATCTGTTCCGGTAATTATAATTCGACCTTTATGATAAAAAGTGCCACCTAATTTATAGCAAGTTTCACACATCATCTGAGTTCCAAAATCAGCAGCTTTCTTACCAAAACTTCCTCCTTCCGAAAAAATTTCTACTTCAATCTCAATAGCAAAATCACTATTGAGTTTATCACCATATACCATTTCATCTCTAGTTTTATAAGGACCTTTAATCTTAAATCCACTAGCATTTAAAGTTTCTTCAATATCATCAGCCATATTACGGACAAAAGAAGTATATGGTTCAACTAATATGTTGTCTTCTCCATTTGAATAAACCGGATCAATTATAGCAACTGATAAACTATTCGCTGTAATTTGAGAACGCTCTTCAGGCGTAAAATTAAAACTTGGATTATACTTTGAAGGAGCTATTTCTTTTACACCACCACATGAACTTAAAAATAAAATAATCGTAAATGAGTAAATAAAACTTTTCATAATAATATAATTTAAAATTTATACCCAAAAATCATTACTTTATCTACCTCTAAAAAACAAAAATGAAAATCCTATTTATCTTAGTGAAAATCCTTAAATATTAGTCTCTATAAAAAAAGTCCAATCTTTTTTGTACCTCATTTTTATAAGTAGCGCTTATGGTATATTCTTTTTTATGAATGCAAATCATTGAACCATTGATTCTACCGGAAAGTACATCTGGATTGATGTTGACGATATAGCTTTCATTGATTCTTACAAAATGATAGGGAAGTGACTTCTTTAAGTCTTTTAGTGAAGTTTTTAGGAAATAATACTCGCCGTCTAAAGTTTGAAACCATAGATAGTTGGTCTTAACTTCTTCAAATTCACCATCTTCATTTTGAAACGGCTTGACTGTAAAGAAAACTATATTTTTATATTTTACGGGGACTTTTGAAATTTCCTTACTGCCAAATTCTCTTAAATTTTCTAAATAATCTACCAATCCCATAACACCTTCTTTAAAAAATGGTTCCTTTTCGGGTTGACTTGCTAATACCCGTTGTATAGAACGTATCAATCGTTTTTCATCCAGATGAGGTTTGGTTTGTATAACCGGAGCTTCAGCATCTGTTAAGCGAATTTCTTTTTTGGTAATAAAATCCGAATGTTGGGTTTGTAAACTTTCATAAAAAGTCTGATCATCTTCATGATCGGTCACATATATAAAAGGGATATGGTATTGGGTCTTGAGCATTTTTCCTAAATAAACGCCGTTATGTTCACCCTGCAATTCTATATCTAAAAGCACCAAATCCGGTCGATTTTTATGGATATGCGCAATGGCATCTTCTACGCTAGGTGTGTATTTATCAACTGCATAGTTATGTGCTTTTAGAATCATCTTTAAGCGTTTATAAATAATCGCTTTGTCTTCTACAATCAAAAGTTTTGCTTTGGGTTTCATCTTATGCTGCGATTTTAGGTAGTTTAATACACATACTCATGCCTTTTGAACCATCCAATTGAAAAGTGCCTTTGTATTCCTGGGTCAAAAGTTGGATGGTTTCCAATCCAAAGGAATTTAAATTATCAATATCAAAATCATCCGGTAAGCCTTTGCCATTATCTGTGAGCGAAAGTTGGTATTGTTTATGATCAGATGTGAGTGATATGTTGATGACGGCATTTTTCCTATCTTCAAATGCGTATTTATAGGAGTTGGTTACAAATTCATTAACGATCAACCCAACAGGAAATGAGGTGTTTGCCAATAGGGTTTCATCTTGATGGGTATTGTTGATGATGGAAACTTTTTTATCATTATAAGCTTGTTTGACGTTTTCGACCAAAACGTCTATATAACTTTTTGCCTTTACAGCAGTAACATCTTCTTTTTTGAAAAGCTGTTTGTGCACCTCAAACATGCTCCGCATCCGGTTTTGGAGGTCGTTGAGTTTGTTTTGGTAGGCAGTATTTGTAAATCGACCTTTAGCGAGATTGATGAACAGATCAATAAACGACAAATTGTTTTTCATGCGGTGATGCAACTCTTTTTGAAGCATTTCTACCTTTTGTTTTTGTTGTTCGATTTCGTTTTTTTGAGAAGTGATGACCTGTTTGGCTTTGCGTTCGGTTTTATACTTGCGCCAAATTAAAAAAGAAACCATTATTAAAATGACCGCTATACTTGACACTATCCAAATTCTATTTCTCGATTTTTGGTTTTCTAATTCTAACAATGCACTTTTTGCCAGGGCTTTTTCGCTTTCTTTTTGTGCTTTTTCGGTTTGGTATTTAACTTCAAGCTCTTGATATTTCTTCTGTAAAGCTTCTCTATATAAACTGTCTTGTAATTGTTCAGATTTATTAGCAACACTATCCTTTTCTTTTTGGGAAACTACATTTTGGTCACTTTTATAAGCTTGAGATAAAGTTTGATTGAATTCAGCTTCAATCTTTGTATTGTTTTTACGATTGATCTTATCCATTTCCTTAATCTCACTTAATGCCGTATCAATAGGTGTATCTTCATCTTTGGACTGTTCATTCAATCTTTTGGTTTTCCTGGTCAGTTTATTCACTTTTGGTCCATAATCTAATTTTTCTAATAAAAGCATGACCCGATCTTTAAAAGCTACAGCCTCAAAATATCGCCCGGTTTCCACATATAATTTCATCAGAAAAGATTTTGAAATAAATTCTTGCTCTATTTCCGCATGCTCAAAAGCATATTTTGAACTTAGCTTGAATTGTTTTTCTGCTTTTAGATATTCTTTTTTTTGGAATAAAAGTCGCCCTAAATTTATTGTCGAATAGTTTAAAACTGTACTATCATTTAATTCTTTTGAAAACAGTCTGGCTTCATTAAGGTATTTTTCAGATTTATCTAAGTCGCCTTCTTCCAGAAACATAAGCCCTAAATCTGTTGATGCTAAATATTTCAAATTGGGGTTTTTTAAACCGTCAACAATAGATAAGTTTTCAAAAGCTACTTTCATAGCTTTATCAGTTTGACCTTTAAAAAAATAATAATTGGTTAATTGATGATTGTAAGTCACAAAGAGACTGTCATTTGAGACGTTTTGAATGAGTTTTTCTACCTTTTTCAAATACTTATATGCAGAATCGTGCATGACTCTTTTTTGATATACATCCGCAACATGTAGATGATATCCTATATTTTTTATGCTGTCCTGGTATTCTACATTTTGAAGGGCGAAATGATAGGTTTTAATGGCTTCAGAATACTTACCATTTTTAGTATATTGATTAGCTTTTACATCTAAGCTATCAAAAAAAACATCAACGCTTTGAACATCTTGTGTGTAACAATATGGAGCAATAATAAAAAAAACAAATAATGTAGCTCTAAGGAGCATAGTAAAACGATTAATAAAATCTATATAAAGGTATTAAAAAATTTACTAATAAATATAGAATTTTTAAATACTATCACTTGATTCTTAATCTCACTAAGATCTATCAAATCTTCATCGATATTCATCGAGATTTCATTACATATTTAAAAATAAACCTGCTCATCATATTTTTGATTAATTTATAAAAGAACACTTCGATTTCGAATTGGATTCAAAAGCATTGGATTAAATTAAAGTGAGCTGCTTCACTTTAAGGTATTGAATTTTTCTTTTTTGAAATAGGTTCATCCTAATAATATATGTTAAAATGAAAAAATTGAAATAAAATTAATAGAATAAATTTTAAATCTCTAATTTTATTTTATTGATTGAGATTTTCTATAAATGGCATGACACTTTATCGATTATAGTAAAATTAAATCTTAAAAATTACATACTATGAAAAATTTATTTATTTACTATTAGCTATGGCAACCGCCATACATGCTCAAAACATCGATTTTGATGCGACCGAACCCTTTATACCGTCCTATTCTGGACAGGTACAATGGATACAGCTGGATGCCAATTCTGATGAAAAATCACTTCTGGTAACCGGAATAAATTTTGATCTTGATCAATCTGGTACGCTAGATTTAGGTACATTCAAATTATTTAACTATGATCCGAATTCTGGAGCGGGAACCGAAATATTTGATTTTGATGTTTATGGTCGGAGAGCACATTTTAGCGTGTTTTACGAGAATGATTTTATCTATATTGGCTTGGCTGCTGATGTTACAGGATTTGATTCCTCAAAGAGTGGTTTGCGCGTATGGCGTGCAGCTCAGGATGGCAATGCTAATTTTGTAGAGATATTCTCTGACCCTACGGTATTTGTGAACAACACCATCACCAATATTGATATCGATGATGACGGAAATACAGATTTTGTGGTTGGCGGTGCTTCGGATTTTGGATTTAGTTCCAATAAAGTACTACATAATAATGGCAATGGAACTTTTACTATGATTGATTCACCTGCGGTTATTACTGATGGTAATTCTGATGATTTCCAATCAGGGTACCTTGATAATTCAGGTAGGAAGCATTTAGTAACCGCTGGTGCTTCAAGTGGTCAATCATTTGGTTATGTATTTGAAAACCAGGGAAATGGTAATTTCGTTCAAGTCTTTGATTTGACAAACTTTCCAGGTTTTTCAAGTTTTTCAAGTTTTCCAGATATCGAAATCGTTGATATTTATAACGACGGGTTAAATGATATTTCGGTAGCGTCACTAGGCGGCACCAAAATATACAAAAACCTTGGCAATCTTGATTTTCAATTATTTGATACTGATGTTACTAATCTACCAGCAGTCTTCCAAGGTGTGGTAAAATATGCCGATTTTAATGATGATGGTCTGCCTGATGCGGTCGTATCGGGAACCATAACGCAAGATGATGGTACTAATAGTACTTTTTCATCGGGTAAAATATGGTTTCAAACCAGTACCAATAATTCTGCACAATCGGGAAGTTTGCAATTTGCTAACCCTCATCAATTGATGGTGCCGGCATTTGAGTTCCCTGATATTAATCCGGAAATTCCACTTGGTCTTGGTCAATCTGATCTTGATTTCTATGATGTGAATAATGATGGCAAAATGGATATTGTGATTAATGGCAATTACGGTGGCGGACCACCAGGATTGGCTAATATCAAAACTTATCTCTTCACCAACATGAGCACATTGTCAGTTGATGCCTTTGATAAGGGTGAAGTGGTTATGTATCCAAACCCTACGCGCGAAAAAGTCTCTTTTTCAGTAGAACAAGGTTCAGTTACCGCTATAGATATCTATAGTAAATCTGGCCGCCATTTGCAGACATTCAAAGGTAGTAATACAGTAGATGTTAGTTCATTACCAACGGGAATGTACATCGTACATATTCATATGGATAATGGTACTCGTGGAATTAAGAAATTGATAAAAGATTAGTTGAAATAACCCGCCATTTCTCGTTGCATTTCCTGTGCAGCGTTTCGAGCGGCTTGCGCATAATCATCTTCATTTGAAGCGTAAATAATACTGCGAGAACTATTGATGATCAAGCCTATATCTTTGTTCATTCCATATTTGCAAACCGCATTTAAATCGCCACCTTGAGCGCCAACGCCGGGAACGAGAAAAAAATGATCAGGCGCTAATTTTCTGATCGTTTGAAAATATTCAGGTTTGGTTGCGCCTACCACTAACATCAAATTCTCACTATTTTGCCATTGTAAAGCCGTTGAAATGACTTTCTGATAAAGCGGTCTTTCGTTTCCATAAAATTGAAAATCGGCGCTGCCCTTATTAGATGTTAAGGCTAAAAGTATGGTGTATTTGTCTCGATAAGTAAGAAATGGACTAACAGAATCTTCACCCATATAGGGCGCTACGGTAACTGCATCTGCTTTCATTTCATCAAAAAACGCAGCCGCATATTTTAATGAAGTATTGCCAATGTCGCCTCGCTTAGCATCTAAAATCACAAATTGCTCCGGATAGTTTTCTTTGATATAATCAACTGTTTTTTGCAAAGTTTGCCATCCTTTCCAGCCGTTTACTTCATAAAAGGCTGTATTGATTTTATAACTCATGCAAAGATCTTGCGTGTGATCAATAATTTCTTTATTAAAACTTAGTATCGGATCATCTTCAACCTGCAGTTTTCTCGGTATTTTATTGATATCGGTGTCCAAACCTATACTAAGGAATGATTTCTTTTTTCTTATTTGTTTAACGAGATCGGCTTGTTTCAAAATGCTTTACAGATCGTCAGAGATCTTTTTGAGTTTTTCTGTGTTTTCTACTAATTTTAGCTCATCAATGATCTTACTAATATTTCCATTCATCACGCCATCCAGGTCAT
>Ga0209937_1000526_pt1 | contig 12057 bp, 11 predicted proteins | sample SalPon1_B_H2O_MG_FD_185699 | JGI IMG/M metagenome (GOLD analysis project Ga0209937, IMG submission 185699) | Salt pond water microbial communities from South San Francisco under conditions of wetland restoration - Salt Pond MetaG R1_B_H2O_MG... | ecosystem: Environmental > Aquatic > Non-marine... | reverse complement strand
TTATGAAATATGCAGCCGAAGATGTTCTCAAATGTATTTCAGCAGGAACACCAATACCAGAATGGTATCAAAATAAAATAGCAAAAGTCCATCGTGCAATAGAAACTATCTATTCGTATATAGAAGGTAAGCGTCGTTCTGACGAAGATGAAGATATCGCTATGACAACAAACACTGAAATGAGCACTCCTGCAAGCCAACCACCAGCAGGCACAGGAGCTCTATTTGTTGGTGGTGAAGAAGATTATATGGCTGAAAATAAAAATAGCAGCAAAAAATCACGAAAGTTGCATGAAAACAAGAAAAGTGATTGGAATGTTGATAAGCAGGTAAAACGCACCTTGGCATCCCCTCTTTTCCAAGCAACTGAAGGCGACAAAGACCCAGAAGAGGTTAAAGAAATGCTTCTCAAAAGACGAGAAGAGATTGAACAAAAGCTATTTAATGAAGTTGCTATACCAGTAAATGATGCTCTTATAAAACTAGGCGATTTTTTAAGAGAAAATGGTGGAGCAGTCAATGCATATATGAGTGACACTGAGAAAAAATTCTTAAAAGAATTTGCCAAACAGCTAAGAACATTAAATGACGAATATGAAAAATCAAGCATTATGGATCCTAAAGAACTATGAGTAAAAAACACAATTTAGAAACAGACATCTCTATTGATTCGCTAATCAGTGATATTGAAACACGGTTGAACGAGTCTGTTAATGAAGAAGAATTAGAAGAAGGCAAGATTAAAAATGCCGCTTTAGCAGCATTATTAGGACTTGGTACCTATGCTGGGCTTGAAGCAACTGATATGGATAACACACCGCTAGCACAAGCTATGGAAAAAGCTGCTGAGCAAGGTGATGAATATGCTGAAAAAGAGCTTGACAAACTAACTCTTTATATGGATGCAGGTGATACCCGAATGATAAGAAATCTGTCCAATAAATACCTCGGACCATATAATGAAAGAGATATGAATGAAGGTGAATCACCCAAAAAAATACAAGACCTTGAACTCGGCGATAATGTTATGGTTGATGGCAAGATGGGAATGTTTTATGGCACAGAAGGCAGCGATACTATTGTTAAATTCCCAGATGGGGCAAAGGTAGTAAAAGCCAGTGAGATTGAAATTCCTGATGTGCAGATGGACGAAGACAATCTAACAGAAAAAGACGAAGATGACCCGTGCTGGTCGGGATACGAACAAATTGGAACGAAAATGCAAGATGGTGAAGAAGTACCTAATTGCGTGCCAATCAAGGAAAATAAAACTATGAAAGAAGAAGATCTTATTGTCGCTATGAAAGACAACACAATCGCAGAAAGTATGGGTATGTCAAGCCAAGAAGCAAGAAATGTTTTACGAAGCATTTACGGCTATGATGACCTTGCTATTGCAAGAGCACAACTTGATGAAACAACATCTGCTGGTAGTGTTGCCGCTGTTTCTGCTCCTATTGGTGATACCAAGAAACGAAGCATATATGGTGAAGAAAAAGATGATAAAGATAGTGTTGAAAACAACCGTGATCTCGCCAAAAAGTTAGGATATGATCCAGATGAAGATGATTACGAAGACTTCTTGGATATGGTAAACAGTCAAGATATGCGTGAAGCAGAAGATGATAAAGATTCAGAATTTGATTCTGCGTGGTTTTACAAGTCTGTGGATGGTGAAGTAGAAGGACCGTATAAGGCAGAAAAAGAAGCAACAGCCGCTGCAAACAACTACGCAGACTGGGTTAAGCAAGGCAGTGAATTAGAAGACAGTGACCGCCGTTTGGCAAAGCGTGCATTTATGATGAAATCATCATTATCTGAGTCACGTACTGTAAATTCACTTGAGAAAAAATTCCGTGCTCAGTTAAATGAAGCGATGAATGTTAATGTAAGTGTTGATCCAAAACAACCTGAAAGTAGAAATATTACTGTGACTGCAAGCGAACAAGAGGCTGACGAGTTAGCAGGTCTGTTGTCCAACGCTGGTATGTTTTCTAGTCCCGGATATGGTGAGGTTCAATTCCAAGAGCCAGAGATGCCTATGGCAGAGCCCAAAATGGGCGGATGTGGCAGTTCCCCGGAAATGGCTATGGAAGAAGAAGATCCAGAATACACAAACAGTCCTGACGAAAAGTATCAAGATATGAAATATATGCTTGATGTAGTTTCTGGTGGTCTTAACCGCGAAAAGGGTGCATATGACAACGCTGAAGATGGTGATAACCCAATGGCAGTTGTTAGAGAAGAAATGGAAACCGCTGTAGGTACTATGGACGAGTTCTATGATTATGTTATGGATTTTTATGGTCCCGGCGGCATTTATGATTTTAACGCAACAGAAGAAGAAATTAAGAAAGCAACTGAAGTTGTGAAAAACAAAGTCGGCGACGATTTTGAAGGCGACTCTGTTGATAGAGAAAAAGTGCGTGATGTTATTCTTAACCAAATGAGAAGTGAAGAAGAACGCAAAGAAGCCGATAAGGCGTTTGAACCCAAAGATGTTGATTATGACAAAATTAGAGATATGATGTCTGATGTCCCAGACTCAATTCAGACACGTGCTGATGTTGATTATGATTTTGATAGCATGCGTAATTTTAATGAAGAATCAACTAATGACATTGCAAAACTAGCAGGACTTGGTCAATAATGTATAACACAAACGACGATCTTAGAGACATTTTAAAAAAACTTGATGCATCTGATAAAGCAGTTTTAACTGAGGATAATGCTTCTCCAAAACAGACAGCCAAAAAAGAAAAACAAAGCAAACTTTCAGTTTATATGAATGAGAGTGAGCGTAAAATGTCTGCTCCGGTCACAGGTGATGTTCTTGAAATGATTGTTAATGAAGAAGTTGTTATAGAAATGCCAGTGATAAACCATGACGGCTCAAGTTATACACTTGGCACAGACAGCGTTGCTGAAAGCTTTTTTTCTGCTTGTGGCTGCCAACTTGACGAAGCCTATGAATCTGCTACTAAATCTCATTCTGGCAAACCGCTCGACCTTCCCGATGATACTTGGCTTGAAATCATTAATACAAATAATCCTCAAGAAAACATTACGCAAATGAAAGATTTCCGTTATGGGTATGAAGATGTTGAGGGACAGGATTTAAAAGTAAGCAAAATGAAAAATGATCTCATTTATATTGAAGCATCTGGTGGTGATTTTGCTATTGCTAAAATAATAACTCCACAGCAGGCAATGAAATTAAGCCGCGATGGCGAACTTGACGAAGCAGAGTATCAAGGTCGTGATGTAGAACTTAATCAGCCTATGCGTGGCGATGTTAAAAAGTATAAAGTTTATGTCACTGACCCTGATACAGGAAATGTTAAGAAAGTTAATTTTGGTTCTAAAGAAATGGAAATAAAACGTGATGATCCAGATGCACGCAGAAGTTTCAGAGCCAGACATAAGTGCAGTCAAAAAACATCTAAGAAAGATAGAGATACTGCTGGATATTGGAGCTGCAAAATGTGGCAGTCTAGTAAATCAGTAAGTGACATATTGGCAGGAAAATAAGAAATGACAGCAAATGTTTATACAACAGCATCTAGTCAGACATGGAGCACAGAAAAGTGTCGCCTTGCCACTGGCAATACTGCGATAACTTATAATGTTCTCGATACAACAACAGATGAGAACATTTACTCTCAGGCTAATCAAATTCCTCCACATACCATTACCCACGTTTATGTAGGTATTGATAATGAACTCACGGTAACCGGTGATAACTTCACAGCAACCGAAAGTGGCTCCAAAGGGAGAACATAGTTGAGAGCAAAGGATTTTCTTAATGAGCAAGGCTTTAACTATGGACGTGCACCACTGAAACGCGGTAGTGCTCCACATAACTTTAAAGATTCTACGGTAGGAGTAATTCGTAATAATGGTTATTATGAATTATATCGTGCTACATTAGCAATGGCAGGATACCCCGATAATGAACATGATGTTGATCCCGCCAGTTGGACTGGTGGTGACGGATTTGTTTTCACATACACTCCCGAAGAACAAGAAATGGCTAAAGAAGCATTTAAAAAAATTGGATTAGAATACGAGGATGATAGTCCCGGACCAAGCCACGAGTCAGATGCAATAAATTCTGAAAGTCCCATGAAACCGTTTAAAGGATATAAACGATAAATCGTTTAAAGGATATAAGCAATGGCAGAACCTGAACCAGATAGTGTTAAACCATGGTATTTGCGTAATCTAACACAAGCACTTGCTTTAGATGAATCTACTGGTAATGTATATTTACGTACAGGAATCACTGGTGATGTTGTCATCGAGGGGAACGTAAATGTTCCAACTTCTGTAGAAATATCTAATGATGTTGGAAATGCAATTCCCGTTGATGGCAATATAAATGTTGATAACTTTCCTACTACCCAGACCGTCGATGGAACTATATCCATACAAGACGGCGGCAATTCTATTACTGTTGATGATGGTGGTTCTAGTATTACAGTAGATGGCAATGTAGAAATTGCCAATGGTGTAGGGAATGCAATTCCGGTAATAGGAACAGATACTAATCCATATGGCATCCCGGTTCTCACCATTGACGATGATACTGTTCAACACACCTCAAGAAATCGGCGGAAAGTATCTGATTCTGAACAAATTTTCTTTAATACTTTTCAATATACCAAAGATACTCCTATATGGGACGAGGACACAACCGGCACTGCCAGTTCTACATTCTCTCAATTTGAGGGCGGTGTTATTCTTGAAGTCGGCGGTACTGCTGGTGATGAAATTGTAAGACAGACTCGTAATGTAAAACGATATATACCCGGTAGAGCAAACGAGGCAGTTTTTGCCTTACGCTTGAATACACCAGTCGCTGGCGTTCGCAAGCGTATTGGTATATTTGATGAATCTAATGGTGCATATTTTGAGGATGACGGTGACGAATATTATGTTGTTATCCGACGCAATACTAGTTCTGGATTAAACGAGCGTAGGATTCCACGTTCAGAATGGAATGGTGACCGTCTTGATGGTAATGGTCCGTCTGGCATAGAAGCAGATCCCACAAAGATTCAAATGATGACAATAGAATATGAGTGGTTTGGAGCAGGTGTAGTTGAATTTAAGTTTGTATTAAATAATAATGCCTATCCTATTCACAAGTTTGAGTCCGGAAATATTGAAGACTTACCTTGGTCAAATACGCCGTTTGTCCCGTTTAGAATTGAATTAACAAATGTGGATGGTGTCTCTGGCACACATCAGATGCTACAAGGCTCGTCTGCTCTTAGTGCGGAAGGTTCGGTTGGTCCTATAGGTAGAGAAGAAAATATTTCTACACCGTTAGATGGGGTCACGACAGATACTGCAAACACGTTTCGTCCAGTGCTTTCAATTCGCCTACGCCCAGACAGACTAAATGGTGTGATTTTGCCAGTAGAATTTCAAGCAGCAACTCTTGACAACACAGGGTTGTTTTACCGAGTGCTAAGAAACTCTACATTGGTTGATGCAGATTTTAATAATGTTGGGTCAGAAAGTTTTGCGGAGTTTGACTACGCTGCTACAGATTTCACTGACGGCGAACCCATACAAACAGGATTCATAGCATCCACAAATCAGGGACTGCTTATTCAATTCCCCAAAGAAAGTGTGCTTCAATTAGGCAGAAATGATATGGGCACAACCGCCCAGACATTTACAATTCTTGTGGCAACGACACAATCAAATAAAGATGTATTTGCCAGTCTGAGTTGGGTTGAAGTTCGCTAATTGCCCTTAAAATTTAATTTAACTATTATAATCGCTTATAATTATAGTAATGAACGATATAGTTAAATTACGATTCTATTACGAATACATTCTCGGACAAGTCTATGATGAGGGTGAAAGTCCTTTCCACAAGCAAGTAACCGAAGACGTTGTCAAGAAATTTGTTGATCCGCTTGAACTTCCACTCGATGCATATATTTTAGATTTGGGTTGTGGTCCCGGTTTCTTTCTCAATGAGATGAAAACCCGAGGATACACTAATTCACTTGGTGTGACACTAAGTCCTGATGATTATGATTTGTGCATTGCAAACGGACACCAAGCAAGAAAGAGTGACATTAATTTCTTAGAAGAATTAGACGAAAGTGTTGATCTTATATTTTGCAGACACGCTATAGAACATAGTCCATTCCCTTACATTACTCTATTAGAATATAACAGAGTGTTAAAACCTCACGGAAAAATGTATATAGAGGTTCCTGTCCCTGATTCAGAGAGAATACACGAAAACAATAAAAACCATTACAGCATCTTAGGTGATGCAATGTGGTCAAGTTTATTGGTTAGAAGTGGGTTTGATGTGAATAAATTCACCTATTCTTGTGAAGTATCCAACAAAAATGGCGATAATTGGATAGAAAAGTCGCTTATCTATATGTGCGAGCGACGGTTTCCAATTGATATTAAATAAAATTTTATAAGACTATATTAGAAATGTCAAATTCAATATGCATTTATCATAACGGTAATAAAAATATAATAAGTTATTATAAAAATAAATTTTCAGACTTAAAATTTGTTGGTAACTGGGCTGAATTTCCTTATCAAGATAATTCTTTATATGAAATATCACACGCAGATGCTACATACGAGAATCTATTTGAATTAAAAAAAGCAAACATTAAAATTATACGGCACATTAGTGATTATGATGATGATCAAAAAAATATAGTTAATGAATGCCATGAACAACAATATGAACAATGGCTTAATGAATCAGTTATTAAATTTTTGTCATTTTCCGATGAAATTGTTTGTGATATTGGGCTTGAATCAGATAATAATGGTAAACATGCAATAATAACGACTGGCAGAGCAGCAAGCACTCATTTAGAACTGTATTTGAAAAAAAAATGTATCGACGCGTTTGAAAATGAAAAAATTAATATTACTGATGATAAAAATACATTTAATTCAAATTCGGCAACTTTGTTATGGAGAGAAAATAGTTGGGAATGTTTGACTAGTATATGGATTGCACTTCAAACACAAAATTTTGTTCATGCTTATAAAAACACATCATTTGATTATGAGTGGAAACAAGTTCAAGAAATTCCTATTGAATGGTTAATTAATGATTGGCTTAATATATGCCGTCATACTATGGATTTAGGAATTGCATTTAAATTTTTACTAAAAAAACCAATTAATATTCAAACATATGAAGAAATTATAAAGCATTATAAAACTAATTCAATTAAAATTCCTTATAATAAAGAAAAAATGATTAAAAATTACTATTATACAAACAAATGGTATTTTAAAAATCTCCAACCTATGATAGATCGTCTTTACATGGATACAACGCATTTATTGTCATAAATACCCTAATGGATTTAGAAGAACTAAAGCAATTAGCAGGGGTTGGTAAAGGGGTTTATGCAAACTCTCCCGCAGGTGCCGCTCCTGAAGGTTCAAACATCAGTAAAACAGGAACTGAAAAGCGTGAAATAGAACGTGAAATGGGGCTGCGTCCCGGCGACCCTGAATGGTTTGAGCTTTGGTTTACCCGTCCTTATCTGACTGATGCACTTCCTGCTAAATTTAGAGGAAGAAAATGAGATTCCAAGAATTTTCCCGATTTACTATAAGACCACATCTGTTTGAAAATAAGCAACAATACAAACAGATTATGGATACTATGGTCAATAACGATATTATTGATCAGAATGAAGCACAAGAAACACTCAACGAAGTAAGAACCCGGCTCAAAAGAGCGGATAGAATTATCTGGTGGTTGCGTTGGTTTAGGATTAAAGAAACTGGTCAAGTTATTGAAGTAAAAATTGAAAAGATCAGAAGAGAGTGGGAGTTTAATCAGCCAAGCCTTGCTGCTTCTTCGCCTGAAGATGAAGAAGAAGTAAGACAGAAAATACTTCAATTAGAAAATCTTTATAAAAAAATAACCAAAAAAGACTATGATTATTATGTGAATAATAGTATTGCTATTAATGATTTCAGAATTGAATTCAATATTCAAGAATTAAAAACTCACTGGGCAGCTATGTTTGAACAATCGCCACAGGTCAATCAAGTAGAATGGTCTGCTGATTTGTCGCCGTCTGATTTGTATATACGATTAAAAAAAGCAGAAGAGGAATGGAGAGAAAAACAAGCAGAAGAACTTGAACCAGAACCCAATGACCAAATCATCATTGATTATGGCAAGTATGCTTGGGTTAAATTAGACAGAGAGTATTGTGAATTGGAAGGCCGTGCAATGGGCCATTGTGGCAATACCGGCACACCACAGGAAGGCGACCGTATATTAAGTTTCCGAACAAAGGTAGATGGTGGGAAGCAACGACCACATTTAACATTTATCCTTGATAAAAATGGGTTTTTAGGAGAGATGAAAGGACGCGGCAATGACAAACCCAGTGAAAAATACCATCCTTATATCATAGATTTGCTCAAAAAAGACTTTGTTAAAGGCATCAAGGGCGGTGGTTATATGCCTGAGAATAACTTTGATTTAAGCGATTTAGATGAACAAACACGCGAGGAATTGGTTGAACAAAAACCTGAATTGGGGTCATCTTATGATATGATTAAGGCAGGAAAGACAGAAGAATTCTATAAAAAATTAGAATCTGAATTAGATGCTTTTGATTTGGCATCTTTACAGCTGGACACTGAAAACAACAGAGTAATTTTTGATAGGGAAAATTCTCCTGCTGATTTATATGGTGTTCGCGAGTTAGACTCAAATAATTTGATAAAAAGGATATCTGGTTTATTCAACGGTGAAACAGATATTAGAGATATCTATGATTATCCAAGAGAGCTTGTTTATGACAAACTTGAAGATGTAGCAGATGATTTGTATGAAAGACTAAGTGAAGATGAACAACAGACACTAAGAGAGTTTGTCAAGAAAAACTATGAAGATATAGATCCAGACGAATCATCCATTGAAGAAATTATTTCTGAAGTAGATGAGATTGAAACTGCATTCCGCAATGCGGTTATGACAGGAATAGAATCGGGTGATTTGGACCAAATTGCGGATAGTTTTAATGATTGGTTAGAAGAAAGCGGGATAACACGTAATTCTCAAAGAGACACATACGAAATATCCGCACCAGCTGACGATGTGTCAAAAGCAATTCACAATAGAGCGTTAGAAGAATCAGATGATCTAGATGACATAATTCGCCAATTCCTTGACATAGAAGAATTCGAAGAGCCATATAATGGTTGGAGTGGCGATTTTGATATGGATGCTGCCACTGAAAGGTTAGTAGATGAATTATCCAGTGAGGGTGTCACATAAGCGATGAGTAAGACCATGGAAGGGGTCTTAATAAAATCCCCGCATAAACAAGAAAATTACACTGAACAACAATTAATGGAGTTTGCCGCTTGTGCAGACCCCGATACTGGTCCAAAATATTTCTTAGAAAACTTTTTTTATATTCAGCATCCAACTAAGGGAAAGATGCTGTACTCTCCATTTGAATATCAGTCACGATTAATTGACACCTATCATAACTATCGTTTTTCTATATCAATGCTGCCACGGCAGACTGGCAAATCAACATCAGCAGCAGGATATTTGCTATGGTATGCGATGTTTGTATCCGATGCCACAATATTGGTAGCCGCTCACAAATATCTCGGTGCTCAAGAAATTATGCAAAGAGTTCGGTATGCTTATGAATCGTGTCCTGACCATATTAGAGCCGGTGCTACAAGTTATAACAAAGGTAGTATAGAGTTTGATAACGGTAGCCGAATAGTTTCACAAACTACCACCGAAAATACTGGTCGTGGTATGAGTATCACATTATTGTATTGCCTAGACGGTGACACTACCACTGTTAAAGTTAAAAATAAACACACATTAATCGAAGAAGAACTGACATTGGCAGAATTATATGGCAGACTAACTGGTGCTAAAAAAGTAATCACCTGATGAAACTGCATTTGTATAAGTACGCAATGAATAAAAAACTTATTGAGTTTAAAAAACGCAATAAAAAACGAAATAGTCATCTTTACAATAATTCTTTGCAGAAAGGAATAGACTATATTGTATGCCCCGTAAGCAATGAAAGATTGAGTATGATTAAGAGTTCATACATAGAGAAAATCTTGCAAATGACAGTTGAAGATTATGACCGTTTATATCCCGGTGTCAGGGGCATTTCTCATTCAAGACGCGAAAATATTAAACAAGGTCTACACAAAATTGACGATAAAAGTGGAAAAAGCAAGTATCAAATAGGACAAGAAAAGGCAAGACAAACTCTTTCAGAATTAGATGAAAACGGTATCTCTGGATATAAAAAGAAAGGACAAAAAACTCGGTTTACACACTTGTCAAATATTGATAAATTTGGAAGAAACGGCTATGAACGACAGGTTGAATACCGGCTAAAAACACTGCTCCCAAATGGATTGACTATAGAGCAAAATGCTCATTTAAAACAAAAAGAAACACTAATAAAAAATAACAAATCTGGTAGTGGTGGGGCAAGTAAAGCATCAAAACTTGCGTTAAAGCCAATTACTGACTATCTGGACAATAAAAAAATAAATTATTATTTTGACGAATCTGAATACGGAGTTAGGTGTTCAGAAACAGGGAATTATTATTTTTGGGATTTAACAATTCCAACTTTTAAAATAGCAATTGAATACCAATCAAATGCTTGGCATGCAAACCCAGCATTAAATGAAGACCACTGGAAAATGTGGAAGCCACCTAAAGGAAGATATCGCAGCCCAGAAGAAGTTCTTTTATATGATTATAATAAAGCACGGTGTTTGTTTCGGGAACGACAAATGATAACATATTATATTTGGGAAGATACTGCGAATTACGACGCCGAGGAGATTTTATGTTTGCTGAAAACACTGAATATGAAATATTAACACCTTCTGGATGGAAAGATTTTCGTGGTTTGACAGCAGTTAATAACAAGACAACATACGAAGTATGTCTGAGTTCTGGCGAAACCGTTAATGCAACTAATGGGCATTATTTTTTTAGTGATAATAAAAAAGTAAAATTAAAGGATTTAAAATCTGGCGACATCATTGACACCATAAATGGAAAAAAGACTATTGAAACAATAAAAAAGGCAAGCGATGGTGTTGTTTATGATATTGTAGAGGTAGATGACACAAATCATCAATTTATTGTCAATAATTGTTTCATAACTAAAAATTGTGACGAATTTGCGTTCGTTAGACCAACCATTGCCAGAGAGTTCTGGACATCAATATCACCAACACTCTCTACTGGTGGTAAAGCAATTATTACATCAACGCCAAACTCAGATGAAGACCAGTTTGCATACCTATGGAAAGGTGCGAACAAAACCGAAGATGAATTTGGAAACGCAACAGAACTTGGAATCAATGGTTTTAAAGCGTTTAGAGCATATTGGGAAGAACACCCTGAAAGAGATCAAAAGTGGGCAGATGAACAGCGTGCTGCATTAGGGGATGAGCGTTTCGACCGCGAACATCGTTGCCAATTTATTATCAACGATGAAACTCTAATATCACCAGCAAAACTAATTGACTTAGAGCCAACTGAACCACTGTATAAAACTGGACAGGTACGGTGGTATCATCGTCCTAAGAAAGGCAGTATATACGCAGTAGGATTAGACCCTAGTTTGGGTACTGGCGGTGACCACTCGGCAATACAAGTATTTGAGGCTAATACGGCTATACAGGTAGCAGAGTGGAAAAACAACCGCACTGATATCCCAGAACAAATACGCATTCTTGCAGAAATATGTAAGCATCTTAACGAAACTGTAAATGACCCTAACAGCATTTACTACTCAGTAGAGAATAATACTATTGGTGAGGCTGCATTGATTTCTATTGCCGACTATGGTGAAGAAAATATAGAAGGGTACTTCTTAAGTGATAGTAAGCACAAAGGCGGCAGTGGAAGATTTAGAAAAGGTTTTAACACAAGTAATAAACCAAAATTAGCGGCTTGTTCTAAGTTGAAGACAATGATAGAATCTGAAAAAATGCAGATATACAGTC
>Ga0209937_1000525_pt1 | contig 12059 bp, 19 predicted proteins | sample SalPon1_B_H2O_MG_FD_185699 | JGI IMG/M metagenome (GOLD analysis project Ga0209937, IMG submission 185699) | Salt pond water microbial communities from South San Francisco under conditions of wetland restoration - Salt Pond MetaG R1_B_H2O_MG... | ecosystem: Environmental > Aquatic > Non-marine... | reverse complement strand
CTTAATGCCCTTACACCTAAGCCGGGGAGACCTACCCTAAGCTCAGGCCAGAGGAGTAACCGTGGCTATAGAGTAAATCAAAGGGGTGCTGCCCTAGATCATCAGATCATCTATGGTCGCGCGCGTGTTGGTGGTGCTATTGTTCACGTTAGTTCTAATGGCGCGGAGAATAAATACCTATACCAAGCGGTCGCTTATGCTGGACATGAGATTGAGTCCTTTGACGAAATCTACATTAACGATGCAAAAGTAACGGGCTTTGATACAGTCACTCTGTATGAATACAATATTTCTCCGACCATTGTGGCCCCTTTTGAACCAAGATACAAAGCTAGATCAACTCATCTTATTGAACCCGGTGTTTATACTAACGTCACGTCGCCCACCTTGACTGAGGTTGTGAATGCTCTTGGCCTTTCAGGTGACCCGTTCCCCAATGGCGGCATCGCTGTCATTGACAGGAACAATGTCTTTCAAGGCAACGTCTCAGAGGTGGAACTTCCAGACGGCACAAAAAGTGACAGGTATAATGGCTTCATAAGGATTAACCAGCATTTGGGTTCTCCTGACCAGTTAGCGGATAATGACCTTGTTACTGAGGTAGCAGGTTGGACTGCCGATCACAGACTTCGTGGGATTGCTTATCTCACCAATATTTTTGTCTTTGATGCCGACGTATTCCCTAACGGTGTGCCTAAAATAACGGCCACGATTAAGGGCAAAAAGGTATATGACCCCAACTCCGGCACAACTTACTGGAGTGATAACCCCGCTTTGTGTCTCAGGGATTACCTGACCTCTGGCTACGGTCTTGCGGAAAGCGCACAGAATATTGATGATGATCTTGTAGTTACAGCAGCTAATGTGTGTGATGACACTAATACCCAAGATAGTTCCACACGGTACACTTGCAATGGTGCCTTCACGACTGAGAGTTCACCTTATGATACCCTAAGTGACATGCTTACTTCTATGGGTGGGTTGTTGTGGTATGCCCAAGGTCAATGGCGTATGAAGCCTGCCTATTGGGTTCCTCCTACTATTACATTCACTGAGGATGATCTCCGTAGTAGTATCTCTGTTAAGACTAGGCACTCTCGCAGGGATAACTTCAACACTGTCCGTGGGACATTCCGTGGTGAAGAATCTGACTGGCAAGTAACAGACTATCCTGAAGTAAGCAACCCAGCTTTTGTAACTGCTGATGGTGGTCAAGAGAGTGTTCTTGATATTGAATTACCCTTTACTGATACCTCTGTAGAAGCTCGTAGGATTGCTCGTATTGCCCTTGAGCGTAATAGGCAGCAGCTTACAGTTATTGCTTCTTTTGGCATGAGGGCCTTTCAAGTTCAGGTTGGTGATGTAGTGAACCTCACTATTGAACGCTTTGGTTGGGAAACTAAGGCTTTTGAAGTTGCCTCTTGGACCTTTGGTTTAGCCGACAACCAAGACTTACAAGTTCAGATGGTGCTGCGTGAAATCTCTGAGAATGTGTTTGATGAAGTTGATGATGGTGTAGTTTACGAGAGAGATAACTCCAACCTTCCTAGCCCCTTTATCACTGTTGCTCCACAGAACCTCACAGTTTCTGACGGTGGTTTTACCACTGAAGATGGTACTTTTGTAAACAGCTTCATTGTTGATTGGGACGCTCCAAACGACGCCTTTGCAGATTACTATGTTCTTGAGTGGAGAGCGCAGGGAGAGTTTAAGTTTAAAAGCGTAAACCTCCGATCGACCGAGTATCAGATCGCGCCGGTTGTTGAAAACACCACCTATGAAATTCGGGTGAAAGCCGTCAACACTCTTGGTGTGTCTGGGCCTTATGCGACAGTCACAGCGACTGTTGGCGGTGACGCTACTGCGCCCGGTTTGCCGACATCTCTTGCAGCCGAAGGAGTTCTTGGGTTTATCAATATCTCTTGGGTAAACCCTGTTGACCGAGATTTGAACTTTGTTGAGGTTTGGGAATCCGCTGACACCAGTCTGTCTAACGCTACACAAATAGCAGCAGCGTTTGGGAGCACGTTTAACCGAGGCAATCTAGCGCCGTTGACTACACGCTACTACTGGATTCGGGCTGTAGATTTCTCTGACAACAAATCAGCTTTTGTCGGTCCTGCCAGTGCAACAACTCGTCAAATCACGACCGCAGATATTGGTGATGCTGTCATCCCTTGGGACGCTCTTGACCCAACAGTTGAAAACGTGATCGACAGTAAGATCAGCACGCTTGAAGCTGAAGTTGCTGATGAATACGCTACGATTACTGAAGTCTCTATTATTGAGAATGATGTTGATGGTCTTGAAGGCAAGTATGGCGTCACTATTGACAATAACAATAACATCACAGGCTTTCAGCTTTTGTCTGGTGCTGGTGGTTCTGCGTTCAATGTCCGGGCAGATCAGTTTGCTGTGTTCAACAGTGATGGCACTGGCGGTGACAATCCGTTCACGATCTTTACTTCAGCTAGAAACATCAATGGTGTTATTTACCCTGCTGGCACTTACATTAAAGATGCCATTATTGATGAAGCAGCTATTGTTGACCTTTCGGTAGACACCATCAAAATTAGAGACGGGGCAATCTCAAGAAACAATGTTGCTTCTGGCATTTACTCTGCGGCTACAAATATCACAATAACAGAAGCTGGGTGGGTCACAGCTATTGCCACCTTCACACAAGGGAATGGAAAAAACGCGCATTTCTGGAGGCTGTATATTGGGGGAGTTCAGGTGCAAACAGAAAGCCCGATAGAAGGCACAACTGGCGCTATGACAAGCGGCCTTTTCTTACCACCAGGTACACACACCTGCACTATTCAGAATGATATATTCTCTGGCGACGGTCGGTGTGGCATTACTGTATTTGGACTTATGAAATGACATACAACCCTAGAATATATTGGCTGATGCACGATAACTCTGGCCGCATTCACATGGTAGGCCATGGAGACTCAATACCTCCAGCATACACACCAGAATGGACAGTTGTAGAAGTGCCAGAAAGAGCCACACTTGATATGTGGTTTGATCTTAGTGAAGGCGTTGCTAAAGACCGAGTGCCTGTTGGTGGTCCGCTGCCTGAAGCCCACAGCCTTACTGTCAATGAAGATTGGGTGCTAGCAGATATACCAGAGGGCACTGAAGTTAAGGTTGACGGAGAGGTTGTTGGGACTGTTGACAACACAGGTCTGACACTTTCGTTCTCGGCTGCTGGGGTTTGGCAAGTAAAGCTACTCCCACCTTTCCCGTGGCTTGAGGCATCTTGCGAGGTAACTGTCACATGAAAATAACCGTTACTGATGACCGCCGAATAGCTGCTGCGTGGGAAGAACTTCGGGCTGAGCGCAATGCTAAACTTGAAGCCTCCGACTGGACCCAAGTGCCAGACGCCCCGGTTGACCAAGCTGCATGGGCTACCTATCGCCAAGAACTTAGAGACTTACCTGCTAACACACAAGACCCTAGAGAAGTCGTCTGGCCCACCCCACCAGCATAAGGAGTGCACATGACCTATAAACTCTCACAACGCAGTATGCAGAACCTCTCAGGTGTACACCCTGATTTGGTTGCTGTAGTGAAACGTGCCATTGAGATCACTGAAGCTGATTTCGTTGTAATCGAAGGTGTACGCCACATTGAACGCCAACGTCAGTTAGTGGCTAAGGGTGCCTCTCAGACGATGAACTCTAGGCACCTCACAGGCCATGCTGTAGACATTGCGCCTTATCCTTTGTCATGGGACTGGGAGTACTTCTACCCTATTGCTGATGCTATGAAGACTGCTGCTGATGAACTTGAGGTAGCTATCGTATGGGGTGGTGACTGGAATACCTTTAAGGATGGGCCTCACTTTGAGCTTGATCGAAAGAAGTACCCATGAGCAATGATGATAATGATGACAACAAAAACCAGTGGCACTTAGACAAAAGAGTCCCAATCACCCTAATCTTTGCTATCATGATTCAAACTATAGCTTTTGTTTGGTTTATGGCTACCCTACGCAACGATGTAGACAACAACTCCTTCCGTCTTGAGCGGGTCTATACTATCCATGAAACTCGTATCACCTCTCTTGAGAAGGTTGTTCAGGACCAGTCAGTGATGCTTGCTAGGATTGATGAGAACCTAAAGGCTATCCGAGATGCAATCGAAAGAAACCAAAACATCAACCGCTAAGAGCTACAAGAGAGAGTTAGCTGTAGCCTTATTCCTATGGTTGGCGTACATCGTAGAAACTAAGGAGCCTGAAGTTGTTACTATCCTTGCCTTCCCTGTCTTTACGTTTGGTGCGCTTGCTTTTGGCATGTCTTGGTATTCTCCTAATGGTGGGCTGCTCAAGCCTCAATCCTCTGGGGATGCTGACAGGGGGAGGGGTCAACACAGCGGCCAACACACAAGCTGGGAAGACCAACAACCAGACAGTAGGAACCACCAACATAACAGAACAGAAACTGGTGAGACCTCAAGCGAGAACCATACGTCAGACAGCAGATACCAACAAGGTAAGTTCTGATAGAGTTGAGACTGTAGTAGTCAATGAGGTTCCTGCTTGGGTGATTCTTCTGTTGATCCTTGGGTGGCTATTCCCAAGCCCTAATGAAATAGGTAGATGGATTAGAAGCCTGTTTACAAGACAGTAGGTTGTCGCCAACAGAAAAAAGCCCACTTAGGTTTCCCCAAGTGAGCCTCTATAGAACCCTGCTAGAGAAATCTAGTGGGGTTTTTCTTTGTTTATTAGCGGCCCACATGAACTTATAGGAGCAGTCGCGTCCGTTAGTTCATTCCCCTTTACCAGTCCCTAGTGACCACTGTCATTCTCCTCACACTGCTTCAACCAAGGATCACTAATGCAATCGTAGTATGGCTGATGCGGTGCGCAAGCCGACAGTAGAAACATAGCCGCTATTAGATTACGGAATATTTCTATCGTAGCACCTTCCTATTTAACATTTCACATCTGCTGTCGTCCAAACTCCACAGTACTAAATCCTCTGGTTTCTTCACCTCCGTGTTTTTGTACACCATAAACTTACAAGGGCTTGTGTAGTTCATCATACTGTTCATGATACTACGGTCATACCCATGATCCTCTAAGTAGTAAGCAGTCATGAGGTATCCTTTTCCCATGTGGGCTAGTACATCCTCAAGTCTTTCCATAATAGGGGCATTAGTAATGAAGGGGCGGTGTAACATAAGTTTACCATCAATACGGATGTGACTACCACCCATTGCTGCAAAGGCACAAGCACTGATACATCGCTTACCTTTAGGTATTACTACTGTTGCTGTAGTCTCACGGGAGATACGGTTGCCTAGTTGTAGACCCATCCGCATGTACCCACCCGGCCCCCACATCTCAATGTACTGCACCTCATGTTCTGTCATGTAGTTACTTGCTTGAATGACTTGTACCATATCTGTAGGACCAGTGATACGGAGTGTGCTAGTCTCTTCATCAAATGATACTTCTGCTAGTCCCATAGACGGTAACATCATAAGTAAGAAAGCTAATAGTTTTTGTCTCATCTGTCAGATTCCTAATCATAAGGTGGTGTTGGTGGATAATTCTTTAGTGCCCAGTAACACAAGAAGACTACACCAACTAGAGTAAGTATGTCAATCATCCTCGAAGTTCCTACTCCCAAAGTCCTCAAATTCATCATTAAGGTAAAGTGTTACATAAGTCAAGACTACTGAGGTTGATGTCATAAGTCGCCAGATGTAACCCACAACCATAACAAGTAGAAGAGACACTATCAGATTAGCTACGAGTAGTGCAGGTGTCATTAACATCATGTCTTATTCCCCTGTGCCTCTATCAGACGTTTTATTTCTCCTCGGCGCAACTTTGCATAAAAACCTGTGTTAGATAGCTTAGTGGCCTCTTGGAGAGATTTCTTAGATTCGTAAACAACACCTTCATATTCGTGTGGTATCTTCCTCTTTTGGGAGTTCCGCTTTCCTAACTCCTGACACCTCAACCTATGTTCCTCCTTATTGTTCTTTATCCACTCTCGCAAAGATAATGAAGCCACTTGCCCACCCTTTGAGCAACCCTCCTTAGTTCTTATGTTATCTAAGTGACTTTTTAAATCTCTGGATTTGTATGACTCTGAGTTTTGTTGGCCCACTTTTGCGGCCTCAAGCCTAGCCTCCTCCGAAGTAATCCTTCCAGATAGTGCCTTCCAAGCAATCAAGTCTTACCGATTCCCGTAGTGTTCATATAAATCCTTGTGAAACTCAGCGTGGAGAGCAACACTTATTGCTGGTGTCAAGTTCTCTTCATCATCAGTTCCACCCATGTGTTTAGGGATTATGTGGTGTCTGTGCATCTTTAACCCCCTTGTTTCTAGCCTCTTGAGCCTCAATAAGCCAAGAAAGATAAACCCTTGCTTTCTTCAGGTCTTCAACACCATTCTTGTAAGGGAACCTGTGCAGGTACTTTGCTATATTCCCACGTAGGTACCCTTGGTACTCATCAGGGTTTAGGAAGTCCTTGATGTAGTCGATACATTCGATGTTGCCGTTGCCGTAGTGCTTAGGGTGGTTTACGTTATCCAATTCCCTGTACTCCTTGCTTATGTACTCATGGTATCTCATTCGTAGTCTACCACCCCATGCTTATCAATGTCCAGTAGCATACACATAAGGGACTTCTTGAGGTCTTCTACAGACTCACCAACAACCTTAACAGGGTTCTCTGTCCACATGTGACCATCCTCCATAGGGAAGTACTCATGCATGGCGTAATACTCGCTACCAGCTTCATCAGTGTTTTTCATTACTTGATAGTGCCAGTGGCCCATTTTATCCCCAATCTTCCATAGTATTCTTAAGTTGCTTGAGAAGTTCGTTAAACTTTGCACGATCTTGTTCTCTGTGGCAGTAGACTCTAACAGTGTCTTTGTCTAGGTATTCAAACAACATCCCCACAAGAACATCATATTGTTTTACTTTGCTGTGCAGACTCATCAGATACCCTCCTCAGTAAACACCTTGATCCATTCACGACATATATCACTTCTGACAACATCGTCAATAGTAAATTCAATGATTGGGATCGGAAGCATGTATTTCTTAGTGTAATGGACCAGCTTAGTCAACCCATCAGCTTCCTTAAGATCACTTTGTTGGACATCACCATTAAGAACCAGCTTAGAACCTTCACCGATACGAGTAACCAACATCTTCAGTTCTTGTAGTGTTATGTTCTGGGCCTCATCAACAATAACGAAGGTGTCCTCAAAAGATCGACCCCTCATAAGAGCCAAAGGTGCCACCTCAATATTCTGGTTCTTTAGTCCAGTCTCAACAACCCCCTTGGTTAAGTGCTTCTCTAATACATCAATAACAGGTAAGGCCCAAGGTTCACACTTCTCGGCTAGTGTCCCCGGCAAGTAGCCAATGTCTTTACCTACAGCGACATGAGGGCGTGTGATAACAATCTTGTGAATACCCTTCATGTGATACTGATTAGCAGCAAAGGTAGCCACACAATAAGTCTTACCAGTGCCAGCAGGTCCAAAGACAATAACCTGATCTGAAGTCTTGAGTGCATCTAAGTAGCTTTGTTGGTTGGTGTTACGAGGGACCAACTCAATAGGTTGCTTCTGGTCATCATGCTTAGTCTTAGCTCGGCGGGTCCGTGTCTTGGGCTTCTGCTGCACCACGGTTAATGTCCTCCATTATTTGTTGTCGTTGTTGGTCAGTATAGGTTGTCCACATTCGTAACTGTTCTTGTGTTCTACCGCATCCTATACACTTTCCGTCCTCTAACTTACAGACTCTTATACAAGGAGTTTCCATTGGTACCTCTTTTAAGTGGAGCCTTTTAGACACATGCTCAGGTGCTTGCTTTAGTCGTCGTTACCTAAGTGTTCTTGAAGATCAGAGTAACCACCGATGTAAGTGTTACCAAGGAACACTTGAGGGACTGTCCTCAAAGCTGCCATACTAAGGAGTTTGGCTAGGTAAGGTTCGTCCTCAAGATAAATAAACTGGAAACGCTTGTCTTTTTCTTGTAGTAATTTACCCGCTTCTCTACAGAAACTACAGCCTTCTCTGGTGATAACTACATAATCTTCTGTCATGTCAAGTCCACAATCTCACAAGAATCACCTGAACACGCAAGTGTCTGCATTCCTGATGTGTTATCCTCAGCCTCATATTCAGCCAACTTAGCCCAGTCGATAGACTTAAGCATCTGCTCCATAACTAGGTCGTATCGTTCCTTATCGCACTCTTGATAGGGCGCTTGTTGGTATGTGCCACCATCGTAGGGCAGGAAGGACACACCAGACATCTCATCAAAGTGCTTGTAGACAAAGGCACCAACATCCAACCACTCATCATCTTTAACACTTACAGTGATCGAAGGCTTGTGCTCACACCAGTGACGCTGGTACATAAGCCAAGTCTCAAGCTGCTCTACAGCACCCACGTCATGCCGTGTGATAGCACTTTCAGGGGCCTTAACAGGGAAGCTAAAGACTGTGGTGTTGTCAGGCTTCATCACACAAGGTTCACTAGGTACACCCATGTCAATCATAAACTGTGTCAGTGGGTCTTTGTTGTCACCCCTTACAGTGCGGATGTAATACTCACTATGGCGAGTGTGAATACCACTAGCAGAATCCACAAGCTGTGAAACCGTTCCTGATGGTTTAACGCAGGTAATAGCGGTAGAAACAGGAATACCCAACTTACTAGCCCACTTAGCGTTAGTATCAACAGCAACAGACTTAAGATGCTCAAGAGTCTTCTCCAATCCTTTGTTGGTTGTTGTCATCAGTGGGTTGTCCATAATACCTGTAAGACTTACCCCCAACAGACGCTCTTCCTCAGTGTTCTTCTGCCAAATCTTACGAAGGTAAGGAAACTTAGTGTACGTGCTTTGGATAGTCCCCAAGATGGTAGCTAGACGAACCTTACGCTCTAAGTCTTCAAGAGTGTCAGTAGCTCGAACAACAACCTCAGTCAAGTTACAGAACTGATAAGGCCGAAGGATAATCTCACTACAAGGGTTGGTGCCAAACTCAAAGCTAGGGTCACGACGACCATTCTTCTCAGCTTGCTTCTGACTTGCTACACGATTGAAGATACCTCGCTCACCAGACTTACTTTCTACTAGGGCTGTCCACTCACGCATGAATGTCTCTACGTCAGGCTTCTCACTGTAAGCTACAGAGTTATTAGCTAGAGCACGTTGACTTTGAGTTTCCCACCACTGACCAGACTTAGCGTGGCGCATACGGTCATCTGACAGGTTACTAAGGCTAATCATAGCAGAGCGACGGACACCGCCAACCACAACAATCTCACCAACTTTACACATGATGTCATGGCACTCTACAGACGACAGCTTACGACCAATAGCACCACGGAACTTATCAATAGTAAACCGGAAGAGGTCTTCCAGAGGTGCAGGACCAGAGGCACGACCACCAAAGGTCTTCAGCTTAGCGCCAGACGGACGTACATTAGACACATCCCACTTAGGTACCTCACCAGCCCAGAGAAGGCTCAGGAGTTGACGATAGGACTTAGCCCAACCCTCCTTGCTGTCCTTGACCACAATGGTTGTATCGCTGTCGTAGAGGTTGTCAGGCACTTCTGGTAGCTTGTTGATGTACTGACGCTCGACACTAAAGCCTACACCTGTGCCACACAGCAAGATGAACATGGCCTCATCAAAAGACTTAGGATCATCTACAGGCAGGTAGCTACAGTTGTAGATACAAGTATTGTCACGGTCAGCAGCCTTACCAGCAGTCATCATGGCTCGCATCGAAGGCATCACGTCAAGGGAAAGAACAGCATCATAAATCTCATCAAAGGTGAGGCCATCATCTCCAGCGACAGGTGCCACTAGATTGTTCATAAAACGATCAACAGTCTCATTGAACTCTTCACGACGATTATGGTCAGGGAGCCAACGAGAGTAACGGCTCTTGTGAATAAAACTTTGATAGGGTGTAGGCAGGTAGTTATTGCTCATCTTTGTTCTTGTCCTTATCAGGTGGTGTTTGGTATAAACGGTTCTTCATTGATTGAGGTGCGCCGAGGTCATCTAACTTCTTCTCAGCATACCCAAGAGACATACGTCCTTCATGGTACTGGTTTATTACACTATCTCCAACCAATACCCAGGCGGGTGTAATACTACCAAAACTCATACTAAATCACTCAGGTTCGCCTTGGGGTAGTCTTTGTTCTTTTTGATCTTCCCATCGTCTCGTCGTTTGACGCTACCATCAGGTTGAATGCAGCGCCCTACGTTATTCTCATGTACCCTACGGACTGCCTCATCAAGATCATAGCCCATTGCCATAGCATATCCATAGAGAACGTACACAAGGTCAGCAAGTTCCTTTAGGTCTCCCTCGCTCTTACGCATCCCCTCTTTAGTCCACTCATCTAACTCTTCACCCACTAGCTTTACATACAATGATGGTGTTGGTTGTTGCCCTGTGACTTTAGCAAACTCCTTGACCATCTCTAATGGTGTCATACTATCTCGTCCTTCAGGTTCAATACCACTGTAGTATGCCTCTGACTGCTCCCAATCATCAATTTGATCCTGTGTAAGACTCATCGGTAAACTCCCCATAGTTCTGTAAATACTCCTGCCATATACATAAGGCCACCAACCAAAGCAATGGCAATAATCTTAGCCACAAGACCTGAGTTATCACTAGCCATTGTCTTAACCCAACTTAACCCAACGATACTCAATAGTGCAATAAGCCACCAGTTAATCATTCTTTAGCTCCTTCCATAGTTACTTCGTAACGCGGCCTATCGGCCTATGAATCGAGTGTCAACTTCATCTGAGCCACCTTGTCGCCAGAAGTACCAGCAAAAATTGTCAGTGCTAGTGTGCTTACTATCTTTGAACCACTTAAGTCTTCCTACTGACACTACCTTAGAACAGTTTTCCATGTAAGGTGCAAAGTAAACATTATGCATCAGGTCAGCAGGTAACAACAGCCAAGTAGGTTTAAGGCTAATGAAGTGATCTATCATAGGCAACAACACACTCTTGGTGTAAGGAGGATTACCAATAATTAAGTCACACCTAGCAAGTTCATGTTTCGACAGGCACATAGCATCCCATCGTGTAAACCTCCCCAGAGGCTCAATGTCACTAGCCCACATACACCTAGCAGTATCACCAATCAAGTTAATCAACTGACCTGACCCACAGTTAGGTTCTGCATAAGCCTTACCTTTAATAAACTCAAGGAACTTAGGTGGCAATGCTTTAGGGTCTGTGGTTCCGTATAAGTCTCTGGGCATCTTCTCCATACTTGAGCGTTTACTCATAAGTTCCCTCCCCTAAACTTAGTCTATTCCACCAGAATTCAAGGTAGTCAAAGATCACACGTTCAGCAGCCTCTTTATTCCCAAGGCCTCCTTTAACACCAACACGAATTTTACTGTCACCATACCCATAAGAAAACACAGTGATTCCATCAGCCGCACAAGAAGAAAACTCTGCCTTACTCATCCGTATTCCCTTCGTAACGCCTCAAGTGAAATAAACTGAGGCTCATAGCTTCCGTCGGACAACTCTCTCTTGACCACGACACCCTTCCACCAGTCTTTATTCGCTTGTCCAGCCCATGACTCACTCGCTCCTTTGTAGCAGCCGACAACACACCCGATAATCCCATTAGGATACGCACCATCCTTAAAGTAAATACTACGCTTATGAGAATGACCACAAGTGCTACTGGCATTGTTATTTTGAAGGAGGGTATAAGCATGGTGAGTACCAGAAGTAGCTGTACCATAATTACCAGAACTAAAGTAGTGGCTATATAGTATGCCATCCTGACAAATGATAGCGGGGGCGTTATTCTCGTACCGATGGTATTCATCAAACCAATAGTCCGTTTGTAGATGCTTGAAAGAAACTCCATACTTACTCCCTTCTAGTCGAGGGTCATGGTTGATAGCTTTAGTAATACGATTTTCATGGTTACCTTCGAGACCAATAAAGTATGGACGCTTACGCTTTGCTACCTTGAAGGGCTTACGGATACGTTCAA
>Ga0209937_1000524_pt1 | contig 12060 bp, 10 predicted proteins | sample SalPon1_B_H2O_MG_FD_185699 | JGI IMG/M metagenome (GOLD analysis project Ga0209937, IMG submission 185699) | Salt pond water microbial communities from South San Francisco under conditions of wetland restoration - Salt Pond MetaG R1_B_H2O_MG... | ecosystem: Environmental > Aquatic > Non-marine... | reverse complement strand
GTTTAAGCGTTGCTAGATCAGACATTTTGTAAACTCCTTGACTAGTATTTATGCTGCTAAATATGTAAAACAGGAGAAGAACAATTCCTCGGCTATCATTATACCGTCCAGAAAAGGGCAACGACTACGACTTTCTAGATCAACAGATCTTAGAAATGTTTACAGTTGGGGGTACTGACATTCATCTACACAAGTATCTCGGCGCTCAGAGTGCGGAGGATGGCGAGGGAACAGCAGATCAGCCTGTGTATGATTCACTGGATCCCACAAATATACAGGATCTTCTTTTCCTCGAAAACAGAGACAGAAAATACGACGAAGATATCTATACTCTGAGAGGCATATACAATGTGCAGGATATCGACTTTAACCTTTCTCAGTTTGGTATGTTTCTAGATAATGACACACTGTTTCTCACTGTCCATATAAATTCTTCAGTGAAAACTGTGGGCAGAAAGATTATATCAGGTGATGTTATAGAACTTCCGCATTTGAAAGACTCGTATGCTCTAGACGAAGCCAGTGTAGCACTTAAAAGATTCTATGTGGTAGAAGATGTAAACAGAGCGTCGGAAGGTTTCTCACCTACTTGGTATCCACATCTGTATAGACTGAAACTGAAACAGATTGTGGATTCACAGGAATTCAAAGACATTCTGGATCTCCCCGCAGACGAAGAAGATCCTGGTGGTGAGACTCTGAGAGATCTGCTTTCTACCTATGACAGAGAACAGAGTATAAATGACGCAGTAATAGAACAGGCAGAAGCAGATGCTCCTAAGAGCGGGTATGACGTTAGTCATTATTATCAGTTGAGGCTGGATCCAAATGAAACTGGAGCAACGGTAGAAGTAGAGCAGGTAGATGGTGAATATACCACAGCACCTCCCGCTGGCAAGGGCTATCAAGGTTACCTACTGGGAGATGATACTCCAAATGGCTCACAGTTTGGACATGGCATTCAGTTTCCTGCGGAACCTAACAAGCATGATTACTTTTTGCGAACCGACTTTAGACCTAAAAGAATGTTCCAGTTTGACGGCAACAAGTGGGTGAAGGTACATGATGATGTAAGAATGACTATGACAAATTCTCAAGACAGACGCACACAGAAGACTGGCTTTATCAACAACAGAAACTTTGTGTATAACGATCTAGCCGCGCAAGATGTGGTACAATTAGAAAAAGGTGATACAGAAATACATACCAATATCGCAGTCGCAGACCAAGCAGAGTATTTGGTTCTGAAATATGACACACTAGAAAAATCCTATGCTGTAGCAGATTATCCCGCAATGATTACCACTCAGGACAGTTCCCAAATCACAATAGAACTGCCTGAGATATCCGGTGTTCAAGAGTCGATTGATTACACAGGCGCATGGGAAGTGAAATTCTATCGCAACAGAGAAGCAGAGCGACAGGCACTGTCGAAAGCACTTAGACCACGGGCAGATAACTGATGTCAAATCAACTAGATCACTTTTATGACGGCCAACTAAGAAGATACATCACTCAGATGGTAAGAATGATGAGTGGCTTTTCCTACAAAGACGGTTCAGGTAACGTTGTTACAGTACCTGCGATGTATGGAGACCTAACTCGTCAGGTTGCTAACATCATAAGAAACAACTCTGAAAACAAAATTCCAAACGCACCGAGAATGGCACTGTATGTCACAGGTCTAGAACTAGACACTTCTAGACTGGCAGATTCATCCTATGTCAACAAGGTTAATATCAGAGAAAGAGAATTTGACTCTGCAGGCAACGAATATCTAAACACAGAGGGCAAGAACTACACTGTAGAGCGCCTCATGCCCACACCTTATACACTGACAGTGAGCGTAGATCTATGGAGCACAAACACAGATCAAAAACTGCAGATACTAGAGCAGATACTGATGCTGTTCAATCCTTCACTTGAACTTCAAACCACAGACAACTATCTTGACTGGACGTCCCTATCCGCAGTTTATTTAGATTCAATAACTTGGAGTTCGAGAACAATACCTCAGGGCACAGAAACAGAAATAGACGTTTCCACACTGTCATTTACTACACCTATATACATTTCGCCTCCTGCGAAAGTAAAACGAATGGGTGTTATTACGGACATTGTCAGTCGTATTCACAATTCCAAGCAGGAGTTAATAGACGCTACTACAGATATCGATTTTTCTCTGCCTGAAGGAGACGCTGATATTCAAACAGAACTGTTTGTAAATGAGTCAGGTGATATAGAACGTGCTACTACGAGAAAAGACTATGACACAGAACAGTCTGTGCTCGCAATTCTCAAAACCACCTATCAGGACATTGATCTACTAGTAATGAATAATACTCTACAACTAGTGAAAAACGGTGCAGTAGGCGGAATATCATGGTGGCAGTTCCTAGAAGCGTTTCCGTTCAAATTCGAAGAAGGTATATCAACGATACGGTTACAGCGTTCGGATCTACCAACAGAAATAGTTGGCACTTTTGCTATTTCTACGGATACTTCGCAGGCAGTTGTTAACTGGGACGAGGATTCAATTCCCACTGACACTGTGATTACCAGCAGTTTGGGACCAAGATCAAAAATAGATTATATAATCGATCCTCAAAAATCAAATCCCGAAAATCTAGATCTAAGTGCCAATCCGAGAATATTAATACTAGAATCTATTGGCGACTCTCAAAACACAGACGGAGCGGACGCTTGGAAGAATAAAGACGGGTCGGACTTTACTGCAACTGCTAATGATATCATAGAATGGACAGGCACAGAATGGCAGGTTGTGTTTGATTCTACTGACGCGGATTCCATAGTAACTCCTGTGTATACTACAAATCTAAATACCGGCGTTCAATACAAGTTTGAAAATTCTGAATGGCGCCTGTCATTCGAAGGCGAATATCCTAACGGAGCCTGGCGCATAGAATTCTAAATAGCGCTTAGTCTCTTAACAGTGATTGTGCCATTCATTCCAGAGTGAAACTGACACTGGTATTGATAATTGCCTGAGAGACTTTCCTGTATCCTCCAATAGAGTGTTCCAGAATCAAAACCCTGTGCAGAAGCACCTGTGCTGACAGATCCTGTAGCGCTGACATGTATTAGCCCAGAAGATATAGCAGTTCCTCCAGAATCTTGTATTTCAAAAGGATGACCGCCTATTTGATCGATGTCAAACGCTATCGTAGTGCCCGACAGTGCATAGATTGTGGGATTATCACCTGCGTAATGTGAGTCAAATGTGTATGCACTTGCTCCGTTGTTGTCTACTCTGAGAGTGACAATAGCAGCCTCAAATATGTCATTTACATCTATGCCTGCAGAACCAACATCTGTGAGTTCGTTTAAATTTGCAGCGCCTACGCCTGATCCTGTATAACTTATAGTGACTGTATCTCCGGATACAGAGGTTGTGATATCTGTGCCGCCGGACACAGTTAGTGTGTCTGTGCTAGCATCTGCTGTGGTAGATCCTGAGTCTGCTGATACAGTTTCAAACAGATTTTGACTGGCGCCTGAAGAGCCTGTGAAATCTATTGTCACAGTGTCTCCGCTTACGGATGTTGCAATATCTGCGCCGCCGGCTATTGTTAACGTGTCAGTTACAGTGTCTGCTGTTGTGGATCCTGAATCTGAGGATATAGTTGCAAAGATATTTTGATCAGGGTCGCCTCCGCCTCCGGATACTGCTGCGAATCCAAAATTGCCAGCACCGTCTGTGGTTAACACTTCTCCGTCTGCACCGTCTGTGATGCCAAGGTCCGTGAGCGCACTGGGGATGCTGGGTGTGTTTGAGAGATCTGTATAGTCTCCAGAAAAAGCATCTGTGATTCCATATCCCGCAACGGTTGTCGGAGTTGAAGTTAGATCATCAAAAGCAACTTCTGTGAGTGCGCCTATGCCTTCTGCAGTTGGCGGTGTGTATCTAAACACACCTGAGGTATTGTCATATGATACAGCACCGTTGCCGGCAGCGGTTAACTCATTACCAACTGACAGGCTATCCAAAGTTAACACATTTGGAGTGTTTGTGAAGTTATTATAGTTCAAATAATATGAACCGTCTTGCCCGTCTAAGGTATCAGCATCTAGTCCCGAACCGCCTTCTGCTACGTCTGTTCCTGGTGCCCATTTTGCACCGTCCCATTTTAGAACCTGTCCCGAACTAGGCGGATTAGTTACAGTGTCTACGTCAGAAAGAAAATCGATAGAAAAAGACTGTAAATTAACTGTCACAGTATTAGAGTCTGTTACAACTTCGGTTGCAATGTTTGTGCCACCTGCGATGGCTAGATCAGTTGTTGATTCTGCTGTGTAAGTGCCGTCATCTGAAATCACTGCGGAAAATGCAGCGGCAGATCCACCCGAAGGGTCTACAAAAGAGAATGTACCAGCACCGTCGGTGCTTAACACCTGGCCATTTTCGCCGTCTGCAATTCCAAATTCTAATATGCTAACAGGCGTATTGTCTAAGTCGTCGTACGAATTGGAATATGCTACTGCACTTAAAGGAGACACATAGCCTGCTGATTCCACATCTGAATGTGCGATGTCAGTGATTAATTTACGCCATTTGCCTGCGTGAGCATAGTACAGAGCACCTGTTTCATGCACATGCATGGTCATGCCATGATAAACACCTGCGTCGTAGTTGGCAAGATCTGCTTCCAACTGTATTGCATTAGCGTATTTTATGATATTATTACCAAAGTCCCACGTACCTTCTACCCACTGTAGTTCATCTTCTGTGTCCGCTTCGTAAGGAATGCTCTGTGCTTCAGCTAGATTTGCAACTGGGATCCATTCGCCTGCATGAGCAAAATACAGTCTGCCTTCTGAGTGAACATGCGCAATCATACCATGATAGACAACCGGGTCGACTTCAGTTTCTAAATCACTTAGTGTGTCCCAGTGAAAGCGAATTCGATTCTTTTTGCTTTGTAAATCCAGTTGTGCATCACTGTTGATGTTTTGGAAATCAGCTCTTGCAACCTCAGTGCCGCCCACAGTGTTACCATTGTACACTCGCAAACTGCCGGTGTTTTTGTTTGTGTAGATTTGACCGCTGGAGCCTGTGATTCTGTCTAGAAAATTGTCTTCTCTGGGTATGATTCGGATTCTGTCAAATAGTTCACTCATTGTGTGTTTCCAGTTATACAGTATTTATTTGGTTAGAGAACATAATTACGTGTATGACACACGTTTGCGCAGGCGCACTGTTTTTTGCTCGAGACACAGGTAGATTTCTATTTCTGCATCGCACACAAAGCAAACACAGTCTAGTATGGGGATTAGCAGGTGGCACAGCAGAATCAGGAGAAACTGCTTGGCAGGCCTGTGAGCGAGAGATTTCTGAGGAGATTGGCGCGCAGACCATAGCAAAAACCATACCTCTAGAACGATTTAGAAGCAAAGATTTGGAATTTGAATATCACACCTATGTGTGTGTAGTGGGACAAGAATTCCAACCTGTGTTAAATCACGAGCATGACGGATATGCTTGGGTTGGTTATTTGGCATGGCCTCGTCCTTTGCATTATGGTCTTCAGAATACTTTAAATAAAAAAATCAATCGAGCAAAGTTAGAATTAATTGTTTCAATTGTATAGCTACCATTTTTTAATTGGGCATCTAAGTCTAGAAAATTTTACTTTAAGTTTTAAATAGCAACCACAGAGATTGCATCGGTTAGAGTTGACTACAAAGTGCTCACAGGATTTGCATATATTAAACCTATTTTGTGCCTCTTCCTTCGAAAGAAAAACTTTATTCGACATCGTAATCTGGTTCTTTAACCCAATCATGTAATGTTTCGTCCCAATAATAATCGTGTTCGTCATTTGGATGTGCAAATGGAGCAATCCAGTCTTTCTGCTCATGGGACCAAATCCAGTCATTGTATGGTTTTTCAGGACGAGGGGTAATAAATTTTACATTTTCTTGATATTCTACATGATTTTCATTTACTTGAATTTCCAAAGTATATTCTTCTTCTGGTATTACTGGTAGAGTTACTGATTCTAAGAAAGCATCATCAGAAGATTCATAACTTTGTTGCAGTTTTGTATCAGGAAAAACCTTATCATATATATCTATGTTCTTTTTTTGTAACTTAACAGAAAACTCTAAATTGTTAAAAAAAACAGTTTTACTGTCTCCATTATAAAACACAATCTTAAACCATAATGGCAATGTATCTATATGTTTTTCTACCTCAATTGTTTGTGATAGTTGATCTATTTTAGCAAGTATTTCTGACATTGTTTTTTCCTTAACGAGGAGACTCGATCGGATAACGAACTTTTATACGACCACTTCCGCGATCTCCTAACCCTCCATCAATAGGACCTGTGTTTGGAATGCTAGGAGTTGCTCCCAAACTCATATTATAAACTGTTCCTGATTGAACGCGAGGAGGATCTACAGGTGCAACAGATGCTGAATATCCATTATTTATAAGCCATTCGTAAACAAACGGATTGTGTATAACATTTGGATCGCTGCGATTACTGTCGTTATCAGCAACAAATCTAGTTTCACTTATATCAGACTGCCGATCTAAAGATCTAATTGTACCTCTTTCAGAAGGATCTCTACCATAACAATTAAATTGTCTTTCGTCATTTTCTTGAGATACAACCCAATTGTATTCGCTATCATGTCCACAGCCCGATCCTTGCGTCACATCATTTAGCATTTCTTCAAGAGTTGGCATCCTAGCACCTAGAGCGTGACAATAATCCAATAAAACTTCAAAATTATCATTCGGAGAGCAAGGGTCACTTTCTCCTTCAACCGTTGTAGCGCTGGTGTTAGTATTATAATTTGCAGAATTTGGATCTACAGATGTATATGCAAAATATTGTTTGCCCCGTACAATTTCACGAAGTATAGTTCCGTCATAAACACCGTTACTGGTACCGTCCATTTCCAATATAAAGTCCACAATGCCGTCCGTTCCAGCATCTATTACGTTAAAAAATCCAGATGCATTGTTAAATTGATGCTGTTTATATAATGTTCCGTTTACTGTTACTGTGCTCACAGTGCCTCCGGTGGCTTGTATTGGCCTAAAACCCTGATTTATCCAAGTAGAACCGTTATTACCTTCTAGTCTACCAGTCGAAGTGTTGTATCGCAAATAGCCTGAAGTATTGGCAGGCCTTTCAGCAGTATTACCTATAGGCACTCTTATAAAAGCATTGTCCGTGATTGTGAGATTAGGTATGTTTGCCATCTAGATTTCCTGTACTTTAAAAGTTCCGCTGTCAATAGAAGGCGATCCAGAGTATGCTGTGCCATTCCGTAATTCAATTTTTATCCTACCATCACCACTTGGACCAACCGGATCAAAGTCTTGTGTTGCTGAGGGATTGCCCCTTACGTCTAGGGCATTAAACGCAAGTCTGCCGCTTTCTGAACGAACTAAAATACTACCAGCTGCGCCCATGCCACCTTTTTCGCCTGCGCCCGGATCGCCTGATACTGTGGGCATGCCTCTTGCTGTTGCTCTTAAATTAGAGATGTTTGGTGCGCAGATTACCACAATACCTCCGCCACAAGCAAAAGGATCTGGCCCGGTTTGATGTCTATTAGCCCCCCAAGGTGGCACCAGTGTTGTAAAGTCCCCAAAATCATTAAACCAATTAGTATTGTTGCCGCTACGTTCATTTCCAGAATGATTTACATATTCGTCATAGCCCCGATCGTCGTTATCTCCTCCACGACCGCCGCCTCCGCCGAAAAACATCTGGCCTAGATTTTCGTCTCCTACTACATAAGTGGCACCAAATGCTCCGTCAGTTCCGCCGCCGCCAGCAGTAACGTGACTTGCCGATCCTCCGGACTCTCCGCCTCTGTTTTCTGATCCGTCTGAGCCTGCTCCGCCTGTAAAATTATCCTGCGCAGTGTTATCTAATTCTCCTCTAACACTTTCTCCCGCATAACCTACAGATTGCGAATCAGAATTTGCACTGCCTCTGCCACCTCTATAACCTCTTCCCCAAGCACTGGCATAAAATCCATTGCCGTCATACGAGCCGTTAGCAACTAAAAACAAAATACCACCACTTTGTCCATCCCAGCTTTTTGCTTCTACAAGCCCGCTCAACGTTATGCTTTCGTAAGGAGGACATGTTACTACTTGTGTGTTACGTGATGTTTGATCAGTTTGATTATATCTACCGCTTCTATAATTATAAAGAAAATTGTACTTAAACGTTAAAGTATTTCCTGAAATATTTGAAATGGTGTTTATTTCGTAATTGCCTGCAGTATTCCACGGATCATATTCTTGAGTTTGGTATATAAAAGCAAGGTCCCCAACAGACATACCAGAGGTACTTGAAACAGTCATGGTGTTATCTGTTTCTGCTCTAAAACTGTCGGTCATATGAGCATAAGAATTTGGCTGACCAGATAAGTTTGCAGGCCCAGCAGAACCACTTCCGTAACGTCTTTCTGCATTTGTTAAAATCGTCCAGTTACCTTCGAAATAGTATTCTACTTGTTGAGTTTCTGTATTAAATCTAATCATACCATTTGAAGGACTGCTGGGTCTTTCTGCAGTAGTTCCTACAGGAAGGATAGCAGACGAAGAAACTGATGTATTTTTTAAAACTGCCATTTCAATAAACCTTAATCCAAGATGCACCGTTGTAAACTTCATAGCAATTAAAATCAGTATTAAATCTGATTTCTCCTATCTGCGGACTGGACGGCCTCGAAGCAGTATTTCCAGCAGGAACTTGCAAAAAGCCCGAATCATTAATGGTTGTAGATAGTAGAGAAGCCATGTTTACTTGGTGTCTACCTTATTTTTTAGTTCTTTTATTGCTTCAATCAGATATGCAGTTATCTTAGTGTAATGCAATCCGTAAGGTTGTTCTCCTTTGTAGGACACTAGGTTAGGAAGATATTTTTCTACTTCTTCTGCAATCAACCCTGCCTCGTTTATAGTAGACCCATCTTTCCTGTTATAAGTTACTCCAGATAGATTAGCTATAGCGTCTAATGCTCCTGTAATTGGTTGTACATTATCCTTGAATACAATGCTGGAAGTTTCAGTTATAGAAGTTGCAGACAAGTCATTAAAAGTTCCATTTGCTGATGTATTAGATCCGATTGTTGTTCCGTCAATATTTCCACCATCTATATTGACATTGTTGCTGGACAAAATATCAACAGTTAATGTTCCTGACGAAGGTTGAAAACTCAACTTAGAGCTAGAAGTGGACACACCTGTAACAGATCCGGAATCCGCAGTGCTTAATAATGGGTAATAAGTAGCAGTATCAGCAGTTTGGTTGGCAACTTCAAATGAAATATCAACATAACTTAAATTTCCTGATCCATCTGTGCTAAGAACATGGCCTGTAGTGCCTGTGTCTGCAGGAAGAGTGAAATTAACAATTGAACTTAAACTAGGAGCATTAACGTCTACGTAATTTGAACCATTGTACACTCTAACTGAATTATCACCGGTAATTTCAAGATGCTCGTTGACTTCAACTGTGTTTCCATTTAAAGTTAAATTGTTGCTAGAATCTAACGGCCTAAGAACATTATCTTCTGTTACCAGCGTACCTAATACGGTGTCGCCGACTTGTCCTGTGCTTATTCTTCTCATATCAAATTCCTGTTATGATGTAGGCGTTTCTATACCGTAAATCACAGCACTGACTGCGGCGGAGTCTGCTCTCACCACAATGTTCTTGCCTGCGTCTACCACTAGACCACCTCTTTCCAGCACACCGTTGCCTACCAGTGTGGTGTCATATTCTATGTAATCTGCGTCTGCAGGTGAAGCAGTGTCAGACACTGCTATTCTAACTGCTACATCTGACGAATTTCTGTTTGCAACGTTGACTGTGACAACTGCAAATGTGTCTGCTGGCACTACATACACTGCGGTGTCTGTGGTGCTGCTTAAATCTTGTCTTCCTAATACGCCTGTGGCCATTTTGTTCTCCGTTTATCTCAAGTAGTACTGGTATGCGAGCGGTATTCCCAGCACTGAGCCTTCAAATACTACATTTGCTCGTATATTTATCGGTTCTCCACTCACTGTGGTTATTTGATCGCCGCCTACAAATATGTCGCCTGCTGTAACACTATTTACGTTTAGGCTGGCGCCGCCACCGCCGATCTGTGATTCTATAAATGCTTTCACTGCTCGCTGTGTTGGCACAACACTGTTTGAGTTTGCAGTAAAGAATGGATCAGTGGAGAATTCATTCACTGTGGCAGAGTTTCCGCCCAGTGTTACTTCACCCAGACTCAATTCCTGCAGACCAGCAAGGTTGAATGCGTCGGCATTGATAGCAGCAACACCAGTGGCCTGTTCAATGGAGAACAAATCGCCTACTCGGAAGTTGCCATCTTGGTCTGTTGCAGTAAAGAACACTCTGCCGCCGTTTCTCTGACGAGTTTCGTTGGTCTGGTCCGGCTGATATTCAGGCTCGTTGGGATAATTGGTTTCCTCAAAATTGCCTGTGCCGATGTCAAGAAAATCATGTCCTGTGAGACGCACCTGACTGTAGCGTATTCTCAAATCCACTGCTTCCTTATCAGCTGGTGCTTCGCCTATTTCCAATGCTGGAGATATCTGTAAGAATGCTGTGTAAGAACCGTTTGTGTCTCCCAGGAATGTCAGAGTGTTTACCAGTTTGAAGAATCTGCCAGGCAGCCCAGCAAATTCCACGTTGGAACCATTTACAGGTCTTTCACTGAGACGTTTCACAGCAATCGTATCGCCGTCCTGTAAGAAGTCTGCTACACCGTTGCTTTCTTCTGCTACAATTTCCGCATTTGCTTCTGAGAAACCTTCACCTCTGGCGACAAATGTGGGATTAGCCAGCGAGCCTGTTCCTGTTCTCACATCAAGATTGACATCAACTGTGTTGTTGGGATCAGTGACTGTGACTGTTGGTGCAGCAGTGTATCCAGAACCTGGTTCCGCCAGCCGTACCTCAAATATCTGTTCGCTGCTGACACCAGCTCTGCCTCGTGTTCTGGCACCTGCTCTGAAATCAACTCCAGCAGTTGTTGTACCGTCTGACACAGCAACGAATCGGCCTGTTTTGTTGGGATTACCAAACTCAATGGTTTCGTAGTCTGTGGCCAAGCCGGTTTCAGCTGTCCAGTTTATGCCGTCTTCGGAATACTGTATTTCTGTGGTTGCTGTTGTTGCAGCAAACACTCCCTGACCGTATGCAATTCTTCTGCCTGAAGATGCTGCTGTCGAAACTGCGTCGCTCCAGTTTTTGCCATCCAATGAATAACTGACTGTGCCATCATCTGCCAGCGCAACAAATCTGCCATTGCCCCAGTCAAGATCCTGCCAGTTTTTGTTTGGCAGGTTAGAGCCCACTGACCATGTCACACCGTCTTCGGAGTTTTCTGTTCTGCTAGTGCCTGATGCCAGTGCCACAAACAGTCCTTTACCGTATGCAAGTACATCATAGCCTGTATCGCCTAATGCTGATGTAGTCACTGTCCAGTTTACACCGCCGTCCACTGTGAACGCTGTGTCCTGCGAATTATCAGAAATAACAACAAATCGATTGTTATCAACGCCTACATTACCAAATGCCACCTGTTTTGTACCAGTTGTTGACAGTCCTGTGAGACTGGAACTCCAGGTTTGTGCAGCATCCGTTGAATAGTTTGCTGTTCCGTCTTCGCTGACTGCCAATACGACATCTGGTTTGAACAGTGACGAACCGTCGTCTAACAAGCCACTGGCAGCGTCCGACCATGTTTCTGAACTTGCCAGTGTGGTGCTTGTCCATGCGGATCCGTCTATACTGGTGTATGCAGTTTGCCCTGTTGTGGGCAAGCCAAAGAAGAAGCCTTTCTCGCCATATCCTGCAAACTCAAATTCCAGTATAACTCCTGCAGCATCTACACTGAGAACTGTAACTGTGACGTCGTTCGCTGTGCTTGCTCCGCCTAGATCGGTACCTGCTAGAGTAAGTTCGTCTGATCTAGTATAACCTGTGCCTGCTGTGTTTACAGCAATATAGTACTTGGAGCCGACGCGAGTGACATCAAACGCAG
>Ga0209937_1000522_pt1 | contig 12104 bp, 29 predicted proteins | sample SalPon1_B_H2O_MG_FD_185699 | JGI IMG/M metagenome (GOLD analysis project Ga0209937, IMG submission 185699) | Salt pond water microbial communities from South San Francisco under conditions of wetland restoration - Salt Pond MetaG R1_B_H2O_MG... | ecosystem: Environmental > Aquatic > Non-marine... | reverse complement strand
ATACATATATAGATGTGTATAGATGTGTATAGAGATGTCAAAGTTCTCTAACTTATATGCAAGTTATTTAGAAGTTTTGCGTTTTTGCAAACGATAGTCAACAATACTTGCAATAGTTTTTTAGTTAATGGTTTCAAAGGTCGTATTCGAGATAGTCGTAAACTTTTCGACGAAAGTCACTAACAAGGTTTGTAGTAAAAGTCAGGAAAAAATGGTGAAAAATCTTGTTAGTGGTTTTTAGGGGTTTGAAGAAAATGTTGTTAGTGACTTTTGGCTTTTTTTGAAAATTGAGAAAAATGTTGTTAGTGGTTTTTTAGAGTCACTAACAAGAAAAAAGGCAAAAAGTGCAGTCACTAACACGACTAGTAAACTAAAAAAACTATTCAACTATGCTTTAATAATTAAAGTGTTAACTATTAATTTGGTTGCCTAGGAAGTAAATTTACTACGCGCGTAATGAGAAAAATAGTTAACACTTTAGAAATTCAAAACAAGTAGTATAGTTGTATAGTTAATAGTTTTGAAATTGAGTTTTTCTTCAAGAAAATTTTTTTTGGAATTTTTTAGGTTTATAAGTTGACAAGTAGTTATGGTAGGAATATGATGCTCTATAACAAGTTAAGTTCTATAGTGGACTTAAGCAGGAAAGGACAAAACGACATTGAGTGATGCTAGAGATATTTTGGCTGCAATGGGGTTAGACCCTGACGAAGCTATTGAAGCGGACCAAAGACTAAAGTCAAAACCGAGGAGAGACCCGAGGATTTGTATCTGTGGTCACGCAGTAAACAAACACGTACCTGAGTCTGGAGCTTGTGAGCCGACTAGATACAAATGTCCTTGCAGGGAAATCATTCCAGTGATTACCGTAGACGACACAAGATTGTTTCTGAGAAAGACAACTGGACCTGGCTCTGAGCACGCACTTATCCGTGGGATTGCTGCTTTGGCTCAGTCGGGTAAAGGTTGTGAGTGGTTAGACGCTGGAAGGCAGTGTTTCAAGTGTCAGGGCACAAATCAGATTAGACCAGTGCCTACTGACTCAACTGGTAGTCAAGTCAAGTATGAACATTCAGAATTCAACATTATGGCTTGTGCAGATTGTTATGAGGAGATGGTTGTATGAAGAACCTAAGAAAAGCAGTAGCTGACTCTTTAGTAGAGCTAGCTCAAAAAGGAATCATTGATGAAGAAGTTTCTTTGATGGTTTTTGGAACGGTCTCAACCGAGATTACAGCTTGGAGAGACAAAGTGACCGAAGAGATATACGAAGAGATTACGAGATGGGAATCCCGAGAAGGGGTAGACGACAAGTTATACACCTTGGGACTCCGTAGAGTTGTCGAAGTTTTGAACGACTCTGATGTGTTAGAAGACAACAAGGATGGCTCTTTAGCAGATGTCATTCAATTGAGGAGCGAGGAAGATGGCGAAATTCGTTAACGTAACTTATAACCGCTTTCACGAGATGTGGGAAGTGTCTTTGATTAATAAAGAAACTGGGAACGAGCTTTATTCGTCTCGCAGGAGAATGTTGTTACACGCTATGTCGGATTGTCTTGGGTTTGCTAAGAATCCTGATGAGGTTGATGAAACCGACTGGGCTAAGAAAACAATTGCTGATATGCAAAAAGTCTTGGAAGAGGATTAGCGAGATGAACAAACCAAAGAACTCAGCTGCCCGAAATGTGCTAACTCCGTTTGAACGCCAATGCTTTGACTGGGGTTGGGAAGACGGTATCGAATATGAGCGTGCACGCATAGTTGCTATTGCAGAACGATGGTTAGCTGATGATGATGGTGATTTTATGCAAGCACTCGCAGAAATGAAAGACGAGCCAGATGTCACTTAGAGGTTACATTTGTTAATGTCACTTATATGTGACATAAGCAGGGTTAATGTCAAACGTACGTGACAAAGGAGATAGACGTGAGCGAAAAGACAAAAGACGATTACATAAGAAGAGCTTTTGCTCTGGGTGGTGATGAAGAACGCCAACGGATTATTAAAATAATTAAAAGTAGCGAAGTAATTAACTCAGACCAAGCTTTCTTTTTGACGCAACAGATTACCAAAGGAGAGCAGAAGTGAGCAAGCTTTTTACGCTTCAGGAAGTCAATGACTTGGAGCTGTCAGCGGTAGAAGCTGAGCGTGAACGGATTGTCAGGTTGCTGGAAGAGGAACTTAGTTTTGATGATGATGACAACTCAACCCTGAGGGACGCAATTATCAGGTCGCTAATCAAACTAATTGAGGAGGACAGAAGTGAAAGCTATTGAAAAATATTATGCACGGAAGTCACTCAAGAAAATTCAAATGGCTTATAGCAGTAATAGCATCTCCACTTGGGCAAAAGCATCAGGATGCAACCTAAACGACCCTGAGTTTGCCAACTTGTCGACGGAAGAAGCAACGCAGGTGATGCAGGTAAGACTGGCTGACAAAATGAGACGAATTGAAAAAATCTTATTGACTTAATCAAACAAAGCAGGTATGATAAATGACATATCAACACTTAGACGGCAAGTGTGGATATAACCAAAACGAACTAACACTTAGCAAATAGGGAAAGACAGATGGACAAGAAATTTATACCGAACAACGATTACCGTGACGGATACAACGATGCAATGTATAAAGTTCGTAAAGCGATGATTACTGAGCTTTACTCGCTCATTCGTGACACGAGTTATAGCAACCAAGAGATAAAAGAAATGATGAGTCTTTACTCACGGATTGATGAAATAGCAAAGAGAGTTGGCAAAGAATGAATGACAACAAATTCCTAGAGGGAATTCAAACAAACCAAAAAAAGGTTGACCAGAGATTAGTCAATGCCCTGGGTAAGGCATACCACTACGGTGAAGACAAAGAATTTATCAAAGGTATGACAATGGCTCTTAGGGTTATTCGTGGAGAATCTTATGACGGAAAAACTTTGAATATGAGCAAGCCTGTTTATGAAAAGCTAAAAGATGATTAAGCAAGCCATCCTGAAAAAGTTATTGCCGTCTTTGTTTGACTGCACCAAGTGTTTCGACACTAAGAAGCTAACCCACTACGCCGAAGCTACGGTCGACTGTTTCCACTGTTCCGACCTAAAAAACGACACACCTTAGAAGCATTTTCTTTTCAACCTAAAAACTAAACGGATAAAATTAATTAGCAGACCTCCAAAACCCAACAAACAAGCGGGTTCTGGGGGTCTTTTGCTTACCTTCGGAAGAGCTCTAGTGTTTAGGAAAGCTAGCGGAATCTCTCTCCACGCGCAAAAATTTGTCCGACGCTTGCTGTACCATTCTGTTATGAATGGACAACTATCCACTCAGAAGGAGAAATAGACAAATGCTATTTGACTTGGACTTCTGGAAAGCGTCGGGAGAGCGTGCTCTTAAGACATTTATCCAGACCTTGGCTGCTGGACTCGGCACGGCTTCAATCGGTATCCTCTCGCTTCCTTGGGAGACCGCTCTGGGGCTTGCTGCATCGGCAGCTGTATTGTCACTCCTGACCTCACTCGGGTCAGCCAGAGTCGGCAAGTCTGTCGGACCATCCCTCGTGGGAGAGTCGACAAAACCCGAAACGGTAATCGTTGAGGTGCCTGCAAAGAAACCCGCTGCGAAGAAACCTTCAAGTTCTACTTCAACCTCAAAGAAGCCAACAACTTCTGCTTCTAAGGCTAAGGGAACGGGAGCGCAGACTCCAAAGGGTAAAAAATAAAAAATACTAACGGCGGGTCTGGGAGGTAAAATTTTCAGGCCCGCCTTTTAAATTCTTAAACGAGGTAAAAATTTTGGCTAACGGAGAGCTTGAAGAAACGGGCGAGAACGGCGAGGACGAGCAAAATCCAGCCGTTGATATGCCCGTTGACCTGAGGCCCGACTTATCCGCACTCGGTATCGACGAGACCGAACGGGGCGTGTGCGAAGACACGTACGAGAACCGCCAGATACTCCGTAACAACTCACTCAACTGGGACCCCGTCTTTACACCGCACGGCGAGGCGACGGGTCAGATATCGGCACGCTCGCAAGACATGAACCGCCAACGGCGTGTTCTCTCCATGCAGGAGAAGAAGCCGATGCTTGAGGACGACAAAGATTTGAACTCCGAATACCTAACGGGCTTGGATTTGATTATTGACGAGAAAGCATCTCAGATAGCACCACCGTGGGTAGTCGGCATGACCAAGAAGTGGTACGCCGAGCAGGAGGCAGGCGGCCCGCCAACCGCAAAGCGAGCGCCGCTCGCGAAACCGCACCGCTGCCGCGTGGTAAAAAATGACGGCATCCGCTGCATGTTGTGGGCATCGGGACGCCCGAAGGACGACGGCCTGTGCCGTATGCACCTGAAGACGAACCGTAAGCCAGGCGAGGATATTGAACGGGCAAGACGGAAGCTCGTACAAGCTGCACCGTACGCAGTGGACAAGCTGGAAGAACTAATGGAAACCGCTGAGTCTGAACCCGTGAAGCTGAAGGCGGCAAGCGAGATACTCGACCGCTCAGGCTTGCGAGCAGGAATGGACATAAACCTTGATGTTGAGGTAACGGATGCGCGTAACCCCGCAGACATTGTGGCGGAGCGTCTATCTCGGCTAGCGGACGGAGCGGCTCGGACGGAACGGGCGCTCGAAAATCTGGGTATCACTGATGACGACGGCAAGAAAGAAGACATCGTAGATGCCGAAGTTGTTGGGAAGTCTGAAGATGACGGCGCGCAGCCAGGTAAAAATTTTACCTCTGACGGCCAGGGTGAAGAAGTCACAAAGTCAACCGACGGCGTGGATGATGACGAACTAGAGGAGCTGTAATGCCCGATATAGATATGGTTGAAGAACTGCTGGAGATGATTGACAGGCACGCAGAACGGAGCGCCGATGACATCAAGCTTTCCCGCACCCGCGACGAGCACATCCGTGTGACGGCACGCGCTAACGAAGCCGCAGAGATAGCGGCTAGACTACGCTCAATAACTGATAAATAAATCTTAGATTTATTATATCAGTAATTGAGTAAAAAGTCAAGTAAAAAAGGAAAAAATTTTATGACGGCAAGCGGCACGCACAAAGATTGCTTCTGGTGTGGAACGGTGTACGACTTCTGGCGTGAGGAGGCGTGCCCGCAGTGCCTTTCCAGGCTTGAGACGGACGGGCCTGGTTCAGAGGCAGGCGAGCACAACAAACGGCCAGACTATAACGGGCCTGACTTTACTCGTCGTGGTCTTCTGAACGGTGACGCCTCAGTAGCGTCTTGATGTAGTAACGGATATAGACGGCGAGCGCCGTAACGGAACCTCCCGTAGCGGCGAGGATAATAAGCAGCTCGTGTAAGTGCAGCGGGTCTGCTGCAATCTGGTGTGTAAAAATCATCATAATCTAATTATAGCGGCGAGGTAAAAATTTGCCAACGGCTTGGGTGACGGCGTGGATACCCGCAGCGGGTATGGCGGCCCGCACAAGTTATTTGAAAGTTGAATCCCGCTGCGCAAAGAGCTCCGCCGTCTACCCTTCAGCACAACGGCTTGCCCGTACAGAGTTTATTCTAAGTGTGTACGCCCGCTAGCCCGTGTATTCAACGGAGTAGACAAGTGACGGCTTGGGTTGTTGCCCGCAGCAAACTAAACTTCTAAATACTTTTTTACTTTTTTACTATAACGGCAGCAGGCGGGAACGCAGCGGCTTGCTAACTTCTAAATAACTTTTACCGATGACCGTGCAGCCAGGGCGACCGTGCTCGCAGCAAAACCCGCGAGGTAAAAAATAGGTAAAAAAGGTTTGCTGCTCCTGGCAGCCAGGAAAACTTCGCAATAACTTTTACCGATGACGGATGACCACGCAGCCAGTTCAACTTCCAAACAAAAAAATAACCCCGCATTGCTGCGGGGCTACTTTTTGGATTTTAGATAAATTCGAACGGGTCTCTATCTTCGAAAATATCTTCGAATTCATCGAGACTCATCTCTGACCAGTCTCCAGCCTCTTTGAGATTTTCTCTGATTCGCTCGCCTTGCTCATCTTTTTCGTAATCCATAATTACTACCTTTCTTCGTCGATATAAATATCATACCATACCTTCCTGACATTTTGCAACTATTCAACCAAAAAACTTTTTCAACTTTTTTTCTAAATCGGCTTGACAGACTGCAGGAAGGTGATACGATATATACATAACCGAATACAGAACCTATTCAATACGACGTAAGGAACAAAATGACAACAGGCAATCTAATGGCAACACTGAACCCAAACATCATTCTCTCAATGGTCGAGGGCGAGACCACGGTTCCCGCCACGATGTTGGTTGAGAACCCAGAGTTTGTTGAGCTAGTCAAGTCAGCAGACGAGATTGAAGAACTCACCGATTGGGTCAACGAGAACTTCTAAAAAGTTGTAGCACTAGCTTGCATAAAATGCAGGTTAGTGCTACACTAAAATTACAACGACGAAAGGTAACAAAATGAATACTTACAAACTAACCGCAAGCTATAAAGGAAAGAGCTATTACCGCTCTATCGAAGCAGACACCAATGAAGAAGCAACAGAGCTAGCCTCATTCAAGATTATGGACTTGGCATACAACAAGGACAACGCTTGGGCGAATGGCAGAATTGTTCTGGCTGACTCCGAGGGCAACACAATAGACAGCATGGACTCAAAAGAAAAATGAAACCAAGGAGGCTCCGCTCACGGGCGGAGTCTTCACAAAAACGAAAGAGGTAAAAAATGAGCAACGAAACACACGTATTCACGGGGCTAGCAACTTTTGGCAAGCCTACTTCAGTAGTAGATAAGGATGGTTACTATTCAGTCACCGCTGTTGCCTACTCTGAAACTGAGGAGCTGAATGGCGACGTCACCGACGTTGAGCTAACCATTACTATTGGCTCATCCAGTTATGAGACAACTGTAAGAGAAAGAATATTTGATGAGGGTGACCTAGAAACCATCGCCAGAGACAGACTTCACCTTGAGATGGAGGCTTATATTCAGACTTCTTCAATGGTAGAAATTGCAGACTACGCTTGACAAAATGTCATGCAGGTTGATATAATAGAAACATAGCCAGAAAGGCTAAAGACGAAAGGATAAAAAATGCCAGCATATATCGTAGACGTAAGCGTTTCACTAACCGTGGAGGCAAACACCGAGGAGGAGGCGTTCGGTATCGGACACTCTCTAATCCCTGAGCTCGAGAAGAGCAAAGACTACACGGAGGTTGAGGGCGAGGTTATTGGCGTAGAGGAAGCCTAAAGCCACCACGGTAGCCAGACAGGCAGACCCCCGAGTTCGAGTCTCGGGCTGGCACGGTCTAGCAGACAGCTAGTCAAGACGAAAGGTAAAAAATGTACGAACCAGAAAATGTATTACCGCTAAACGATAGATACCGAGTCGCTATCTACCGTAACGAGCTCATGTTCGAAAGCCCGCTTGACAACAACCCCGAGGTGGGTTGTTGGACAATACGGGTGGCTCGCGGACTGAACGGCATGTTCTCTGGAGACGCGGACTTGCTCAAGAGTCTGACGGAGCTAGGTAAAAATACCGAGGCATCAGATTACGCAAACCTGCAAAACGAGGTTGTTGATTATCTGGAGCGTGAGCACGGCATGGTTGTAATGCCGTTGAGTCTTCAGGGATACTCTCAAGGCGAGTGGATGGACTCGGTTCTCTGGATTCACCCCGATGCCATTGTCGGTGACGGCGAGCAAGCGGCTCGCGTTGTCCTAGAACACGTTGCCGAGGACTTGGGATGCTACTTTCGAGGTGATGTTTACACGCTAGTACTGGAGGAGCTAATCACCTACACCGCCCCTAACGGGAAAACGATAGACCGCTGGGAGCCCGTTGACGGCGTGTACGCAAGTAACGGAAACTATTTTTCAAAGCGACCTGACGCTGATGAACTAATTGACCGACTTGACTTTGACCCCGCCGACTACGGCGTTGAGTCAGGCGAGGTAAAAAAGTTGGAACTTATCTTGTAATGAACTACCACGTTATGCGAACCCACGGAGATGCACCCCGAGGAGAGTGCATCTTCTGCGGTGGCGTGTGGGTAAAAAATGAAGACCTGAACCCGTATAACAGAAAGCCAGACTGGAAAAGTTATGCGGGTGATTACTACACGCCAGGCTGTTCGGGAAGTAAAATTTTTCACGCACAAGCCTGCAACTGCAGAGATTGTGAAAAAAAGATTTGACACCGACTTGCATAGAGTGCAGGGAAGTGGTATAGTAGAAATATCCAAACGACGAAAGGAATAAAAATGCGAGTTTGCGAAAGTTGCCAAGACGAAAAAGCTTTGACCTACTCTGTCTATTGCTACATCTGCCAAGAGTGCAGTGAATGCTATGAGCAGGCTTACTTTACAGAGGGCGAGTCTATCTACCGCGTTGACGAAACCTTCTTTTGCACCGAGTGCAAGCCAGCGAATGCGGGGCTTGTAGATGTCTAACGGCAAGCAAGAAAGTCCCCGCAAAACGCGGGGGTTTTTCTTTCAAATAACTTGACAAATGTCAGGTAAGTGTTATACTAATTACATAAGCAGTAAAAACGACGAAAGGTAAGAAAATGGAAAAGCGAGCATATTGCGAAAGCTGTGAAGAAGCATTTTACGAAAGTGAACTTACTCACCCAACGCCAACCGAGATTCGCTGGCACTTAGCTCTAGGCACTCACCCAGAGTCAATCTGCCACGATTGTGCCGAGGCACGTTTTGACGCAGACCAAGAAAAGTTGGCTAGGGGCTGGGTGTAAAAACCCAGTGCCCTAGGCACAAACAAAAACGATAGAAAGACGAAAGGTAAAAAATTATGGGATACACACACTACTTTAGAAGAGATTTCAGTCAAGCTTCTAATTCATCAAGTTCATATGATGCTTTCACCGATGGGGTAAAAAACATTGTGAAGCACGCAGATGTTCCAGTTGATGTTTCAATAACAGAAAACTATGTCAGAGTGAACGGCGTTGGAGCCGATGGTCACGAAGACTTTTATTGGACCAAGCTTGCAGATACTGGTTTTAATTTCTGCAAGACAGCAGAAAAGCCCTATGACGCAGTTGTCACGGCTTGCTTGCTTTGGCTAAAAGAATGTTATGGAGAAGCTGTTACCATTAGCTCAGATGGCTATTGGCACGAATGGCTTCCAGGTCGCAGGTTGTTCGCTGAGGCGTTTGACTACAATGCTGAGTTTCCTTTCGTCGAGGAAAAGGTGGTTTCCTAGTCCACCGAAGAAAGCCCCCCTTACCCCCCCCCTATCAAGGGGGGTTTTCTTTTTTCCAGATAAGTTTGACAAATGTCAGATAGATATGTATAATAAAACTACAACTGAATATAGAAACCAAAAACGACGAAAGAGGTAAAAATGGCAAACTGGTGCGATAACGAGGTAGTCATCGTTTTTTCAGATGACGCAGAGTTCCACAAAGTAATAGAGATAATCGGAGAAGTTCAAGACCACATCGGTTTCAAATCCGAAGAAGAACGAGTGGTAGGGCTCTTTGACCGATTCATCCCAACTCCCGAGGGCAAGCTGGCTGACGAGGGCTGGTATGGCTGGAGAATCGAGAACTGGGGCACGAAGTGGAATCCACAAATCCACGACATAATGATGGGATGCAACACAATAACCATCAGGTTCAGTTCGGCTTGGTCACCACCGCAGGCGTTTTTCACGAAGTTCACGGAGATGTATCAGTCCACCGAGGCTTATCTAACCTATGTTGAAGAGGGAATGGGCTATTGCGGTAAAGCAAGATACGCCAAAGGCGAGGAGCTTGCGGACGCATACATAAACCAGATACCAACCGAGATGTATGTTGACCTTGGATACAAGCTAGGCAAAAATGGCTTTGTAGAGAACGCAGATGACACGGAAGATATTTGGAACATCTTGGATGACCCAGAGCGTTTTGACAAGTTCTACTGGCTAGCACTGGAGAAAGAAAACAGCTAGGAGTTATTTGGAAGAAGCCCCCTCCACGGAGGGGGTTTTCTTTTCAAAAAAGTTTTACAAATAGTTTGACAAAATGCAGGTAAGTGCTATACTAATTATAGAAAGACGACGAAAGGTAAAAATATGAATCAGGATATGTTCAAGCTAGAGCTCACCGAATACGAGCTGTTGGAAATCACAGGTTGGTTTGGTGACTTACTGGAGCGTGACAATGTAGGTCACACCGAAGCAATGAGAACCCTTTATGAAAAAGCAGTAGACGCAATGGAGGAGAACTAATGGCTAGATATTCAGTAACAATGACAGTGGAGTTTGCGGGAGAGATTGAAGCAGACTCGCCAGAAGAAGCAGAGCAGTTAGCAATCTACGACAAGACTTGTATGTATGTAGGTGTTGATGAAATTCAAGTAGATGAAATTGAAGAGGAGGAGGAAGATGAGTAGTCTTCTAACTACCTGTAAAACCTGTGGGGTAACCCAAATACCAGACACTTGGTTTGGTGAATGTAAACGCTGTTATGACATATATGAGGAGGAAGACTAAAAAACTTTCTTGACATATTTGACATAAGTCAGGAAAGATGTGTATAATAAAAGTAGCAGAGGGAAGCAAACTCCCCCGACTGGTTCGCTTCTCTCTGCCACTAAAAATGACGAAAGGTAAAAAATGACGAGCAAATACGAAACCTACGGACTCGAAGGCGTAATCAACGAGTGCCACTCAATCGCTTGGGACGAGTGCCACAAGATTTACATCTTGATGGATGCCGAGCAGACCGAAAAGGTAAAAGGATACGGATACGAATTTATGACAGAAATGTCATATTCTGACCCATACACAATGCTGGAAACAGTTGTTGATTGGTATGACAGTTCTTGTAGTTTGAAGTTCATAGATGTTGTCTACACCGAGAACGACACAGACGAGTTCTACGCTTTGGTTGCCCAAGGCGAGTCGCTACACGAGGTGACCTACTGATGTTTGGATATAAAAACATAGGCGAAGCTCTTATGGAGAATGGGTTCAATGTTGCGTTTGAGGGCATTATCTATTTGAAGCTGAAGAACACACCTGCTGGCTTGGAGCTTGGGAGAGTGGTGAACCACGGTGATGGAGGTTCTAATATCTATCGCTGGGGGAACCCCTACCACAGCGTGAAGTTCCGTGAGGAAGCTATCGCAACCTTAGGCGAGATTTACGAGGTTGAGGATGCTTATGTCCAATATCTCTATGAAGAAAGCTTAGGTTTAGTTCCCGAAAAGTAAAAAAGATTTACAGAGAAAGGGGGGCTAGATAGTCCCCCTTTTTCAATCTCCAAAACAACAAGAAAGAAAGGCACGGAGGTAAAAAATGAGAAACAAAAAAATACACAACGAGCCTCTAAGCCAAGACTTAGAGAATTTAGAAGTTATGACTGAAGAAGAAATTGAAGAATTAGATTTCTTTGAAGAAGAAGATGGCGAGTGGGCAACGCTTACCGATGAAGAGCTAACACAGCTTGAAAGACCAGACCACGGATACACAATCGAGGATTGGTATGGCGAACCACTTTGGTCAGAAATTCTGCCGAACCTATGGCAAGGTGGAACTGCTGGAAGCGATGAAACAATCAACAACAGGCGACCAAACGACCTGTCTAGGGTTTCTAAAGAAGATTTCGACACAGTCGTGACAATGTATAGCTACGCACAAGCTGCTGGCTGGCACGTCAAAGAGTTACGCCACGGAATCTATGACTCCGATATGCGTGACTTTGACCCAACCGATTTGTTTGACATTGTCCGCACTGCTCACGCCGACTGGAAGAAAGGTAAAAAAGTTCTCATCAGATGCCAGGCTGGCTGGAACAGGTCAGGTCTTGTAATGGGACTTGTCCTTATTCGAGATGGTATGCCCGCTGAAGATGCGGTAAAAATTATTAGGGCACGGAGAAGTCGCAATGCTCTATGTAACTCACACTTTGTGGATTACCTTATGAAACAAAACAGCAAAGATTGGCAAGGCGAGTCCTACGGGAAATCAGCCTGAACCAGTCAAGGTAGTATAGGTAAAAATTTAGGACAAGAAAGGCAGTTTATGGCAAAGGGTAGATATAAGCGAAAGAAAGAGATAGCTAACGACCCGAGTAAAAATAAGAAGCTTT
>Ga0209937_1000520_pt1 | contig 12141 bp, 10 predicted proteins | sample SalPon1_B_H2O_MG_FD_185699 | JGI IMG/M metagenome (GOLD analysis project Ga0209937, IMG submission 185699) | Salt pond water microbial communities from South San Francisco under conditions of wetland restoration - Salt Pond MetaG R1_B_H2O_MG... | ecosystem: Environmental > Aquatic > Non-marine... | reverse complement strand
CTTCAGATACCGAACTCGTCGCCCGCTCAGGGAGTGATTTCGTCGACTCGATCAGCGACGTGATCGAACAGATCACCCGCTTCGTGACGGGGATCGGCGTTATCTCGCTGGTGGTCGGCGCGATCGGCATCGCCAACGTCATGCTGGTCAGCGTCACCGAGCGCACCCGCGAGATCGGGATCATGAAGGCCGTCGGCGCGACGAACCGCGACGTGATGGGCGTGTTCCTGATCGAGGCCGGGCTGCTCGGCACGCTCGGCTCGGTGCTGGGCGTCCCGCTCGGCCTCGTCGTCGGCTTCGGGGCGACCCGCTACGCCGATGTGGGCTTTGCGCTCGCGCTTGACTGGATGGTGCTGGCGGTCGTCGTCGGCATTCTTGTGGGGGTCGTCGCCGGACTCTACCCGGCGTGGCGCGCCGCCCGCGTCGACCCCATTGACGCCCTGCGCCACGAGTAACTCCCGAACCGTGCGTCGAACTCAGACCGGTGGTCGCTCCCTCTCACCGAGACTGTCCGGGCGAAAATTAATACGTCTATTGACACAACAATCGGCACATGCCTTTCGATGATACAGACGGAAGTGGATGTCCGAAATGTGGCCACACCGAAGCGACAGTCGACGAGATCGCGACGACCGGCACCGGGCTGAGCAAATGGTTCGATATCCAGAACCGTGGCTTCAAGACGGTGTCGTGTACCAACTGTGGCTTCACCGAACTCTACAGATCCGACGGGGGGTCGAGCGATCTCGTGGACGTCTTCCTTGGATAGCCCGTGATCGAACTCCTCGTCGTCCTACTGATCGCCGTCGGCGGTCCCCTGCTGTTCTGGTTGGCGATTCGTTCGGAGACGGACGACAACCGGGTTACGGATCGAAAAGCCGCCGAACAGGCGGTCCGCGCCGACACGAACACCGAGCGAGATCCACAGCGAGACACACGGACCGAGCGAGATCCACAGCGAGACACACGGACCGAGCGTGATCCCGACGAGGCGCGACCCTAACCACACCCGCACCACAATCGGTATGTTGCCAGCCGTCCCAGATCCAGTGTGAACGAGTTGGTCGACTGGCTCCGTGGCCGCCCCTTCTACGACGGCCAGATCGCCGCCCATCGAACCCTTCCCGCCCGCGAGTCGACCACCACCGATCTCCCGCTCGAATCCCGGCTCGAATCCGCCCTCCAAGATCGGGGCGTCGACTCCCTGTATACCCATCAGGCCGACGCAATCGAGGCAGTCCGCGACGGCGACAACGTCGTGATTGCCACCGAGACCGCCAGCGGCAAGTCACTTGCCTACACCGTCCCGGCCTTCGAGCGGGCGATGGACCACGGCGGTCGCACGCTCTACATCGGCCCGCAGAACGCCCTCATTGCCGACCAACAGGAGTCGCTGACCGACCTTGCCCACGGCCTTGGCTTCGGGAGTCGGGTTTCGGTCGACCAGTACACAGGCCGCCTTTCGAAAACCGAAAAACGGGACGTCCGGGACCGTATGCCGACGGTCGTCCTCTCGAATCCCGACATGCTCCACTACGCGCTTTTGCCCTACGCCAACCGCCTGTGGGAATGGTTCTTTTCGTCGCTCGAACTGGTCGTGATCGACGAGGTCCACAGCTATCGCGGCGTCTTCGGCACCCAAGTGGCGCTCGTCCTCCGTCGCCTGAATCGGATCTGCGAGCAGTTCGACAGCCAGCCACAGTTCGTCTGCTGTTCGGCCACCATCGGGAATCCGGTCGAACACGCCGCACGAATCACTGGCCGCGAGCGGGACACGTACCGGCTGGTCGACGACGACACCAGCGCCCGCGGGCCGCGCCACTGGCTGCTGTGGAACCCCCCGGAGTACGGCGACGGCTGGCAGGACCGCGGATCAGGAAGGCGGCGGTCGAGCCACACCGAAGCCAAACAGCTGTTTGTCGACCTCGTCTCGCGGGGCTCCCAGACGCTCGCCTTTACCCGCGCCCGGCAGGCCGCCGAGCAGTACGCCACCGAAAGCGGTCAGGAACTCCGCGAGCGGGGCGAGCGCGACCTCGCCGGAAAGATCCGGGCCTATCAGGCCGCACTGAAACACGACACCCGCCGCGAGATCGAGGCCGACCTCCAGTCGGGCGATCTGCGAGGCATCTGGAGTACCAACGCGCTGGAACTCGGCGTCGACGTCGGCGGCCTCGACGCCGTCATTCTCGATGGCTACCCCGGTACCCGAATGTCGGCCAGCCAGCAGGCAGGCCGAGCGGGCCGCGGCACCGACCCGGCGCTGGTCGCCTTCGTCGGCGGCGAGGACCAGTTGGATCAGTATCTAATGGCCCACCCCGAGGAGTTCTTCGCCGCCGACCCCGAACGCGCCGTCTCCGATCCCGAGAACCGCGAACTACTGCCCCAGCACATTGCCAGCGCGGCGGCCGAAAACTGGCTCTCGGTCGACGATGAAGCGTACTTCGGCGAAGCGTTCCCCGAGATCGTTTCGAAACTCGAAGGCGAGGGTCGACTCGAACGCCGCCAGACGAACGACGGTCTCCGGTGGACCTACAGCGGCGACCGCAGCCCCCAACACGAGATGAGTTTGCGGACCGTGGGGGATCGGGAGGTCGACCTGCTCGACGCGCGGTCGAACGACGTGATCGCCACCCTCGGTTTCGACGACGCCCTGCGGGATGCCCACCGCGGGGCCGTCTACCACCAGCAGGGCCAGACCTACGAGATAAGCGAACTCGACTTGAGCCGCGACGTGGCTGAACTCCAGCCGACGTGGGCCGACTACTACACGCAGGTGCTGTCGGACAAATCCATCGTGGTCACCGAGGACCTCGACGAGAAACCGCTCCCGTACGACGAAGGTGGCGAGGAGTCGTCGACAGTCCACTACGCCGACGTAACCGTTACCGAGCAGATCACCGGCTTCCAGCGGAAGGACCGCAAAACCGGCGACGTGATCGGCGAGGAAGCCCTCGACCTGCCGGAGACGACGCTCCGCACCACGGCGCTGTACTTCACGGTGCCGCCTGCTGTCGAAAGCGACCTCCGCGCGGATCACACAGACGACGAATTCAACGGCGGCATTCACGCCGCCGAACACGGCATGATCTCGCTGTTCCCGTTCATGTTGCTCTGCGACCGCGGCGACATCGGCGGCATCTCGACACCCTACCACACCCATACCGACCGGTCGACCGTCTTCATCTACGACGGCTATCCCGGCGGCGTCGGCCTGACCGAGGCCGGCTTCGAGGTCGTCGAGGAACTCATGGCCAGAACGGCCGGCCTCATCGGCGGCTGCGACTGCGAGGGTGGCTGTCCGGCCTGTGTCCAATCGCCACAGTGCGGGAATGGCAACGAGCCACTGACAAAAACTCCCGCGGTGCGGCTACTCGAAACGCTGAGTCAGTCGACAGTCGGCCAGTAGGACCTTCCCAGCGCTCGAACAGCTACTGATAGGGACTTCCTACTGCTCGAACGGCTCCTCTAAATACACTTCATCGAGGTCGACCGCAGTTTCTCGCTGGTCCGACTCGTCGGTACCGTACACGGTCGGCGTCTCGGGTGCTGCTTTGCGTGCCCGAGCCATGAGCTGCTCGTGGGCGATCTGTTGTGGCCCGTCTCCGGGCCGCTGCTGGACGTAGCGACCGGTGGCGTCCATCTCCCAGCGCTTGCGGTTGTCACCGAGGAGCGATTCGAGAATCCGATCCAGTTCAGCCTGTAGCGTCGGGTTTTCGACGGGTGCGACCGCCTCCACGCGGCGGTCGAGGTTCCGTGTCATCCAGTCGGCCGAGCCGACGTAGTACTCCGGCTTGCCCGCGTTGCCGAACTTGAAGATCCGCGAGTGTTCGAGAAACCGCCCGACAACGCTGTGGACCGCGATTGTCTCGCTGAGGCCGTCGATTCCCGGGCGGAGCCGACAGATCCCCCGAACGATCAGGTCGATGTCGACGCCAGCCTGTGAGGCAGCGTACAGTTCGCGGACGATGTCGGGGTCTTCGAGCGCGTTCATTTTGGCGACGATCCGCCCGTCGTGGCCCGCTCGCGCGTGGTCGGCCTCGCGCTGAATCAGGTCGGTCATTCGGTCCCGAAGCGTCTCGGGGGCGACCAGCAGTTTTCGGTACGACTCGTGTTGGGAGTGGCCCGTAAAGGAGTTGAACAGTTGGACGAGATCCTGACCGATGTCGCGGTCGTCGGTAAACAGCCCGAGGTCCTCGTAGCTTTTGGCGGTCTCCGAGTGGTAGTTGCCGGTGGCGATATGCGAGTAGAGCTCGACGTCGTCGGTCTCGCCCTCGTCGCGGACCGCCAAAGCGACCTTGCTGTGGGTTTTCAGGCCGATGGTGCCGTAGGTGACGTGGATGCCCTCCTCCTCTAAGCGTTTGACCCACCGGAGATTGTTCTCCTCGTCGAATCTAGCCTTGAGTTCGACCATGACGGCGACCTGTTTGCCGTTTTTGGCGGCCTCGATCAACGACTGGATCACCTGCGAGTCGGGAGCCGTGCGGTAGATGGCGACCTTGATCGCCAGCGTATCAGGGTCGTGGGCCGCGGTATCCAGAAAGGTCTGGACCGTCTCGGTAAACGAATGGTAAGGGTGGTGAACGAGGATATCGTCGCTGGCGATTTCGGCGAACAGTTCGTCGGGGCGGTCGCTGTCGTGGCCGATAAAGCGGGGATGGGGCTGTGGCTCCCACGACGGCAGTTTGAGCACACTGTTGTCGAGTTCCAAGAGCCGAAAGAAGTCCTGAAAGCCCAGCGGCTCGGGGCGCTCGAACAGCTCTCGGTCGGAGATGTCCAGTTGGTCGACCAGCAGTGATCGAACTTCCTCGGGCATCTCCGCGTCGACCTCGACGCGGACGACCGTGGCGAACCGGCGCTGGCGGAGCACGTCCTCGATCATCTCGATCAGCCCCTCGGCGACCTCTTCGTTCCTCCTGACCTCGGCGTTCCGCGTCATCCGGAACGTCGAGCAGTCCAGCACGTCGACGTTGGGAAACAGCAGGTCGATGTTGGCTGCGATCAGCGATTCGAGCCGGACGAACCGGCCGCCGTCGGCGTGGGAAACGGCCGTGTCGTCGTCCGGGACGACCGGTTGCGCATCGGTCACGGCGACCGGAACGAGCCGTGGCCGGTTCTCCGGCAGTTTCACCCGCGAGAACTTCTTGCTCCCATCGTCGTCGACCGACAGCACCGCCAGCGAGAGGCTCAGATTCGAAATAAACGGGAACGGATGGGCGGGATCAAAGGTAAGCGGCGTCAGCGTTGGCAGCACCGCCCGCTCGAAGTACGACCGAAGTGCGGCGGTCTCTTCGCCGGAGAGCGCCTCGTAGTCGACGATTTCGATCCCGTTGTCGGCGAGGGCGGGTTTGACCGCCTCGTGGTAACACCGCGATTGGGTCTCGAAGATCGGCCGGGCGAACGCGAGTGCCTCAGTCCACTGTTCGTGTGGAGTCCGCCCGTCGACAGTCTCGTCGGTTACCTCGGCGTCGATCTGCTGTTTGAGCCCGCCGATCCGTTTCATGAAGAACTCGTCCATGTTCTTGGTGAGGATGGCGAGGAACTTCAGCCGCTCAAGCGGCGGGTTCTCGTCGTCGAGAGCCTCATAGAGGACGCGCCACTGGAAAGACAGCTCGCTGAGCTCGCGGTTGAGATACGCCGCCGGGTTCGCGAGTTCGTCGCCGGTCCCCGCGGTGCCGTCGCGGATCGCTTCCCACTCGACGGCCGTGTGGCCGTTGGTGTCCCCCGATTTGGCGATCGGTGGCGTTCGCGGTGGGCTGTCGGTTCGCCACGTCGACGGCGAGAGGTCGACCGGAGTGTCGTCCGTCCTGGACGGCTGGTCGGTCGGCATGTCGCGTTCCTCGGAGTGCTTCGTGATCTCGGTGTGGTCGGCGTCGGGCTCTCGTTTGGGCGGGACAGTCCACAGCGAGCGCAGCTGGTCCAGCAACGAGTTGGGGGCGGACTCCTCGGTCATTTGGTTGCGTAGGTGTACTCGGCCTCGATGGACTGGGTCGGCTCTATGAACTTTTCCTCGCGGCGCTCGACGACCGTTTCGGCGGCCGGAACCGCGATCAGTTCGTCCCGCCGCCAATCGTAGGCCGTCAGCTCGCCGCCGTACACACAGCCCGTATCGAGGCCGACAGCGTGCTCCCGAATGATGGGTGCTTCGAGCACCGTGTGGCCGAAAAAGACCCGCTCGGGACCCGCATACTCCTCGAACCAGTAGGGCGGGTCGTAGCTCCCGCCGGGAACCAGCGATCGGGTGTTCTGGAAGTCGTCGACGCTATGGTCGGCCCGCGGCGTTTCGGGATCGATCCCGCCGTGGACCACCAGTGTGTCGGGCAGCGTGATGACCACCGGCAGCGAGGCGATCCACGCCAGATCGTCGTCGGTGAGTTCGTCGATGGTTTTGTCGCCCCGCAGGAGTTTCTCCTCGTTGTTGCCGCGGACGGTCAGCATGTTCGGGGCTTCCCGGACCCGGTCGACAACACCCTTACTGTCCGGTCCCTTACGCACGAGGTCGCCGACAAAAACGAGCAGGTCGTCGTCGGTGAGAGCCAGCGCATCACAGAGCGCGTCGAGTTCGGCTCGGCAGCCGTGCGGATCGCCGACGATATAGATGTTCTCCCAGTCGGCGGCCGTCACGTGTCGGTGAGGAACGTCGGTAGACTCCAGGAACCCGGTCATTGAATCTCTGAGGAAGCCATCGAACCGGTAGTAATAAACGATTGGTAAGATCCCTCTTGACTGATATATAGTACTCTATGACTCCCTTGCGCCATCATCTGAGTATATAGTATATATAATAATATCTGAGGGTTAGTATTACTCATAGTCGGCTTTACATAAAACGCGCGCCGGCTGTTATCTATGCGGGTGGCATCGTCGACACGGCACAAATCGTGTACAGTGACGGTCGAACAGAACCGGTACGGGGCGATGACGCTCAGATCGGCAGCAAACCGAACCTATCAGGTCGTCGGCAGCGAGAGTCCGGTGGTCGAAGAGACGTTGGCCCGGCTGCCCGCCGGGAGCGAGGTGACTGTCAGACTCACTCGGGCCCACGGTCGCGGTAACGGTTGGTATGTAGCGGCTGTCGACGCCTCCGAGTTGCCTCGCCCGGCGCTCGACAAGCCGACCGAAACGGCCAACGGGTCGGAGCCCTCGACCCGGAAGTCACGATGAGCGCCGACCGGGTCGATCCCGAACCCACAACAGGGATCGGTCGGCGGCTCCCGAGCCGGGCGACAGTTCGAGAACGACTGGTCGCGCTGGTCTATCTTACGACGCTGGTGGTCGGGATCACACTGCTCGTCACCCTCGAACTGGTCGGTCGACTCTGAATCGGCCGCGGTTGCAGCTGCCGTGTCGACCTGTCCGGATTATACACTGCACTCCCCTTTTCAATCGGCCGTCGAAACCGTACACGGGGAAACTATGTTCACCTATATACGAAACATAGTTATTTTTACAACAGACCTCTGGTTATGCATGGATATATGTCCGATGGGAGGCAGCTACCCCCACGGGGCGGCGTTTCGCTGCCAGACGAACTACAGGACCTCCAGATCGGGATCGTGATACATGACCCGGGAACGGGGGCAATGCTGGATGCCAACCGACGGCTCGAAGGGCTCTACGGCTACACTGCCGCGGAGTTACGCGAGCTGACAGTCGAGGAGATCAGTGCCAACACCTATTCGCACACCCAAGCAGCGGCCCAGCGCCGGATCTCGGCGGCTGCCGAAGGAACCCCCCAAGCCTTCGAGTGGCGGATAAAACGGGTCGACGGCGAGCTGCGCTGGGTGTCGGTCCACCTCACCCGGATCACCATCGACGGTCGACCCTACGTACTGGGTGAGATCGCGGATATCACGGAGTACAAACACAACGACCGCCGGATGCACCTGTTTTACCGCCTGCTCCGGCACAACCTCCGGAACGACCTGAACGTCATCACGGGATTCGCGGGCCAAGTCGAGAGCCTCACCGACAGTGAGACCGTCGAAGCCGCCGCCGGGAAGATCGGCACTGCCGCACGCGACCTGTGTCGCGTCTCCGAGTCAGTCAAACAGATCGAGTCGACGATTACCCGCCAACAGGCGTCTTGGCAGCGCCGCCCGGCGGCCGCTGTTGTAAGCGCGATCGTCGAGGCTTTCGAGCCCGCCGCGGCGGCCGACCACATCGAGATCGAAGAGCGAACCGAGATGTGGATCGCGGTCGGCGAGGCCTTCAAACACGCGTTGACCCACGCTATCGAGAACGCTATCGTCCACGCCGACTGCCCCGAGCCGTCGGTTCGGATTGTCGTTGGCGAATCGCCGAACACGGGACGAGCCGAGATCCGAGTCGAAGACGAAGGGCCGTCGATCCCGCGGATGGAGATCGAGGCCCTCGACGAGTATACCGAAACGACAGCCACCTCTCACGGGTCGGGAGTTGGCCTGTTCGTAATGAAGTGGTGTATCGAATCCCTCGGCGGCGAGCTCAAGATCGAGCGCCGTGGTGATCGGGGGAACACGGTCTACTTTTATCTCCCGCCGAAAGCGCCGCCTGACAGCAACCCGGAGACCGTAGAGGGCCGGCACCGACAGCCATCCGAGTCAGAGCGCCGCCGGCAGTTGTCCGACTGAACGACTACGGAACCGTCGACTAAGGGAAACGAACCAGCCAGCGGGTACAAGCGACCGAGTCAATCGGTTGGTGTTGGCGGCCGGCTCACTCGCGGTTCGACGAGGAACCGGGCGTCGGGGCGGCCTTCTGGAGGGCGGTCTCAGCAATATTGCCGCCGTAGTCGGCCGTCCGCGAGACGGAGTCGACGATCCGGCCGACCAGTTGAGCCCGAGCCGGGTCGAGTTCCCGGAGCAGTTCGTCGATCCCACGGGCGGTCGCGTCGACATCGCGGACGTGCTCCCGAACGTCGTTTGCCAGCCGGGTGGCCTCCTCGCTGTCGTCGGTAAACAGGGCGTCCATTCCGCCATCGATGACGGTGACGACCTCCGAATGAAGCTCGTCGATGGCGTCCAGTGCCTCTTCGGGGACCTCCTGTTCGATGTCCAGCGAGATGTGGGCGATCTTGGTCGCGTGGTCGCCGATCCGCTCCAGCTGGCGGGCACTGGAGTGGTAGTCGAAACAGACCTCTCTCGGTAACCCGAGCTCCTCGGTGGCTTTCGGGGTCCGCAAGGTGGCCCGAAAAATCCGAGAGACGACCATCCACAGCCGGTCGACATCGTCGTCGCGCTGGATCACGTCCGCGGCGAGATCACGGTCGAGATCCCGCAGCGCCAGCAGGGCGTCTTCGAGCATCGAGGAGGCGATCAGGCGCATCCGGGTGACGGCGTTGTGGATCGAGAGCTCCGAGGAGTCCAGCAGGTCCCGGATGACGATCTCGCCTTTGGTCTCTTCGAGGACTTCGAGGCCGACGAGACTCTGGGTTGCCTCCCGGATCGTCCGCCGCTGATCGTTGGAAATTCGGGCGCTTTCGAGCCGGATGATGTCGAAGCCGCTGACGTACATCGTCGTTACCGCCCGGATCAGTTCCGTTTCCTTTAGCTTCGTGATATCGAGGGTTCCCTCGGTCCGGTCGTCATCACCGGCCGGCGTCATGAACAGCGAATCGCCCTCGGGGTAGAACTCGACGGTACACCCCGCGCTCACCCCGTTGTCGTTGGCCCACGATTTCGGAATCGAGACGGTGTAGGTCGACCCACCGGTCACTTGGACTTTCCGCGTCTCCATACCATACAGTCCTAGGAGATTCGTGATAAACCTGTTCATATATGTAGTCATATACAATACCAAATAGCCGATAGAGTTGGCGCGTGAGCGTGTCTGAATGCCATATAGACTATTATTGGGTATGTTGTAGACACTGAGTAACAATAGCATATATAGATATACGTCTACATATGATAAGTTCGAATCTGCGAATAATCCTATCAATGAATAGTTATGAACGGACAGTTGAGAGTGATTTTCGATCTGAGAGAATGGAGGATACAAATCGAACACGATCTGTCGGCAGTTTCGGGGGCGTATCGGGCGGAGAACTACAGAAAATATATAGATTATAGACACCTATACGGTAGAATATACTAACCGGGAGAGAAGTATATATCTCATAGAACACTTTTTATACTATCTTCGGCCAGAATGAAGTGATGGAGTCAGACCAGCCAACGGACGGACGAGATGTAACACGACGAGCTGCATTGACGAGTATCGCCGGTGCCGGTGCGATGGCACTCGCTGGCTGTACGGATGCAAGCAACGATGCAGGCAACGGCGACGGCAGTAGCGGCGACGGCAGCGAAAGCGGAAGCGGCGAGCTCTCGGGCGACATCAGTATCGCCGGCTCGAGTACCGTCTTCCCGCTGATGACCGCCATCGCCGAGGAGTTCCAGGCCGAAAACCCCAACGTCAACATCGACATCAGTTCGACCGGGTCCGGTGGCGGCTTCGCGAACTTCTTCTGTGTCGGCGAGACCGACTTCAACAACGCGAGCCGACCGATCAAAGGCGAAGAACAGCAGCTGTGTGCCGACAACGGTGTCGAGTACGTCGAACTGGTCGCCGCGACCGACGCACTGACGGTCGTCGTCAACAACGACAACAGCTTCGCAACCGAACTGACCGTCGACCAGCTCGCCGACATCTGGGCGGCTGACGGGGTCAGTACCTGGAGCGACGTCAACTCCGAGTGGCCCGACGAGGAGATCGAGCGCTACGGCGCTGCCGAGACCTCGGGGACGTTCGACTACTTCAACGAGGCCGTCCTCGGAGAGCGCGGCCACACCGACGACTACCAGGCCACCGAACAGGACAACACTATCGTCCAGGGTGTCCAAGGTAGCGAGTACGCCATCGGCTACTTCGGCTTCTCCTACTACTTCCAGAACCCCGACCAGGTGACCGCTGTCGCCATCGATGACGGCAACGGACCGGTCCTGCCAAGCCTCGAAACAGCGTCCTCGGGCGAATACACCCCGCTGTCGCGGCCGCTGTTTACCTACCCGTCGATCTCGTCGCTCGGCGAGGAGCATATCGCCGAGTTCGCGCGCTACTTCGTCAGCCAGACGGACAACGAGGAGATCGTCGCCAACGAGGTCGGCTACGTCCCGGCGACCCAAGAGACCAAAGAAGAACAGATGCAGACGCTCGAAGACGCGATCTCGCAGGCCTAAGCCTGTCTACCGCCGACTGCGGTTGAGTTACCAACCACGTCTCCGTCCACCAACGGTCCTCCAACCACCAACTGCGTTCCAATGTGCCTATATACCGCGGACGTGTGCCCTGATGTAAAATGGGAAAGTATAGAGACAGCCACTGCTGTCGACGAACGGGTGATCGACCGTGAGTAGCGACACCGAGACACCGGATCTCACGCGCTCCAGCGGTATGAACCGCATCAGAGAGGGAACCTACGGCGGGTTCTTTGTTGCGTGTGCCGTGGTCTCGATCCTGACGACCGTCGCTATTTTCGTCACACTACTCTCGGATGCCGTCTCGTTTTTTGCGGCCGTCCCGCTCTCGGAGTTCCTGTTCGCAACCGACTGGAGCCCCAACACGGTCGGTGGTCGACAGATCTTCGGGATCGTGCCGCTGATCTTCGGGACGCTGATGGTGACGATCACGGCGGCGTTTATCGCGCTGCCGGTCGGCACGCTGACAGCGATCTACCTCAGCGAGTACGCGAGTACGCGCGTCCGATCGATCCTCAAACCGATGCTCGAAGTGCTCGCCGGCGTGCCGACGGTCGTCTACGGCTACTTCGCGCTCGTCTACATCACCCCGCTGCTCGAAGCAACGCTGTTTCCGGGAATCAGTACGTTCAACGCGCTGTCGGCCTCGCTGATGGTCGGCATCATGACGATCCCGATGGTGTCGTCGATCAGCGAGGACGCCATGAGCGCGGTGCCCGACGCGCTCCGACAGGCTGGCTACGGTCTCGGCGCGACCAAATACGAGGTGTCAACGGGCATCGTCGTTCCGGCATCGATCTCCGGCATCGCCTCGTCGTACATTCTGGCCGTCTCGCGGGCCATCGGCGAGACGATGATCGTCGTCGTCGCCATGGGCTCGCAAGCCCGGATGCCAGCGATCCAGGAGGGATTTTTCGGGATTCCGTTCTTCAACCCCCTCGACGCGCTGTTGGATACGGGGATG
>Ga0209937_1000518_pt1 | contig 12169 bp, 16 predicted proteins | sample SalPon1_B_H2O_MG_FD_185699 | JGI IMG/M metagenome (GOLD analysis project Ga0209937, IMG submission 185699) | Salt pond water microbial communities from South San Francisco under conditions of wetland restoration - Salt Pond MetaG R1_B_H2O_MG... | ecosystem: Environmental > Aquatic > Non-marine... | reverse complement strand
TTGCCTGTTCTCTGTCAATCTGCGCCTGAATATTAGCGTCACCGCCCACACCCTGATCCTGCGCGGTCTCAATTTTGTCTTCTGCTCTTGCTATTACAGCCTCTTGCCGTGCAATTTCGGAATCTATACGTTCTATTTCTGCAACAGCAGAATCACCCTGTGCTGTCTGCTGAACGTGCGCATTTGACAGAAAGCCAAATATGCCCATTGAAGTGATAAACATCAGCACAATGACAGCAGTAGTTAAATAGGTTTTCAACCACCATGTGGCTTTGTGCCAATATCGATGTAGCCACACTGCTGTGACTAGTTTAGATACTTCCAGCACAGTGCCCATTATTATAATAGGCACAACTGCTGCAGCAAAGATAGCAGCCAACCCTGCCACAGAATACCAAATGGCAACTGCGGAGATTGTGAGTGCTGTAACGAGTGTTAGTATTCCAAAGAACATATTATATTTTATTCGAAATCAGGATCCAGTGTTACCTTTCCGGATTCAAGCAGTATTTCTCTGTTTCGAAGATGCTCTGCTTTGATGTCTTCCTTTGCCTGTCCTTCATATCTCACAGCAAGGTGCTCTGTGATAAGTGTCTCTGTGTAGGTTGTGTTACCAATTACAAAGTCTCCTAGAACTCTGCCAAACTTGCCTTTCATGTCTTCGCCTTCTTTGTTGAGTTCCGACAGCAAAACCTGTGTAGAGCCTACTGGTAGGAGTTCATGACAACGTTCAGTTGCTGCTTTACCAAACTGTTTCTCAATCAAATCTCTTGTTCTAGATTCTGGTGTGTCTATACCTTTGATTCGAACTCTTTCGTCCTGTATTATTACACCAAATCCCAAATCAATATCCACGTCTACTGTGTCGCCGTCCACGATGTGAACGATCTTGCATCTATATTCCCACATAATTGTGCCCTCCTTAATAGCATATTTATGCTAAAAAGGACACAATTACTGGGGCATAAACTTCCACTGATTGCCGGTACCGTTTGTGCAGGCAACGTCCTGCCAATTAGCCCAGTTTCCTTTGTGATATACACCCGAGAACAGTGTAGCACAATAGCCAGATCCTGCAGGCTGATAGGCTACTACCTGTACCTGTCCTTTGGTGACTCCATTTGACGAGTACCAATCACAGCGTTCTCCCAAAAACAGATTCACCAGAGTAAAGTAAACACACTGCTCGTGTTTATCTCTATCTGCCTTAGGCACAGAGTAGGCGTTTGTCTTCATATGAGCGGCGATCACGCCTATTAGCGAAGGATTATCCGTAGTGCCAGGATTAGTCGAAATATCTCCATAGTAGGAGTTATTCTTACTAGCACAACCGCTAGTAAGAAAAAGCACCATTAACAGGCTCCCAAACACCATTCGGGAAGCGACAGAGAAATCCTTTAACATTTTTATTCCTTCCATTAATTCTCACAGTATGAGTATAGCTTCTGCATTGATCTGCTACACCTGCTGAGCGAGTAAGATGATTTACTTTAGGCTTGTCTGAACACTGTACCACAGTTTGAGACGACACTGTTTCTCCGTTAGATTTTGTAATCTCTTGATCGGTATAGCAGTATTGCCCTTGTGGTTGTTCGGGTGCTTTTGATGCACATCCTGCTAGAATACCTACCACAGCAACTATCACAAACAGTCGCATGTTAGCCTCCGTTGGAGTTCAGCAAACGATCAAACACTTCTTTTTCCATCTTGAGACGCACAAAAGTATAGTGCTTGCCTTGATACAAAAAATTACCACGGTCTTCTGCTAGGTGCTCTGTAATACGAGTTGCATCAACAGTATAGGAAATTACAGTTTCTGTGTTTTTTGTATCGTTCACAAAGGAAAGTTCGGTAGATGAATCTACTACCCCATTGATCCGCTTCGCATAGTGATTCATTGCGATAGCATACATCTGTTCTTCTGCTGCTTGATAGAAACGGCTTTCGCCTGCTCCACAAGCATAAGCATATTCGCGCTTCCACCAGAAGTAGCCTTCTGTGCCTGCTTCCGCACATTCTGAATACCATTTAGGTTGTGCATAGTTATCACGCTCAGGAATCTCTTGCATGCTTGAACATGCTCCGAGTGTAAGAGTAGTTAGAGTTACAAAAATCGCCTTAGTATAGCCTTTCATGTCTGCCTCCTTGTTTGCAAGACTTTACAAGTATACAGTATTGAGTGTTATAGTCAATGGTTTTTGGCTAATTTGATCGATAAAAGATATGGTCGCCAATGATGCCCACAAACTGAAAGCCATCAGCCCAGTATGGATCTACTGAAGTAGAATGATAGTGATCGGCTCCTTCTGTAATGCCCACAAACTTGCCATTGTGAACAATCTGATAGGCAATTACTCTGGATTCGTACCATGCATCAATTTCTTTGGGTTCATCGCTCTTGCCATCACAGAACCATGAGAAGTGGCAGCGATTGCGAATAGGCTGACCCGACTCTGCCAGTTTGGCTTGATAGACTACTTCACAGATAGTATCGGGAAATCTGCGACTTTTAACTCTGTTAAGCACAACGTCACTTACAGCAACTTTATCAGCAAATGAACTGCCACGTGCTTCAAAGTAGATGTTTAGAGCAAGGCAGTATGCCTCTGGGTTGGTCTGTTCGGTGTATGGGGAGTTACGCTCAGTTGCCCACACTGCGATAGAAAAAATGCTTGCGAAAACAAATATCAAAAACTTCATTTTTTACCCTCTTCTCATACGAGCAATGTCTTTGGCATGCTCACCGTTTGTGACCGGAACAGCATTGCTTTTATGCATGGTTGCGATTCCAGTAACATAGTCCCCAGTGTACTTAGTCGATTCTTTCTTGGAACAGTTGTCCGCAGTAATGCCGTGACTTTTGATTTCTGCTGCTGACTGTGCCGACTGTCGAATAGTAGGCTGTTCGGGCACAAAATCTCTTTTCTTGTTTGTAACCACCTGTGACACAGTGTGCTTGGGACGACAATAGTCGAGATACTGTTGGAATGACATCATCATGTGACGATTGTTGGTCTGCTTGGCACGGCGATTGTGCGCACGATGCTGTTCGACCAGTCTCTCATAATCTCGCTTGGTCATTTTTTTATGCTTGGGGCGGCGGCTGTTGATAGTGCTCAGGCCCTGTTCGAGATGCATTGTCATGGTTATACCTCTACTGTCAATGTAATAGTATAATAACAAATATTCAGGGGTGTGTCTATGATTTTGGCAAGAAAAGTGCCAGTCCTTTGGGTAATAAGGAAGGACTAGCAAAACCCCATCTAGCCTTACGCGGCTAGAGCATAGTACTCATTGTTTGCGAGTATTTTTGTTTGCTTCTTCGACCGGGAACTCCCAATCCTAACGGCTTTCACATTGCCGATTCTCCACGATCGCTCGTCTGCCTCGTCGAAACCATGACGCCCCCATCAAAAGCACACTCTGTCGCACGTTTTTGCTACACTGGTAACGGCCAGACCTTAAAGAATGTGCTCATGGTGGAGGCGGCGGGAGTCGAACCCGCGTCCGAAACATCTCACCATCGCTTCATCGAATTCTTTTTACTTATCTTCTTTGAAACTCTGATAGAATTCTAATCTATCAGTCTCTACCCACTCTTCTAGAGTGTTATTGCCTGTTTCATAGTATTGAAAAAAACTATAACCAGTCGAGTCAAATGATTCTTTCTTGACAATCTCTACCTTGTCATCGGAATCGCGTCTTACTAATATAAACTCTATATCTTCACTCATCTCTTTCTCCTTGATGATCTTCTACCATCCAAGCCCAGTGTATAACACACCAGTCTTGTAAACAGTTATCTTTTGTATATTCGCTATCTACTGCGTTTTTGCCAAACTTTTTACACATATTAGTGTACCAAGAATCCCAGTAGTAGTCAAGTATTTCCTGTTCAGAAAGCGTTACTATTTCTGCCGACCAGTCTTTGTTCTTAGGATCTTTGGGTTCAATGTATCTATAGTATCTCACTGTGTGGCCTCAATAAGGTCTGTGATTTGATTCGCAGTATAAGCACTAAGAGTCCATCCTAGGTGTCCATGTCCGGTGTTGTAGTAAACGTTTCTATTCTTGTTACTCTGCTTTACAACTGGCATCATGGAAGGAGTCATAGGACGCAAGCCAGCCCAGGGTACAACATGTTCTGTGTTCATTTCTGGAAAAAGTGTTCTTGTCCAATCCACAAGCGGTTGTATTCTTGCCTGTTTGATATCAAGATTCTTGCCTGCAAACTCTGCTGTGCCTGCTGCTCTGAATCTTGCGTCGCCTAGTCGAGCAGACACAATTTTGGTTTCGTCGTCCAGCAGACTCACCCAGGGACCTGCCTTTGGGTCGTTTACTGTGATAGAATAGCCCTTGACAGGATAGATAGGCAGTCTATCTCCCACATGTCTAGCAAGCCCGGGTGAATCAACACCAGCACAGATTACCACAGCACCTTGACTGGCAAACAGTTCTATGTCATAAATCGTAGCAGGTAGTTTCAAAAACTTTACGTGGTATTTTTGTTTTATTCTGCGAGCAAGATTTCTACAAAACAGATGTATGTCGCCGGTGAAATCCTGCTCGTTGTAAAAGCCACCTATGATAGGAGTTTCACTTTGATCGAGTGCGGGTTCAATTTGTCGCATCTCTTGCGCAGTTACTTCTCTTCTGTTTAGGCCTGCTTCTTGATAGATTTTATTTGTTTTTCGTGCGTGTTCCAGTTCGCGTTCTGTGCGATAGATATGCAGTATACCTTTTTCAACACAGTCGAACTCAATGCTTTCTTCGTCAGCAATCGCACGATAGTAGTCATGTGCTGCCAGTGCCATGCGACAGGTTTCCAGCGTGTTCTTGTCACGGTTGGGAATATTGGCAATAAATCTTGCCATCCAGCCCGCTTTAGCAAGTTCTGGTTTCGGGCTGATTTTGAGAGGAGCATCTGCTTGAAACATCCACTTGAGGCCTTTCTTTACATTGCCCCAACTGTTCCAGGTCTCTGCGTTGGAAGCAGAAAGCTGACCGCCATTGGCGTATGAAGTTCCCATACCAGTATAGCGCTCACGCTCTACCACAGTCACAGCATAGCCCTTGCGAGCAAGGTAGTATGCAGTTGTTACACCGCTTATACCTCCGCCAATCACAGTCGCCTTCATATTACATCTCGTTCTTGCGGTCTTGGATTTCCTTGCGACGATCTTTTGTGAGCTTGCCTAGATCGCCCAGTGCTTTGCGGGCGCGGCTTGCTGCAGCTTTGACACCCTTTTCGTCGAAGGTTTCTGCCTCTGCAAGGTAGTTCTGAAATGCCTGTTTGATTTCTTCATGTAGATCACTCATAGTTTTCTCCTGTTACTGTTGAGTATATTTCTTTCCAGCTGGTCACTTTGGTAACGCCTGTTGGAATGTCTTCCGTCATATTAAATCCATGTTCCATTAACACGGGTTTTAATCCATAGTCCAGTCCTGCGACACAGTTTCGGTAATTGTCTTCAATCCAATACAAACCTGTGTTCGCGTACTGTTTTAAGATATCGTATTTAGGTGCTTGTGTGTCAAGACAGATGATTTTTGAAAACGCAGTTTCACCGAACAGTTTGCGTATATTCATCTCACGCAGTTTTACAGCGTTGGGCTCTTTGCCCATCGAGGTTATACAGTGGAATTCATAGCCGTGTTCTTCGTGCAGTCTTTTGATATAAAACATTGCATCGCGCAGCGCAGGAAGGAATCCCATTGCGGCTGATTCGTTGAACTGTTTTACTAATTGCGGAACCTGTTTAGGATCAATGCCATATCTGTCTGCCAGTGAGTAGAAACGATTGCCCTGTTTGACTCGAGTGTGTCCATGCTGTTCGATCCACACACCAAACGCATAGTCCCAGTTGAAAATTACGCCGTCTGCATCTGTCAGTATTAATTTTTTCATAGTTGCAGTATACGTGCAAACCTACACAAAGTCAAGTGTTAATTTGCTATCACATTTGGCGAACCAGTTAATGCTGCATTAGGCACCCAGGATCCATGTCCTGTGGTAGCATCACCTTTTCTGTGAACAGCAATGTTGTTTGCAAACACATCTGGCGAGCCTTCTGCTGCAGCATCGCCACAAGAGGTTTGATCGCCTATTCTCACAGTGTTCTCGTTGTTGGTAAACACATTAGGAGATCCCTGCACATATGGAGTTTGGTGGAACGGATTAGGAGTTCCTGATGCATGTCCTTCGTGTGAGTCAAGATTTGTTCGTACTACGCCTGGCATTGTTTTCCTTCCTAGTTACAGTTTAGATGGCGGGTCAGGCCACGAAACGTGCTCAGGGAATCCATTCTGCTGAGGAACGTCACGTAACTTTTGTCTATAGGCTTTCCATGCCTCAACATCAAGGTCTGGTCTGTCTTTGGCAGAAAGTCTGGCATCGCTAACACGCAGCAAATGATCACGACGATCGCGGACTGCTATTGTCACAGCTTCTAGCTCTTCTTCTTTACTATCAAAAAATCTGTTAACAGGTTTTACTACTTCAGGATGTTCTCTGTCGTCTAGCACAGATTCAGTGTTTTTGTCCCAGACACAGTGCTCAGGTGGAATATTGCCCATTAGCTCGGCAGTGGTTTTATCAGCAATTTCGTGGATAACCACTCCTTCGAGAATTAGCCAATTTTCTAGCCGATCTCCGATAAAATTGACTGTGTTGTCTGGGTTTACTAAAACATATGCCATTATAATTCCTAAATTGAGATAGAACGGTAACGAAAGCGAAAGCGTCGATCTTCGGTGCTATTAAGATGTCTAGAAAATTCGCCAACAATTACGGAACCGTCTGGTGTTGTGTAGTTCACATCTCGATCATAGCCATTTATAAAGCCAGTAATTTGTACATCACCAAAGTTAATTGACGGACTGCTTGACGTGATAGCAGTTACGTGTCCATATGTGTCTACTGTTATATCTTGAACAAAGTTGTTACCAGAGTTATTTGCAGAAGACGCACTTGATGTATTTGAATGACTAATTGTAGGTTCATCTTCGCTGCCATAGGTGATATCAATTCCGCCGCCTGAACTTACATTTGCACCGCTCCATAACAAACGCGCCGATGTGCTGTTAGAGTTGCTGGATTTAATATACAAACCTGCTGACAAGTCCCAATACAAGCGTCCGTCTACATCATATGTATCCTGCTCATTGTTATTAAAATCTATAAAGTTGTTAGTAGCATCAGCTCGTAAAAATTGATTAGAATCAAGTCCATCCAGCAGGCTGGAATCCGTGGCCTTACCGTTACTAGGTAATGCACCTACATCTGCTGCCGTAAGAGATTTAGTGCCTATATCGGTAACATGTCCAAATGTGTCAATGGATATGTCTTGTACCACAGTTCCTCCAGAATTGTCCACCGAAGCGGCACTAGAGGTATTAGAGTGATTGATCACTCCTCCGGAATAATCTATACCTGGTCCACCTGACAGATGAGAGTCGACAAGAGAATCATTATAATAACGATTTACAATTCCTTCGCTTAGATCGTCAGTTGTTTTATCGCTGATAGTTGTTACAGAAAATGTACCTGAGCTATCATTATAAGTCAAATCGCCTGCTGCTGAAAATAATCCTCTTACTTGAGAATCAGTGCGCTCTGAAAAAGAAAATTTGCCCTGATTTTGATCGTATACTAGGTCGCCTCCTGCTGAAAAATGAGCGCGTGTTTCTGCAGCAGATGGACCTGTATAAGAGATTATTCCGGTGTTGGTATTATAAACTATTGATCCATCGCCGGAAGGTTGAGTTACAGAAATTGATTGTCTTGCTCTCAATGTGCTGAAATATTGATTATTACTGCCCTCGGGCAAATTGTCTGTGTTGAGAGAAATATTGTTGTCTAGATTTCCACTAATTGTGTTTACCGAAAAAGTTCTAGTATCTACATAATTCTTTGTAGCAGCGTCCTGCAAACCCTCAGGGTCTTTTAGATTTATTATATTGTTTGCATTGAGATTCAAATCGCCAGTCATAGGCAAATTTCCATCTCTGTCGATGTAACCAGGTCCTATAAGACTGGTTACTGTGCTGTCATTGTGGCTGAGTCCTAAACGTCGATTCACATACTGCCTTACTGCGCTTTCAACTGGCACAGTATCAGAAGCATTATCTAACATGCTGTCGTCAGTGGAAAACTCTGCTATTGCAACGCCTCTTTTGAAACCTATGCCATCTAAGTTTGATAGTGCAATAGTAGCAGCAAAAGTTACGGTGCCGGTTCCTTGGTCAACTTTAAAAAAGTCTCCAACTCTGAAATTACCATCTTGATCTGATGTGGAAAAAAAGACTCGGCCTTTGTTTTGTTCACTTATTTCGTTTTCCTGGCGAGCCGGCTTTTCTGGAGCACCAAATATGCGTTGTGGATAGTTTGAATCTTGAAAGCTGCCCGTGCCAATGTCAAGCATATCATGACTGGTGGCTCTCAATGTTGATATACGCACTGTAATTTCTGCTGTAGATCCTGATTTAGGTCCGGCACGTAAAACAGGCTTGTTGGTATAATCAGCTAGAGACTTGTTTAAAGGAGGCTGAATGTCAATTTCCGCATAGTCTTCGCCGGTCTGCGATTGGTTTCTATAACCTACTATTTGATGTAATATACCATTGAAACCAAACTCATAAAATTCATTTTTTTGTATGGCATTTGTTATTCTCTCAGTTTCTTTTTCGTCGAGGTCAATTTCTAATCTTAATACAGTATCTCCTGCCTGACCTGAGTTTGCGTCTGTTCCAGCTGTGTCGGCTATGTTTAATTTTACATAATCATAGGACTGACCCAGCCTTAGATTTGCCGTATTTGCAGGAAGAGTGGATATATCATAATCAAGAACCCTATAAACAGTATCTACGTCATCGTTAAAAACCAATGCAGTAGACGGTCTTGTTGGTTGAACATCTCTTACGTTGTTTACTTGAAGCAGTTGATTTTGTCTGATAGTTACGGGTGTTCCGTCTGATAAATCAGTTGCAAGCCCGGCTGCTGCAGTCGTGGATTCGTCTGACGATAAATTGAGTTGTACTACGCCTTCAATATTGGTTTGACTTACTCCGGTTATAGAGTATCGAACAAATTCTATTTCGTCGCCGTCGGCATTAAATGTGCCTATGTGATCAATTTCTAGCTCACTGTTATTGAAAGGAAAATAATCATAGTTTGTGACAAAAACTTGTATGTCATTTTCTCTGTTTTCAAAATCTGCCGAAGTAAAAATTTCTGCAGTTTGTATCAAATCTTGTGTGAGATTTACGGTATCAGGCACTTCAAGTGGATCCGAATCAGACGCGACTAGAGCAAAATCACCATAAGCGCAAGATCCATTCAGTGAGCGTATTTCACTGCCTTTTTCTGAAAAGTAGGCTTTATGGCAATAGTATGTGAACACACCAACTGCTTCTGCTCTTGCAGCATTTGTACAATACAGTCCATAACCTAGATCGTTTATTTGAGTAAAGTCATTACTGAGCATAGACACATTGCCTGCAGTTAAGACTTCGATTGAAATAGGAAAACTAGGAAGAGATGAACCTTGATTGACAATTTGATAATAACTGTCTTGCCAAGGAGTTTCGTCGCTCAGTACAGCTCTAAGTTGGTTGTCAGATACTCCTACAGTATCTATTTTATTAATTTGAAAACGTGAGCCATTTATAAAAAAACTGGTAGGCCATTGTGGTTCACGTTCGAAATTTTCAAGTATAATTTCTGTGTCTGATAAAACAGAAATTAAGTCGACATCTAAGTTGCCACTAAACCCATCTATAAACATGCCTCCTGCAAAACTGACTTGCGGAGCCTGCGATCTGGAAAAACTACTGGCTGTCTGTGTGTAAGGCGAGCGTGTTTTGATTTGTCCTTCTGGGTCTAATACCTCCATAAATCCGCCGTGCCTTTGAACTGTAAGGTTGCGAACTATAGTGGAGTCGTTCATTAATAAAACGTCTAATTTTTCATTGTCTTTTGGACTGTTAAAATTACCTCTTATTACTTGTGCCGTGGCACTTAGAAAATTGTCGACAGTGTCAATAGCGGCAGGAATTTCTAAGAATGCCGTAATTATCTCTGTTAGGTGTTCTATGCCAGCTGCAACTGCTATAACTTGATTCTCTGTTAAGGCAGGCTCTTTGCTGTAATAGGAAAGTGCTGTGTGTAATATTTCTCTGCTGCCGCCAAACGTTAAATCTAGAACAAGTGCGTCTAAAACAAGGCCTGCATCTCTCCTAAAAATTGTTTCGTCGTAGGAAAGTTTTGAATGATTTTGTTCAATATAGTCAATGAATGAATCAATGATCAGATTTTTATTTTGGGCTATTACGTTAGATGCATCCTCAAAACCACCTTCGTTGCGAATTAAATTTGTTATTGGTGCGTTTTTATCAGTAAGATAATGCCTTCCAAATGTTTTTCCAGGCTCTGATAATCCTATTTTATCATTATCTCTTTTGAAAGCAACTTCGGCATAAGGAGAACGACTCATTCCAGGACGAGGACGCACAATACTGCGTCTGAATTCATCCCCTTTAATTGACGTGTTAACCGGAACTTTGATTGGAAAATCTTCGTAGTATATACCAGTAGCTAGAAAAATTGTTATCTCAGGAACAGAGTCTATGCTATCAGAAAAAGGCGTGCTAGGAATAGCTGCCCCGAACTTAAGAGATTCTCCGACTACAAATTCTCCTTCTTCTACTTCGATTACAATATCGTCTGTGGTAGACGTGCCAGGAGCATATTCTTCTATAATTGCTTTCGCGCCGCTTGTCTGCCCTATTATTCTAAATCCTGGTTTAATTTCTTTTTCTGCATCAAGCCCAACGTTGCCATTTGTAACGGTTAATTTTTTGTAAGGAAATACATCAATTATAGTATCAATTGAGCTGACTGTGGTTCCTTGGTTATAAGTGATAGTTTTTACATAAGGACCTAGGCCCTTTGTTGCGTCTTTCACTATTCGTTCTGCTTCTCTACAAGCAGCATTTAAGGTTTTTAGAGCTGTGCCTGGTGTTCTGCCTCTTTTGTCGCCAAACGTGCTATCGTCTCTGCCTGCAGAACTTACGTAAAGAACATTTGTTTGATTGTCAGTAGGATTTGATCCTACAAGATTCCATCTTTCTCCGTCGGCGTATTCAAGAGTATTATTGTTTGCGTTATATCTTAATAATCCGTTTTCTGGATCAGGTCTGGCATTTTTATCAAGCAGGTAAATTCCAGTTATATTGCCACTGTTATCTACTTCTATTTTGTCGCCAAACGCCGGTTTACCGCCGGCTGTTTCTGCATCGCCTACAAAAATCTGTTGGGTAGCAGAATCATAGATTATTTCCCCACGCAATGGAGTAAATTCTAGCCTATCATCCGTAGGCCCTCGTCTAAGTATTATGCTGCCTGTTTGATTATCATCCATTGGCTTGGTCTAAAAGATTAGGGCTGTTAGGACCGTAGTTCTGATCTGGATCAAAACTGGCTGTTCCAGCTGGAGGAATTATTCCTGCGTCAATGAATCGTGTTACAGGATTTAGAAAATCTCCTCCGTCTGTTGATTGGTAGTTGGTACTAGTAGGCGAAATAAATTCTCCGCCGTCAATGGCCGGGATGTTGAAAATGTTATCTACATCAAATGGAGCACCTCGTTTCTGGCTCATAGTCTCTCCTATTTGATATATTTATCAGTGCTTACACAGCTAGTCCTGTGGTGTTCTGAACATACTGTGCTGCCATCTGCTCTTCAGTTTTAGCAACGCAGAGGACAGTTGCTCTATTAAGGATGATATTCTGTTCTGGATTGATCGTAAACATAAATGGTGCCAGTCCTAGTCCTTCCTGTGTAGGTGTAAGCATAAGAGGCTTTGACAGTTTCAGTGTGTCGTCACGTTCTTCTTCTAGTCTTGCTATTACTTCTTCGCCTGAACTCAATTTTAGGCTGATAGTGTCACCGTTCTTGTAAGGTGTTTCGATTAGCATTCAGATTTACTCCGGGTTGTTTTTGATATATGTTTGAAGCTCTGTAAAGCCTCCTACATACTTACCGTGTAACCATATCTGCGGCACTGTTTTTGAACCAGGAGCAGCCTCTTGCAACTGCTCCTTTGTCCATTCACCCTGTGATAGATTACGCTCCTCAAACTCTATCCCCTTACTTTCTAGCAGTTCTTT